>Ga0315542_1001387_pt1 | contig 15140 bp, 12 predicted proteins | sample SalMarSW160120MG_FD_202541 | JGI IMG/M metagenome (GOLD analysis project Ga0315542, IMG submission 202541) | Salt marsh sediment microbial communities from the Plum Island Ecosystem LTER, Massachusetts, United States - Salt Marsh Sediment SW1601-20 ...
ACCATTTTTTAATTGGTAGACAGTTTCTTCCTTAATTGAAGTTTTATTCAGGGAATTTTGGATTATGGACCAAAAATTGCAACGCCTGGATAAATGTCTGTTGGGATACTGCTCCTGGCACCAGGGGCTTTCCAGCAGGCCATCGTCGCTGTTTATTTAAGGAGAGATGCACTATGTTTGTTCATTTTGTAATTTAATTGTCACCAATCTGCCGGAAATTAATGAAATTCTTTCAGGAAAATGCTAATATGATTAAAGGACCCACATACTTTGTTCGCGCCCACGGAGGTCGAAATGAAACGTATTACCCACTTCTTGCTTGTTCTCGCGTTTTTCATTAGCGCGGCTCCAAGCCTTTTCATCGGAATGCCGGCTGCCGGTGCCGTTGAGGCTGTCGCCACTGTCGAGCCGCCTCCACCCAGTGTGATTTTCTTGCCAATGGTCAATCGGAGCGAGCCGACCTATAAGGTTTCTGGCCGAGTGATCGACAGCAAGAATCAGCCAATGGCAGCAGTGACAATTACGGATAACCAGGGGCGTTCCACCGTAACAGACAGCCAGGGAAATTATACCCTGAGCGGTCTGAAATCTGGTGATTATGCTGTGGCACCCGCTCGTTCCGGTTTCGTCTTCTCGCCATCCATGCTGAGTGGCGATCTACCAGACCAGGCGACCGATCGCAATTTCACAGCAATCCAGGCCTGCTCGGACGTAATTACCAACGGAAGTTTTGAATCGGACACTGGCTGGGATTTCCCTGTGACCCCTTATCCGGCTTCCTACAGCACGGCGGTGGTGCATACAGGCACGCGTTCCGCTCGCACCGGGATCGTCGATCCGGCCGCAAAGAATGTGTATTCGTATTCTTCCGCCCGTACCAAGACAATCACAATTCCTGCGGATGCTGGCAGCGCGACTCTGCGCCTGTGGCTGTATCCGATCAGCAATGATGTCGCCAATGCCCCAGTTGCCGCGGCGCCCACGGGGCCGGATTTCGGCAATGAGGCCCTGGCTTACGATGCCCAATACGTACTGGTGCTCAAACCAGGCGCGACCCTGGCAGATGATACCTTGCTGGAAACCTTGCTATGGGTGCGCAGTAACAACCAGGTGTGGACCTTCCATGAGTTCAACCTGAGCAAATACGCCGGACAGACCATCAAGATTCAGGCCGGCACGTATAATGACGGTTATGATGGCAGGACAGGGATGTACGTGGATGACGTTGCCCTGGAAATTTGCGATGGCGCCGTCGTTCCACCTACCCCCACCCCCACGCCAATCCCCTCGGGCTGTGCCAATTATTTAGATAACAGTGGCTTTGAATTCACTCGCAGTTGGGGTATTCCAGTGACGGAATATTCTGCCAGTTATTCCACTGACCGGGCTTACACAGGAACGCGCTCGATGCGCACCGGGATAATAAACGCAGCCTACAACAAATACAGCTATTCAGATGCATATCAACTGGTCGCTGTTCCAGCAGGAGCTACCAGCATCCAGGTCAATATGTGGATCTTCCCCAGCAGCAGCGAAGTGTCTAATGCACCGATGGAAGAGCCCAAGGTTGGTGAATTGTTCGGCACGCAGCCCCTGGCTTCGGATGCCCAATATGTGCTGCTTTTAAACCAGTATGGTTATCTCGAACAAGTGCTCTTGTGGCAGCGCAGTAATGCTCAGGCCTGGACGAACGTGGTGTTGAACATCAATGCATCCAAATATGCGGGGCAGACCATCCGTATCCAGTTTGGCACTTACAATGACGGTTATGGCGGGATCACTTCGATGTACGTCGATGATGCCATGCTGAATGTCTGTGCCGGGACTGCACCGACACCGACGCCGGGACCGACCCCGGTGCCGACCGCTACACCGGTGCCCGGCACGTGCTCAGAGAGGGTCGGAAACGGCAGTTTTGAGACTACAGCGGATTGGTATATTCCGATCACAGAATTCTCTGCAGCCTACACTACCGACCAGGCGCATACCGGTACCCGCTCGATGCGTACGGGGATCCCCTTTGCCGCTTACAACCGCTACAGTTATTCGGATGCCGGCCAGGCTGTGAGCATCCCCGCCAACACCACCAGCGCCACGTTAGGCCTATGGGTTTACCCGGTCAGCACGGAGGTCACCAACCAGGCGCTGCCCTCTTCACAGCCCACAGGTGGGTTGTTCGGGACTGAAGCGATGGCGAACGATGTGCAGTATGTGCTCATCCTGGATGCCTATGGAAACTGGGTCGATACGTTGCTGTGGCAGCGCAGCAACGCCCAGGCCTGGACTTACCATCAATTTGACCTGACGAAATACGCCGGGTATACGATCCGGGTGCAATTCGGCACCTATAATGATGGGCTGGGAGGCGTCACCAGTATGTACGTGGATGACGTCTCACTGCAAGCCTGTCCATAATGAAATCCGCCCATGGCGCGGCAGATGTCAATCTGCCGCGCCGTACCAGGCTCATATGGGGCACAATGCCCGAGATCTGCCTGATAGCGCCTGTCTGTTGGTTACGGATAGATTTGATTTTGCCATTTTAGAAGGCGTTCTCCTCCCGTTCAGCGCCGGTCACACGACCGGCGCTGTTAGTCGTACAGCCGGGTTATAATTGTCTGCGGGATTTTCCCTTGCGGAAAATCTCAGCCAATATTTTCTTTTCTTGGACGGTTCTCATGGGTTATTACTTCGCCCGTCTCATCATTCGCCTGATGTTCGGCCTGATTGCTCGTATCCATGTACATGGTATGGAACACATACCCCGCTCCGGGGCATATATCGCTTCATCGAATCATGTTGGGCGACTGGACGCGCCGTTGGTATACTTGTTATTGGATCGCAAGGATGTGGTGATGATGGTGGCCGAGAAATACCAGCGCTACGCGATCTACCGCTGGTTCGTCAGGCGCTTGGATGCCATCTGGGTCGATCGTTTCAATGCTGACCTGGGTGCGCTGCGCACGGCCCTCAACCGCTTGAAGCAAGGAGCCGTCCTGGTTGTGGCGCCAGAAGGGACGCGCAGCAAAGATGGGAAATTGCATCTCGGACGTGCGGGCGCGGGCTATCTGGCAGCCAGATCTGGCGCGCCGGTGGTGCCGGTTGGGGTGGTTGGCACGTACGATCGACAGGTCGTCGCTCGGCTACGCAGACTGCGGCGCCTGGATATCGATATTTATATCGGTAAACCTTTTACGTTGCCAGCGATAAAGGGACGCGACCGCGAAGCCATCTTGCAGGAATACACCGATGAGATCATGTGCCAGGTAGCTGTTCTCTTGCCGCCAGAGTCACGCGGTGTCTATGCCGATCACCCCCGTTTGCGGGAACTAGAACGGGTCGAAACTGAACTCAAGGTATGTAGCCTGGACGTTTGATCCTTTAATCTGCCTTTCCCATAGCCGGTTTGGAGGGCAGATCGACCTCGCTACCTGCACCGGCCAGGCCAAGGGCTTTTTCGTTCCGGGCTCGCTGGCGCAGTTGTTCCCGCAGTGTTTCGATGTCAGTGGGAATCAAGTAGGCGGTAAGGGCGAAAAAGATCGAGCACAGCACCCAGGTGGAGACACAAATCAGCAGGAAAGCGCTTTTCAATGAAGTTGCATCCGCGATCAGGCCAGCAACTGCGGGTGCCAGCGCTGCCCCAGAAGATTCAATCAGATATTGGACCGATACGGCTGTGCTGCGCACTTCCGGCAAGGTGATGTCATAAACCGTCGAAATCACGTTCGGGGCAGCGAAGGGGATAAACAGCGCAGTCACCGCCAGCATGACCATAAACAGGCCCTGATTCTCATTCGGGATATTCAGAGTCAGGGTCAGCAGAATTGCCCCTAGCAACACCGCGACCGTGGCGACCAGCAAACGGCCGCGCGGTGTACGCTTGAAGAAATAATCACCGATTGCTCCACCAAGCGGATATCCGGCTGCCAGCACCAGGACTGCCACAACCATGGTGGTGAAAACCGCTTGCTGGGAATAGTTCCGCTCAGTTTCCAGGTAATTGAAGAACCAATAGGTAATCACGTTCCAGGGAAAGACGCCGAAGAAACCCTGTACGAAAAGAATGCGTAGGCTGCGTTTCTTGAACAGATCGCGGGCGGTCTGCCAGTTGAAATGATAAGTCCCGACTTGGTCAAGGCCGGCAAGCTCCGGCTCGCTGCTGCCGCGCGGCGCTTCGCGCACGCTTAACAGGATGACAAGCGCCATGAGAATACCCAGCGAGCCGGTGATATAGAAGACGCCGCGCCAACCGACGACTCCACCCAGCAACAACCCCAGGATCATCCCCAGCAGGTAACCGAGCGGCATCGTCAATTCCAGCAGGCCGTATACCTTGCCGCGCACCTGAGGGCCAAAATAATCCGCAACCAGGCTGTACAAACCTGGATAACTTGAGTCATCCACACCGGTTGTGGCCCGGGTCATTAAGAAGCTGGAATAAGTAGGTGCGATGGCGCTCAACCAGGTGGTGGATCCCCAGATGAAGGCTGCCAGAGATAATAATTTCGCCCGGCCGTAGCGATCATACAGGTAACCCCACAGTGGATAGAAAATGGCCCCAACGATCAGGGCGCCGGTTGCCACCAGGCCCATCTGGGTGCGGTTGATCCCGAATTCATTCATGATGGGCGTGGTAAGCGGGCCGATCAACAGCTTGTCCGATTGGTGGAGCAGCATGAAGAAGAAGAATACGGCGACGACGAACCAACGGTATTTCGACTGTGACTTCATTGACGTCTCCTTGTGAGATCGCTTTGTCCGCATAGTAGTCTGTGTGGTGTATGGAATTAGAAACTGATTTCAGGACGAGTTTATTATAACGAGAAGCGATTTTGATTGCCAGGGAGAAATGGTCCACGCGGAAATACTCATGATATAATCACTTCGCTCTCGTAGCGAAGGCCTGTATATTCTTTTAACTCACAAAGGTCGCATATGGACTTTGTGGTTCTGATCGAGGGTTCGTATCCCAATTTGTACTCAATTATCCACCAAATAGCGGAGGTTCGCCGATGGAAGTTACCACCACCCAGTACAAACACTCCGACCTGGTCAAGGCCAATGGACGGATTGACAGTTACACCTCACCTCAACTCGCTGAAGCGTTTGATGGCATCACTGGGAATGGACGTTACAAGATCGTTTTTGATTTGGAGGGCGTGGAATATATGTCCAGCGCCGGCTTGCGGGTCTTAATCAACACACAAAAAACCTGCAAACGTTACAATCGGGGTGAGGTTGTCCTGGCTCGCGTACCGAAGCGAATTTATGATGCCCTGGATCTGGCAGGGTTTGTGCCATTATTTAAGTTCTTTGATGACGTCATCGCAGCAGTCGGGAACTTCTAGGGGCTGTAGATCATTCTAATGGAGGATGAAGGCGAGAGGTACTGATAACCTCAAGCCTTCATCCTCCATCCTTAATTTGATTACCAGAGGGTCGGGCGGATTTAATCGTGATGCTGATAACTGCACGATGGCGACCTCGTTGCAGCTTATTTCAGCAGCCACAAAATGCGCTGCCCGGTTCTCATGAGTATGTAATAGTTAGCAGTAAAGATTGTATGATTGCTCAATCCTCCGACGAAAACACGGTCCATTCAATGACCTATTCGGCCCGTTACGAGAATCTCGAAGATGTTCGGGATTTTGTTGGCCAGGCTGCTGAGACTTGCGGTCTATCGCCAACTTCCATTTACAAAGTGGAGCTGGCAGTTGACGAGGCTTTCACCAATATCATCGAACATGCCTATGGGGGGGAGAGCTATGAAGAGATTCAATGCACTTGTAAGATTGGCGAAGATGGACTGACGGTTACTCTGCGTGACTGCGGTCGTCCCTTTGATCCACAGTCCGTTCCGGACCCTGACCTGGATGCCAGTCTGGAAGAGCGCGAGCCAGGGGGGCTGGGATTGTTTTTCATGCGCCAATTAATGGATGAGGTTCACTTTTCTTTTATCCCTGCGGTTGCCGGTAAAGGCGGTTGTAATCTTTTAACCATGGTAAAGCGTAGGGAGTATTCAAATTGAAAGATTCTGAAAAGCCGGGCGAGAACAGGCCTGACGATGAGCCCGGGCTTTGGCAAGAAATCCTCCAACTGGGCGTAAAATTATTGTCCCCTGACCTCCATTCCGATAAAGCTAAAACTTCGGACCGGGAGGTGCTCGCGGCTCAGCGTTCCTTGATCATTGATGTTGCTGAACGAGTCTTGAATGCTCAGGCTGAGGTTTGGTTAGTTGAGGGTTTATTTCTGGAAAAATGGGGAACGGTCAGCGCAGAAGATGGACCGGCTTCTTTTCAGGCCGGAGACCCTTCCAGCCTGATGCGCCATGCGCTGGAGGCACGCCGGGTATGCTGCCGGAAGGTGCTGGATTCTGGCGAAATACTGCCCTTCAATGATTGCTTGCATACGGAAGGCTTTCCGAGAATTAGGGCGGCTGCGGCACCGCTGCTTAGCGATGAAGGTGACGGCCTGGCTGTACTGGGCGTGCTGCAGGTCGAGCGCCCGGGCGGAAAGCCTTTTACCCCCTTAGAAATAAAACTCCTCGATGGCCTGGCACTGCAGTCCGGGATTGCTTTACGGGCAGATCGCCAGAACGCGATCGAACGTTGGCGTGTGGAGCAGCTTTCCCTGGTACGTCAGGTCAGCGCCCAGATTGCTGATGTGCGCGATCTGGACGAGTTGTCTCGCCGGGTTACGAGCCTGGTTCTTGATACCTTCGATTACTACTATGTAGCGATTTTTACCCTGGAGCCAGGCGCTGATGTCTTACATTTCCGCAACAGTGCAGGCCCAAAGCGCAAACCTCAGCACCAGGATGATCAAGAAACAGGTGAGGTAGCTCCACCCGTTTTTGCCATTCATGTGGGTCAGGGCTTGATCGGGAACGTAGCTCGAAGCGGCGAGGAAATCCTGGCGAATGATGTCAGCCACGATCAGCGTTATCGCTACACCGACGCTCTGCCTGAAACCCAATCCGAGGTCGCCCTACCGCTTAAAATCGAAGACCGGATTGTAGGCGTTCTGGATGTCCAGAGCGATCAAAAAGATGATTTCCGGGAAACGGATATGCTCGTTCTGCGAGCACTGGCCGGCAATATCGCCATTGCGGTAGAAGGCGCCTGGCTCTACAGCGCCTTGCGCCATCGTGCTGAACAGCTCGCCAGCATTTCAGAAGTGAGCAACGCGATCACCTCCATCCTGGAACTGGATAAGCTGCTCAGTGAAGTGGTCAATTTGATCCAAAAACGTTTCGGCTACCCGTATGTGCATATATTTACCGTTCATACCGGGCGCAGAAAGGTTTTTTACCATGCCGGCAGCGGTTCTCGCAACCAGGCGCAGCTTGAACAGAACCTGGCATACGATCTGGATGATCCACTCGGTATTATCCCTTGGGTTGCACGCCAGGGGGAGACTGTGCTGGCGAATGATGTCGATCACGAGCCGCGCTATCGCCCATCTGTTTTGCCTCCGGAAAACACGCGCGCCGAACTGGCTGTGCCTCTGATTTTTGGGGGAGATGTGCTGGGGGTCCTTGATATTCAAAGCGATCAACGCAATGCGTTTGGCGAGGATGACCGCTTCCTTATCGAGGCACTGGCGGATAATATTGCCATCGCAATGCGAAATGCCAATCTGTACCGGTCGGAACGTTGGCGGCGCCAGGTGGCTGAAAGTCTGCGCGAAGTTGCCGGACTGCTCTCTGCAGAAGCCGATCTCGACCGTGTGCTGAATGTAATTCTGGAGGAATTGGATCGCACGCTCCCCTGCGATGTGGCTGCGATCTGGCTGTTGAACGAAGATGGTCGCCAGTTAAATCTGGCCGGTAGTGAAATCCCAGGGCTGCACCTGGCAGCTATTCATGGCGCCAACATCGCCGGATTAGATTTGCAACCAGGTTTGAGCCTGGAAGATGTGCTGACGATTTATGGGCAGAAAGATGCCGGCAACTATACAGGTAAGTCCAGTTTGCTGGCGGAGGCTATTCAGGCGGAGCAAGCCGCGATTCGCACATCAACAGATTTGTTCGATCCCCTGGGTATCGCCTTAGATTTTCCAGAAGATTATTCCGCTGTCGCCGCGCCGCTGCGAGTAGGAGAACAGTGCCTGGGCGTTTTGACGATGGCGCATCATACAACGGGAAGATATGGTTCTGAAGCACAGGGGATGACAACCGCGTTTGCCAGTTATGCCGCCGTAGCGATCGAGAACACACGCCTGTATGAAGCAGCTCATGAGCAGGCCTGGGTTTCTACGGTTCTTCTCCAGGTCACAGACGCCACCCAATCCTTAACGAACCTGAACGAACTGCTGGCAACGGTTGTTCGTATCACTCCAATGCTGATCGGGGTCAAGGCCTGCGCTTTATATATGCGAGACGAGAATGATGCCTTCGTACCTTCGGCAGCTTATGGTTTGAATCGTGAAGCGCTGACCGAATTCGAGCGCTGGCGATTCGCACCCGGTGATGTGCCCGCATTAGACCGTTTGGTGAACGAGAAACAGCCCCTGATCCTGCACGGGGATGTCAGTGATCCGCTGCTGACGAGCATTCTGTTTGCCGGTCAGGAGGACGAGAGTTTATTCAGTACCGAGCTCCTGATTCTGGTGCCATTGCTGGCGCGCGGGGATATTTTGGGCGCATTTCTGATCGATTACAGCAATGAGCATATGGGCAACAGCACAACCCAAACCCTGGAAGCTTTGTTTGACGAAAGATTGGCGATCATTCAAGGGATTGCCCATCAGACAGCGATAGCGGCTGAGAATATCCGCTTGCTAAAAGCACAAAAAGAGGAAGCGTATGTCTCGGTGGCCTTGCTGCAGGTCGCTCAAGCAGTTGTGAGTTCAAACGATCTGAATGATATTCTTGGATCGATTGTCCGCATTACCCCGATCCTGGTTGGCGTAAAACGGTCGTTGATTTTTCTGTGGGATCCGGAACACGCGCTTTTCCGCATGGCACAGGCGTATGGCGTACCTCGCAGCAGTGGGGAACTCGTTTACGCCCCGATTGAATTTCCTTTATTGGAGGCAGTTCGCCAGTGGGATACTTTGCTGGCTTATCCCCTGGGGGACGAAGATGGTGGAGAGAATGGGCCTTTTATGTCCTGGGAGCAGATCATTCCTCCCGAACTCGATGAAGTAGACGAGTATCTGCAGGGCAGCGAGCGCCTGTTAATGGCCTTCCCGCTGTCGGTGAAAGGCGAGGTGCTGGGGGTTATGGTTGTTGAAGAGCCCGAGTTGGTCAGAACAAACAGTTTCACCGGTGGCGTCCCCCGGCGATTGCGCGAGAAGCGCCTCGAAATTACCACCGGCATATCGCAGCAGGCGGCTCTGGCGATTCAAAATGATAAATTTCAGCGCGAAATGTTGGAACGCGAGCGGCTGGAACGGGAATTCCAACTGGCGCGCGAGATTCAGCGCACATTCTTGCCTCACGAAATTCCGCAACTCCCGGGTTGGGATCTGGACGTTCGCTGGCGCACAGCCCATGAAGTTGGCGGGGATTTCTACGATTTCTTCGAGCTTTCCGGAGGACGATTTGGCCTGGTGATCGCCGATGTAGCGGATAAAGGCATGCCGGCTGCGCTTTTCATGACCTTAATTCGCACCCTGGTACGCGCAACCGTTCAGGAGATCGATTCACCTGCTGCCGTTCTGGAGCGTGTCAACGATGTCTTACTGCCGGATGCCCAGCAGGGGATGTTCGTTACGATCGTGTATGCCGTCATCTCTTTGGAGACGGGCCAATTATTCTACGCCAACGCCGGGCATAATCCACCCATTTTACTGCATGGCGCCACACGCCAGATGATGTTTCTTAAGAAAGGCGGCATGGCATTGGGTGTCCAGGCTAATAACCGTATCGAAGAACGATCGGTCTTGATCGAGCCAGGCGATTCTTTGATCTTATACACGGATGGACTGACGGAGGCTTTTTCCATACAGGGCGAAATGTATGGCGAGGAACGCTTATACCAGGTTCTGCAGCAAGGCTGGACAGACCTTCAGGGTAAGCCTGCTGGTCTTGAGGGACAACAACAGCTTTCCGCAAAGGGGACGCTGGATTTGATCGAGGATTCGTTGAGCGCATTTGTGCAGGAAGCCTCAGCAGCAGATGACTTGACGTTGGTAGCGCTTAAACGGCTTATCTTTAAAGAACACCCTGGTGAAGAAACCGCTTGAATTAAAAAAAAGATTGCCGGACGTGGGGGGGACACGCCCGGCAATCTAAGGAGGGCCACCGGAGGCTGCAACACGGGGGGGGCGTGCTGAATAGCTTATACCGGTGCCTCGACACCTGAAATACCAATAAGAGGGAGGGCAGGTGCCGGCCTCTATAATATACAATATTTTCATAGAAAATAACATTAAAATAGGATTAGAGATATCTAAATTGTCTGGATTAATCGTCCACCTCTTCATCTGAACCGAACAGTTTTAGCCAATCGTCCAGTTCGTCCGAATTGAGCGGAATATCTCGAATCTCCCCCTCAATCTCATCGGATGCTTGCAGTGCGCCTGTGAGTACTTTTGCGAATTCTTCCGAAGAGATAAAATGGGCACGTGCCTCGCGCGCGAAATTTTGAACCGCCAGGTCCGAACTGATCACCGTCCAATTACGAGCCGCTCCTCCCAATCTCCTTAGACGGTTATGGATCGCCTCATCGGCGGTCATTCCCTGGCGCACAAACCTGGCAGTTACCATGCCGAATTTCTGGGCGCGCGGTTGTCCGGGTGGGGCATTATCGAAAAACACTTCGAGGCGCTTGCGCTGCAGACGGCCAAAATCTTGCAACAATTGCACCAATTGTATCTCATCATCCATTTCTCTCAGCGTCAGCCCGGGGATTTTCGGGATCAGGTTGTGACCATCGATGATATAAGGCATGCGGTGATTTTACCATTGGACTTTATGAATACCCAGTCCATAAGTGAGAAACCCAATTGGCACAATTCGCAGAGTATGCTATCATTTTACAAAACGAGGATGTCATGAAGCACTGGAAACGATTGATCTACTATCTGATGATTAACGTCCTGGTATCGGCTTGCACGACGTTGGCTGTGATCGCCGCCTGGGATCGGGCTCACAACGCTACTGCAGGGAGCTTGCTTCCGGCTGCATTCAGCCTGGGCGCAGCCGCCTCACCTACGGCAACTACGGTCCCGCTAGAAACGCCCGTGTTACAGCCAACTCCCACGCAGGTTTTTATTGTCTATCAGGTTGTGGATGGAGATACTTTCCAGAGCATAGCGGATCAGTTCCAGGTGGATGTCGGGGTGCTGATTTCTGAAAATGGCTTTACCAAGGATCAGCCGCTGGGGCCTGGGGAAGTGCTGCGGGTTCCAGTTGCCCCAACGCCCTTGCCTGAACCCGATATCGAAATTGTGAATGTACTCGGAGTTGGTGATCTTTCTTCTGAGCGGATCGTGATCCGGCAGAACGGAGATGGCGAGCTTCTACTCGCGGGCTGGCGCCTGGAGGATGGGCGTGGAAATATATACGAGTTTCCCACAATTCAGCTCGTCAAGGATGGCTACGAGATCAACATATTTACCAAGGCGGGCACGGATACGGCTGATAATTTGTTTTGGGGGCTGGATAGCCCGGTTTGGAAAACAGGAGATACTGCGACTTTGATGGATGAACAGGGCCGGATTCGGGCCAGTTTCCAGGTTCCATGAGCAGCAATTGAGCCGAGAATCGTCCCTATCAGGAGTGATGATTAGATAATGTCAGGAGTAGAAGATCAAATCCGGCGAGCAATGGAGCAGGGCAAATTTTCGAACCTGCGTGGCAAAGGAAAGCCATTGCACCTCGATGATAATCCATTGGAAGACCCTGAATGGCGTATGGCACACCATATGCTGCAGAGCAGTGGATATACACTACCCTGGATTGAGACCCGTCAGGAAATTGAAGCAGGAATCGAAAAGGCGCGCACCTCCCTGAAACGTGCCTGGGATTGGCGGAATACCACCCTGCAAGAAAAGCACCACCCCGCTGAAGTTGAAGCCGAGTGGAAACGTGCATTGGCCGCCTTTGAGGATGAAATTGTGAGCATAAATAAACGCATTTTCTCCTACAACCTGGAGGTGCCTGCGGAGCAATTTCAGCGCCAGATGCTTAATGTGGAACGCGAAGTAGAGCGGATCATCAAGTTACAAGATGAGGATAAGTGAGTATCTCCCTCACCGGGGGCCCAAAGTGGGGGTCCGTTGACCATTACGTCTCTCTCTGATACACTCTAAGCATGTCACAAGTGCTTTATCGGAAATGGCGTCCCCATGAATGGGGCGAAGTAATTGGCCAGGAACATGTGGTACAGACGCTGCGTAATGCCGTAGTTGCCAAGCGCGTCGCACATGCTTACCTGTTTGCCGGACCGCGCGGCACCGGCAAGACCACAACTGCTCGCCTGTTGGCCAAAGCGGTTAATTGCCTGGAAGAGGACCTATCCCTGCGCCCATGCAATCACTGCGCTCACTGCCAGGCGGTAAATGCCGGGCGTTTCCTTGATCTAATCGAAATCGATGCCGCCTCGAACACCAGCGTGGATGATGTACGCGATCTGCGTGACAAGATCAATTTTTCTCCAAATCAGGGTCGCTACAAGGTATATATTATTGATGAAGTTCATATGCTCTCCACTGCGGCTTTCAATGCGCTGTTGAAAACGCTGGAAGAACCCCCTTCGCATGCGATCTTCATCCTGGCGACAACCGAGGTGCATAAAATCCCCGCCACAGTGCTGTCACGCTGCCAACGCCATGAGTTTCGTCGCATTCCGGTGGCGGAAATCGTTTCTCACCTCAAGACCCTGGCAAAAGGGGAGAATATTCGGGTCTCAGATGAAGCGTTGACCCTGGTGGCGCGCCAATCTACAGGAGCCATGCGCGACGCAATCTCACTGCTTGATCAACTGGCCTCCAGCGGACAAGAGATCACATTGGAGATGGCTCAAAACGTGTTGGGCACGGCCGCCAATCAGGCTGTGCTGGACGTGATCGCCGCGCTACTCGCCGGGGAGCCGGCCTCCGGATTGGATAATATCCACAAGGCTTTGGACTCTGGCAGCGATCCCCGCCAGTTTGCACGCCAGATTGTGGATTACCTGCGAGATTTGCTGCTGATCCGCATGGGAAACGCCGATCAGATTGATGCAACTTCTGAGATGCGGGTCCAGATGGCCCGACATGCCCAGTCTTTTGAAATTTCTGAACTACTGCGTGTCATCCGCGTCTTCAATCAGGCTGCCAACGATGCGCGTGGTTCCTGGCAGCCGGCACTACCGATTGAGATGGCATTTGTGGCGTCACTGGTTCAACCTCCTGAGCCAGAGCAGGAAGCGCCAGCCAGGCGCCCTGCCTCACCACGGGCCAAAACTGTTCAGACTGGCGCCACAACTACCGTGACTGCGCGCCCTGCGGTGTCTGATGCCACACTGGATGAGGAGCCGGGTGACGAAGATGAAGCGCCATCCGATTCGCCGCTGCTGAGGAAATTGACAGATAACTGGAAAAAAATCCTCGACATGGTGCGGCAGAAGAACCCGAATACCTATGGGTTGCTGAACTCCAGCAAATCCAGGCGCCTCAAAAATGGTATCCTTTTTCTGGGATTTGCCAGCGACATATTGAAACACAAGATGGAAAAAGATGAAAATATCGAGATCGTCCAGGATGTGCTGGTTCAGGTACTGGAAGAGCAGATCACCATTCGCTGCCAGACCAGCACCAGTATGCGCTCCGAGCTGCCGCCCAACGTGGATAATGACGGTATGGTAGCCACAGCGCTTAACGACCTGGGCGGCGAGATCGTGGATATACAATAATTTACGGAGGTAATAACGATGGCAAAAGGATTTAAGGGGCCCAAAGGGCAGAACCCGATGGCGATGATGGGACAACTGCAGAAGCTGCAAGAACAACTGCAGGAAGCACAGGCCAGGCTGGCGGAAGAAACGGTTACCGCGACGGCAGGTGGTGGGGCGATATCGATCACGGTGACCGGCGACCAACGCTGCACCGAGGTGAAGATCGACCCAGGCTTGCTGGAAGATACGGACGTCGAGATGCTTCAGGACTTGGTTTTAACGGCTTTTAACGCGGCCCTGGACAAATCACGTGAGATGGCTGCCGAACGTTTGGGTCCATTGGCCGGAGGCTTGCCCTTTTAGGATTTGAGACGCGGGTGAATGATTGATGCTGCTTCCTGAACCAATCCAAGATTTGGTAAACGCTTTCTCGCGTCTGCCCGGTATTGGGCCTAAGACCGCCTCACGACTGACCTTCCATCTGCTGCGCTCCCCGGAAGATCTGTCACGTGACCTGGCGGAGGCGTTACTGCAGCTTAAATCAGGAACGACTCTGTGCCAGTCGTGTTTTAATATAACCAATGCTGGCCGTTCACAATGTGAGATCTGCGCCAGTTCGGAGCGGGACGAGAGCTTGATTTGTGTGGTTGAGGAGCCACTGGATGTACTGGCGCTGGAACGTACTGCCGGCTTTTCGGGCCGTTATCATGTTTTACACGGCGCCTTATCGCCAATTGAAGGGATTGGTCCTGAGGATTTGAAGATTCGCGAACTGCTGGAACGGGTAAAGAATGGCGAAATTCAAGAGATTATCCTGGCGACCAATCCCAGCATGGAGGGAGATTACACGGCTGCCTACCTGCGTCAACAGCTCGCTCCGCTGGGAGTGCGCCTGACACGCCTGGCGCGTGGCTTACCGGTCGGTGGCGACCTGGAATATGCCGATCAAAACACCTTGCTGCGCGCCCTCTCCGGACGCCAGGAGATGAGCTGATGAAGGAATCTGCTTGGGTTCAGCCTTTGCTGGCTGGATCGATCTGATCGCCACTGTGGGCAGTATCGTAGCCACCCAAGGAATTCGCATCCCGGCGAAAGGCCCCGCTTTGTAAATAATCAAGCAGTCTGACCAGGTGTTGGTTTGCGAGCATTTCCTGGGGGATAACCAGATCGTAGCGTTCCTGAAATAGTGGGATGAAATCCAGTTGATATTGCTGCGCCGCAGCTTGAAGCCCCAGGCCGACATCGGCGCTGCCCGTTTGGATCGCTTCGGCGATCTGGGTGTGGGTACGCACCTCCCGGTCGTAACCGCGTAAA
>Ga0315542_1001388_pt1 | contig 15137 bp, 12 predicted proteins | sample SalMarSW160120MG_FD_202541 | JGI IMG/M metagenome (GOLD analysis project Ga0315542, IMG submission 202541) | Salt marsh sediment microbial communities from the Plum Island Ecosystem LTER, Massachusetts, United States - Salt Marsh Sediment SW1601-20 ...
CTCCCCGTCTTGATTCGATAGGACGCAGATCCCTTCATCCGAGAGGGTGCCTGGCACCCGCTCCGGCCTACCCGAAGTGACGCCTCTCGAGACGTGCCGACTCTCTCGACGCGTTCCCCGTGGTTACTACCGCTGACACTTTCACGACCTCATGGACCGCACGACCGATCCGCCCCGCCTCGTGAAAGTGTCACCAGTGGCACACCTGAGGGACGCGCCGTTCTCCCGTGAGTCGCTGGCCCGCGTGAGCGGGTGGCTGCCGCTGAGCGCTGCCGTCGCTGTTCGGACGCGGACGCGGGCAAGGGCGTGGGTGGCCAGAGAAAAGCCCCCGCGAGAGCGGGGGCTTGGTGATCGCGAGAGGTGGGCGGCCTACATGATGGCGTCGATGGGGGCGCGTTCGCCCGCGCGGACGGCCGCCGCCTTGGCGCCGACGGTGGGCAGCGCCCGGAAGGCGAAGTGGATCGCGGTCTGCACCTTGTTGTGGTAGAAGGCCGCGTCCGGGTTGTCCTGGAGCAGCTTCCTGGTGGCGTCGCGATCCGAGCGGTCGACGCCGGCGTCCGCGAGGATGGCATCGAGCTTCTCCCGGGCCACCTTCGCCTGGTCGAGCAGGAAGTGGGCGCCGAGCACGTTGCCGAACATGTCGAGGATGGGCACGGCGTGAAGGAGCATGAGCTCGATCCCGTCGGGTCGTGACATCACCTCCTTGGTGGTGGCGTCGATCTGCTGCAGCGCCTTGCCGAGGGCGCCCGCCGCTCCGCCCAGCTCGGGGTCGTCCTTGAGCGCTTCGACGGTGGCGGCCGCCATGCCCATGAGCTCCATGATCGGCTTGCCCCCCGCCATCATCAGCTTGCGGGCGACGAAGTCGAGGGCCTGGATGCCGTTGGTGCCCTCGTAGATCGTGGAGATGACCGAGTCGCGCAGGTACTGCTCGGCCGGGAACTCGGTGGTGTAGCCGTAGCCGCCGTGCACCTGCATCCCCCACAGCGCGACCTGGACGCCCCACTCCGAGGCCCACGCCTTGCAGACCGGCGTGAGCACCTCGACGTAGGTGCGGTAGCGCTCGGCGTCGTCTCCGTCGCCGTGGCTCAGGTCCATGTACAGCGAGGTCTGGTACATCAGAGCCCGCATGGCCTCGGTGTACGCCTTGGCGTCGAGGAGCATGCGGCGGACATCCGGGTGCTCGACGATGGGCACCGGGGGAGCCGCGGGATCCTTCATCTGCATCCAGTGGCGACTCTGGAGACGCTCCTTGGCGTAGGACAGGGCCTGCTGGTGGGCGGCGCCGGCGATGGCCTCTCCCTGCAGACCGACCTCGATCCGGGCCCCGTTCATCATGTAGAACATCAGCTTCATGCCCCCCTGCTCCTCTCCGAGCAGGTGGCCGCGGCAGGTTCCCTCCTGGCCGAAGACCAGGGAGCACGTCGGGGATCCGTGGATCCCCATCTTCTCCTCGATGTTGCTGCAGTAGACGTCGTTTGACTCACCCATGGAGCCGTCTTCATTCACCCAGATCTTGGGAATGATGAACAGCGACAGCCCTTTGGTGCCGGGTGCCGCATCGGGCGTGCGGGCGAGCACCAGGTGCACGATGTTGTCGGTCAGGTCGTGCTCGCCCGAGGTAATGAAGATCTTCTCGCCGCTGATGAGGTAGGTGCCGTCGTCCTGCTTGACCGCCTTGGTCTTGGCGGCGCCCACGTCGGAGCCGGCCTGGGGCTCCGTGAGACACATGGTGCCCGCCCACTCCCCGGTGTAGAGCTTCTCCAGGAAGAGCCCCTTGTGCTGGTCGGTGCCGAAGTGCTCGATCATCATGCCGGCGCCCTTGGTGAGCATGATCGAGACGCCGAGGGAGACGTTGGCGCCGGAGAAGAACTCGGTGACCGCCGTGCCGATGGTCTCGGGCAGGCCCATGCCCCCCTGCTCCGGGCTGGCCACCATGCCGATCCAGCCCCCCTCGGCCACCGTCTGGTAGGCGGTCTTGTAGGTGGGCGGCATGGTCACCTTGCCGTCCTTCCACTGGGCCCCCACCCGGTCGCCTTCGACGAACCCCGCCGCGAGCTGCTCCTGGGCGATCTTGAGCCCCTCGTCGAGGACCATTTCGACGCTGTCCCGGTCCCAGTCGGCAAACCTTTCGGCCTCCAGCAGCTTGGCGGTTGGCAGCCACTCGAAGAGCTGGAACTTCACGTCACGCATGTCGACCTTGTAGCTCATGGATGACCTCCCCGGAGTCGGCCCAGTAGCTTGTGAATGAGCCGTCATTCATTTTGGCCGAGCCGGATCGGTTTTGCAAGAGCCATTTGCCACAATGCGGCAAAGAACTCCAGAACTCTGGTCCGTCCGCGGGGTTGCCGGCTTGGCCCTGCCCGATGGTGAGAGGTTCAAGCAGCATCAGACGGGGTGCCGGGCACCCCGTCTGGATCTGACAGTAGGGAGATCGTTTCACCCGAAAGGGTGTCTGGCACCCTCTCTGGCTGGCCCAAGGCGCCGTGAGCTGGCGATCCGGAGATGGACCATGCCGTTGACGCCGTCACTGCGTGCCGGGCTCAGTCGCGGTTATGTCCGCCGCCCCGGCCCCCGCGGCCGCCCCGACGATCGCGGTCCCCACGCCGGGGACGGCGATCGCCGCCGCCGGGTCGACCCCCGTGCCGCTCCCCGCCGCCGCTCCGCTCGGGAATCTCCTCGCCCCGCGCCCGCGCCTCGTCCTCGAGAATCACCCGCCGCGACAGCTTGATGCGGTCGTTGGCGTCGATGTCGATGATGCGCACCTTGAGCGTGTCCCCCTCTGAGAGCACGTCGCGGATGTCCGGGATGCGCTCCAGGGCGAGCTCGGAGATGTGGACGAGCCCATCCTGGTTGGGGAGGATCTCCACGAAGGCGCCGTAGGGCTCGATGCGCTTGACCGTGCCCTCGAACTCCTCGCCGATCTCGGGCTGCCGGGTGAGGCCCCGGACCATCTGGATGGCCTTCTCGGCCGCTTCCAGGTCGTTGGTGGCGATCTGGACGGTGCCGTCGTCCTCGACGTTGATCCGGGCGCCCGTGGCGTCCACGATGCTGCGGATGGTCTTGCCCCCGGGGCCGATCACGTTCCGGATCTGATCCACATCGACCTTGATCTGGAAGATGCGCGGGGCGTAGGGGGAGATCTCGGACCGCGGCTCGGGGATGGTGTCGGCCATGATGTCGAGGAGCCGCATCCGGCCCTGATGGGCCTGCTCGAGAGCCTGCTCGAGGATCTCACGGCTCAGCCCGGAGACCTTGATGTCCATCTGCAGGGCGGTGATCCCGTCGCGAGTTCCGGCGACCTTGAAGTCCATGTCGCCGTAGTGGTCCTCGCCACCGGCGATGTCGGTGAGCACGGCGAAGCGGCTGCCGTCGGACACCAGGCCCATGGCGACCCCGGCCACAGCCTGGCGCACCGGGACGCCAGCGTCCATCAACGCCAGGGACCCGCCGCACACCGAGGCCATGGAGGATGAGCCGTTGGACTCCAGGATGTCGGAGACCAGGCGCACCGTGTAAGGGAAATCCTCGTCTGGGGGAAGCACCGGCTGGAGCGCCCTGCGGGCGAGGACCCCGTGCCCGATCTCGCGCCGACCGGGACCACGGAGGAACTTCACCTCGCCCACGGAGAATGGCGGGAAGTTATAGTGCAGCATGAAGTTGCGGCGCCAGTCACCCTCGAAGGCCTCGATCAGCTGGGAGTCGTCGGACGTTCCCAGGGTGCAGCTCACCATGGCCTGGGTTTCGCCGCGGGTGAACAGTGCCGAACCATGGGTGCGGGGCAGCACCGACACCTCGCACGTCACCTTCCGGATCTCGTCGAAGACGCGTCCGTCCAGGCGCTGCCGTTGCTCCAGGATGGTCTCGCGGGTGATGTCCTTCACCATTTCGCGGAAGAGGGCCTTCACCCAGGGGGTGCGCTCCTCGCGCTGCTCGTCCGGGAGAGCCTCGATGGCCCGCGCCCTCACCTCGTCCACCGCTGCCGCCCGGGCCAGCTTGCCGGGCGTGCGGAGGACGTCGCGCAGGGCCTCGCGCCAGTCGGAGCGCACCTTGTCGGCGAACTCGTCCGGCCACGGAAGCGGAGGCGCCGCGAAGACCGGCTTGGTGACGCCGATGGCCTCGACGATCTCGCGCTGGACGGCGATGATGCGCTTGATCTCGCGATGGGCGAGGTCGAGCGCATCCAGGATGACGTCCTCGGACAGCTCGTTGGCCCCGCACTCCACCATGGCGATGGCGTTCTCGGTGCCGGCCACGACCAGGTCCAGCTCGGCCCGCTCCCGCTCCTCGTAGGTGGGGAACACGACGAAGCGACCGTCCACCCGGCCCACGCGGACCCCGGCGATCGGCGTGTCGAATGGGATGTCGGCGGCGGCCATGAGCGCCATGGACGCGCCCGAGATCCCGAGCACGTCGGGGTCGAAGTCGTCGTCGGCCGAAAACACCCAGGCGATGACCTGGGTCTCCCTGTGGTAACCGTCTGGGAACAGGGGCCTCAGGCCGCGGTCGATGACGCGACAGGTGAGGATCTCGCGCTCGGTTGGTCGGCCCTCGCGCTTGAAGAAGCCCCCCGGGATGCGGCCTCCGGCGGAGGTCGGCTCGCGGTAGTCCACGGTCAGGGGGAGGAAGTCGATGCCCTCCCGGCCACCCTGTTGGGCGCAGGCGGTGACCAGCACCATGGTGTCTGCGAGGCGGATGGTGGTCGCGCCGTTGGCCTGCCGTGCGACCTTTCCGATTTCGAACGTCAGGGTTTTCCCGTCGATCTCGACGGATCGTGTGATCTCAGCCATTCTGTTTTTCTTTCCTACCCGCGCAGTCCCAGCCGATCCACGATCTGACGGTAGCGGGTGATGTCCTTGGACTTCAGGTACTCCAGCAGCCGGCGCCGGCGTCCGACCAGGCGCAGCAGGCCGCGTCGCGAGTGGTAGTCCTTCTTGAAGGTCTTGAAGTGCTCGGTCAGGTACTCGATCCTCTTGGTCAGGAGAGCGACCTGAACCTCCGGCGAACCGGTGTCGTTGTCGTGGGTCTTGTACTCTTCGATGACCGAGGTCTTTTGTGCGTCGAAGTGGCTCATTCTCCCTCCCCAGGGTAGGGGGCCGCCGTTATGGCCCAGGTACGGTATCAGGAAGTTTCTTCTTGTGCAACGGGTGCATCGGATGGCGGGGGTGCCGCGCCACCGTCTCCCCCGTGGTGGATCACGGTCTGCGGTTGCACGCTGACGGTGCGCCCACGGGCCAGCACCGCCTGGACGACGCCGATGCCGAGCAGGTGGTCCGCGGGACCGCGCACGGTCACCTCCTGCTCCGCGCTCAGCGCCCCACCGCCGGAGCGGAACACGATCACCTCCTGACCGTGGGTGAAGCGCTCGGCGGCCGTGCGGTTGATGGACAGGCTCGGGAAGGGCAGCTCGACGCCGTCCATTCCGATCCAGGCCGGATGGTCGAGCACGTCGCGGCTGTCGGCGGCGTTCTCCAGAGCCTCCTGGGGCATCGCGCGCTCCAGGGTGTAGGGGCCGATGGCTGCACGACAGAGGTGGTGGAGGAAGGCGCCGCAACCGATGGCGATACCCAAGTCGTGGGCCAGCGTGCGCACGTAGAAGCCGGTGGAGGTGACGACGTGCACCGTGAGCAGGGTCGGGCAGGTGGCCTCGAGCACCAGTTCGTGGACGTTGACGCGCTTCGCCGGAACCTCCGGGGCCTGCCCGTCCCGTGCCAGCTCATAGAGCTTCTTGCCCGCCACCTTCTTGGCCGAGAAGGGAGGCGGAACCTGGTCGATCTCGCCCGAGAAACGTTCCTGCAGGGCGGCCAGGTCGTCGGCGGTCAAGACCGGAGGCTCGCCCGCGGGTTCGCTGGGCTCGCCCTCCGCGTCGTAGGTGGTGGTGGCATGACCGAGCCGGATCTGCCCCTCGTAGGTCTTCGGCCAGCGCAAGAGGAACTGCTGCAACCGCGTCGCCTGTCCCACGCACAGCAGGAGCAGGCCCTCGGCCGCCGGGTCCAGGGTCCCGGCATGACCGATGCGCCGCTCGCCGAGGGCGCGCCGGGCCATGTCCACCACGTCGTGGGAGGTGGGGCCGGCCGCCTTGTACACCGGCAGCAGGCCGTGCCAGCGAGCTCGCCGACGGCTCACGGCGTGCTCCTCAGGGCCTCGCCCAGGGCCGCGGTGACGCGCTCCCACGCCTTTTCGAGAGGGATCTCGAGGGTGCAGGCGGCGGCGTTGACGTGTCCGCCCCCACCGAAGGTCGTGGCCACGCTGCGCACGTCCACCCGCCCCCGCGAGCGCATGCTGACGCGGACCACGCCCGGCTCCCACTGCTTGAAGAAAGCGACCACCTGGACACCCGCGATGGCGCGGGGGTGGTTGATGATGTCGTCGCTGTCGGTGGGGCTCGCCCCGGCGCGCATGAATGCCTGCTCGTCGAGCTGCACGGTGGCGATACGGCCGTCGTGGGCGAGGCGCAAGGTCGCGAGGGCCTCGCCGAGGAGTCGGACCGAGGCCAGGCTGCGGCGCCCGTGGATCCACTCCGCCACCTGCACCGGCTCGGCGCCGGCCTCCACCATCTCGGCCGCCGCCCGGAAGGCCCTCGGGTTGGCGCTGGAGTACCGGAAGTCCCCGGTGTCCGTGGACAGGGCGACGTAGGCGTTGGTGGCGGCATCGGCGGACGGTCTCACGCCGGCGTCGTGGAACATGCGCCAGACCATCTCTCCCACCGCGGGTGCGGTGGAATCGAGGAAGTTGACCTCCCCGTACGCCGGGTTCCCCGGATGGTGGTCGATGTTGAGGATCGGCAGCGCGTCGAGCCCGGTGAAGCCGCTGCGGGTCAGGTCGCTGCACTCCAGGGTGACCACCAGGTCGAAGCTATTCTCGAAGCCGGGTGGCAGGGAGTCTGCGACCTGGACCTCACCGACACCGGGCAGCTCCTGGAGGCTCAGGGGCGCCGGATCGTGGTTGAGGATCCGGGCCTCCGCCCCGAAGTGTCGCGCCAGCTCGGCGAGCGCCAGCTCCGAGCCCACGGCATCCCCGTCGGGCCGCTCATGGGCCGTCACCAGCACCCGCCGCGCCTGCCGCAGGCGCGCCACCGCCGGCCGGGGATCGTTCATGGTCTGGTTCATCGCTCCTCCCCGCCCTCGCCCTCGTCCTCGTCGAGGAGCCCTTCGGCGTGCATGCGATCGAAGAGCCGCTCCATGCGGTCACCGTACTCGTACGACGTATCGCGGGCGAGCTCGAGGCTCGGCACGGTGCGCAGGCGCATCCGGTGCCCGAGCTGTCGGCGGAGGAAGCTGGCGGCCGCCGCGAAGGCATCCGCGGCATGCCGGGCCTGCTCCTCGTCGCCGATCACCGAGAAGTACACCTTGGCGTGGCTGCGGTCGGCCGACAGCTTGACGGCGGACACGGTGACGCCCTCCAGCCGGGGGTCCTTGATGTCGGAGTGCAGCACCTCGGCGAGCACGGCACGGATCTGACCCTCCAGACGGGCGTTGCGGTCGAATCCAGATTCTGTCACGTCAAGCTCCCTCGGGCGCCACGTCCCGCCGGCCGTTCGGGCCACCTGTCGCGCGGCTCGGTTCGGTGCGTGCGGCCCGGGGGCGGGCTCGACGCACACATCCGGCTCGGTCCTGATCACGTACGGCACCTTGCGCTCCTCAGGCCTGGATGATGTCCACGTCCCAGCCCAGGACGTGACCGCTCCAGGTCTCGTTCACGGTCCTCTCCACCCGCTGCAGGCGCGCCTCCACGTCGGAGATGTCGCTGGACAGTGCGCAGACGACGATCAGGGCTCGTTGGTGGAGATCCTGGTAGTCGGCTTCCATTACGAGGACCTTGTGGCGGCTGCGGATCCTTTCGATGAGGCTCCTGGTGTGGCTACGCTTCTCCTTGAGGCTACGCGCCCCGGGAATGTGGAGCCCGAGCCGCGCCACGCCGACATAGACGTTGCTGCTCATGGGCCCTCGCTTCGCGCGCTCGACGGGGTGCACCCGACCCCGCCGCCGCCGTCTGCACGGGCCCAGATCGGCGCCCTGAGCGCGCAGCTCGATCCCACGCCTCGGCGGCCCACGGCGTCACAGCTCCGGCGTCATCTCGACCATGCGGTAGGCTTCGATGACGTCGCCCTCCTTGACGTCCTGGAAGCGCTCCAGACCGATCCCGCACTCGAAGCCCTCGCGGACCTCGTGGGCGTCCTCCTTGAACCGCCTCAGGGAGGACACGTGGCCGTCGTACACCACCTTGTGGTCGCGCAGGAGGCGCGCCTTGGCGTTGCGCACGATGACGCCATCGACAACCCGGCTGCCGGCGATGGCTCCGATCTTGGGGATGCGGAACACCTCGCGGACCTCGGCGTGGCCCAGCTCCTCCTCCCGGTACACGGGCTCGAGCAGCCCGACCATCGCCTTCTTGACGTCGTCGATGAGCTCGTAGATCACCGTGTACAGCCTGACGTCCACCTGCTCGGTGTCCGCCAGCTCCCGGGCCGTCCGCTCTGGCCGGACGGCGAAGCCGATGATGATGGCGTTGGAGGCCGACGCGAGCATGACGTCGTTGGTGGTGATGGCGCCCACGGACCCGTGGAGGACGTTGATCTTCACCTTCTCCGTCCCCAGGTTCTCCAGCGTGTCCCGCAGCACCTCCACCGACCCCTGGACGTCGGCCTTGACCACCACGTTGAGGGTCTTGGTCTCGCTTTCGGCGATCTCGTCGAAGAGGTTCTCCAGGGAGATCTTGCGGGCGCCGACCAGACCTTCCTCCTTCTCCCGCTGGCTGCGGTAGGAAGCGACCTCGAGCGCCTTGTCTTCGCTCACGGTGGCCTGGAGAATGTCGCCCGCGGCGGGCACGTCGTCGAAGCCCATGATCTCCACGGGATCGGTTGGTCCGGCCGTATCGACCCGTTCGCCCACGTCGTCGGTGATCGCCCGCACTCGGCCCCAGGTGGAGCCGCAGAAGAAGTAGTCTCCCACCTCCAGGGTGCCCTGCTGGATGATGACCGTGGCCACGATGCCCCGTCCCTTCTCCTTGCGCGCCTCGAGCACGATGCCCCGGGCCGGCCCCTCGGCCGACGCCCTCAGGTCTTTGAGCTCCGCCACCAGCAGGATCATGTCGAGAAGGTCCTGGATCCCCTGCCGGGTCTTGGCGGACACCTGCACGGCGGGCACGTCGCCGCCCCAGGCCTCCAGCAGGACCTCGTGCTCGGCGAGCTGCTGCTTGACCCGATCCGGGGTGGCATTGGCCTTGTCGATCTTGTTGATGGCCACGACCAGGGGGACGTTGGCGGCGCGGGCGTGGTTGATGGCCTCCACGGTCTGGGGCATGACCCCGTCGTCGGCAGCCACGACCAGGACCACGATGTCGGTCACCTGGGCGCCACGGGCGCGCATCTGGGTGAACGCCTCGTGCCCCGGGGTGTCCACGAAGACCACCGCCCGTCCATCGTCGGTGGTGATGCGGGAGGCGCCGATGTGCTGGGTGATGCCCCCCGCCTCCTGCTCGGCCACACGGCTGGAGCGGATCGCGTCCAGCAGCGACGTCTTGCCGTGATCCACATGACCCATGACCGTGACCACCGGCGGCCGCGGCTCGGCGGGCCCGACGCTCTCCATGCTCTCCTCGCGCTCGTACTCGATGACCTCCTCGGCGGAGGCGACCATGGCGTCCACCCCGAGCTCGGCGCAGATCTCCTCGGCCAGCTCGTGGGGCAGGACCTGGTTGGTGGTCACCATCACCCCGCGTTGGATGAGCAGGCCGAGAAGGTCCTTGGCGGTGACGTTCAACTTCTCGGCCAGCTCCCGGGCGGTGACCATCTCGGAGAGGATGACGGGTCCTTCCGGCTTGTCGCCGTCCCGGAACTGGACGGTGCGTGAGGGCCGCGGCGGAGTCGGGCGTCCATCCTCCTGCTGCTGGCGCCGGCGAGCGCGCTTGCTGGGGCGTCTGCCGCTCGGGCGCGGTCCGGGACGAGACGGGCCTCCGGTGGGCTCCTGCTGCCCCTTCAGCTTCTGCTCCTCGAACTTGGTGAGCAGCTCCCTGATCTCCTGGGCGTCGGCCGCCGACTTGGCCTTGCGGCCCGGCGCCGGCCGACGTTCCTTGCGGCTCTTCTCGGCCTTCTTCTGGGCCTGCAGCTGCTCCCGGATCTCCTCGGGAGAGAGCTCGCGCAGGCTCTGTTCGAGGGGCGTCTTGGCCCGGACGCGGCGCACCCGGGTGGGCTCCTCCTGCCGCTCGCGCTGGGCCGTGAGCTCCTCCTCGGTGACCTCGGGAGCGGGCTTGATCTCTTCTTCTTCTTCCTCTCCCCGATCCGCAGCCTCGGGTGCAGCCGCCGCGGGAGGCGCCGCCTCGGCAGCCTCCACCGGCTCGGCCTCGACGGCCTCCTCGGCCACGAGCGGCTGTTCCTCCTCGGGCTCCTCGGGGGCGACGGCGATCTCCTCCTCGGCCGGGGCCGCGGCGACCTCGGTCTCGGCTTCCTCGATCTCCGGCAGCTCTTCAACCTCGACCTCGGCCGTCACCTCTTCCTCTTCAGACGGCGGTGCCGGCGGGGGAGCGAACTCCCGGATCTTCTTGTCGGTGGCGACAACCTGGCGCCGGCGCCGGCGGGCAGCCACCCGGTCCCGGGCGGTGGTGCCGGCGGCGCCATCCTCCTCGCGCGGCTCCGAGCGCACGATCACCTCGCGGGGGCGTTTCTGCAGGGTCTCACCGGTGATGATCGAACGCACCGTCGACAGATCGAGGGTGTCCTCCTCACCGGCGACGCTCACCCCGATCGACCGGAGCTTGAAGATGAGCTCCGTCGAGGTAATGCCCATGGTGCGCGCCAGGTCCACAACTCGCAGCTGCTGCATGCTAGATCACTCCTCCTCGGCAACCGGGTCGGCGGCCTCGGCCAGGGCCTCGTCCAGGGCCTGGCTCATCATCTCCAGAAGCCGCTGTGCGGTGACCGGCCCGATGCCGGGAATCGTCGCCAGCTCTTCGGCGTTGCGGGCCAGCACGTCCTGGACCGTGTGCAGCCCGTGGCTTTCGAGGCGCTCGCGCAGGCGTTCGGTGAGCGTCTCGAGGTCTTCCAGGGGAATGAGCTGGTCGTAGTCGATCCCCTGGGGTGAGGCCGGCGCCGCCGGCATGCTCTCCTCCTCGGACACGCCTTCCATCTCCCGCAGCATGGTGGCCAGTGCCGAGGCGAGCTCGTCCTTGACGGCCTCTTCGCTCTTGATCTCGATACGCGACTTCAGGAGCTTGGAGGCCAGGCGGACGTTCTGGCCCCGCTTGCCGATGGCGAGGGACAGCTGCTCGGTGCCCACGATGACGTCCAGGACCGTCTCCGGGATCTCGTGCATGACGGCGTCACCGTTCTCGTCCAGAACCGGCACACCCTCCTCGTCTCGCAGGGGGACCGTGATGGTCTCGTTGCGCACGGCCACCCGGTTGATCTTGGCCGGGGCGAGGGCGTTCTGGGCGAAGGTGACGAGGTCCGAGTTCCAGGGGATGATGTCGATCTTCTCGCCCTTGAGCTCGCGGGTGATGGCCTGGACGCGTGAGCCCTTGAGGCCCACGCAGGCCCCTACCGGGTCGACGTCGCGATCCTTGGAGAAGACGGCCACCTTGGCCCGCTCGCCCGGCTCGCGGACGCACACCTTGATGACCACGGTGCCGTCGTAGATCTCGGGCACCTCCATCTCGAGGAGCTTCTTCAGCAGCTCGGGCGAGGTCCGGGAGAGCACCACCTGCGGGCGCGCGGCGTCCATGGTCACGTCCACCACCACCGACCGGATGCGGTCACCCTGGCTGTACCGCTCGTGGCGAACCTGGTGGTTGCGGGGGATGATGCCCTCGGTGTCGCCCAGCTCGACGATGATCGAGCCGCGGTCGATGCGCTTGACGATGCCGTTGATCATCTCACCGACCCGGTCGATGTAGTTGCGGTAGACCACCGCGCGCTCCGCCTCGCGGACGCGCTGGAAGAGCACCTGGCGCGCCGACTGGGCGGCGATCCGACCGAGCTGTGAGGTGTCCAACGACTCCAGCTTCACCATGCTGCCGAGCTCGGCCGAGGGATCGATGGCGTGCGCCTCCTCGAGGGTCATCTCGGTCTCGGGGTCCTCGACCTCTTCCACCACGTCGCGCACCTTCCAGCACTCGACCTCGCCGGTGGCGGGATCGATCTCGGTGTGCACGCCCCGCTCCTTGTAGTGCTTGCGCGCCGCCGACGAGATCGCCTCGGCCACCGCCTCGATGAGCTTGTCGGGCTCGATGTCCCGCTCGGCGGCCACTTGGCGGACCAGGGTGTTGATGTCCAGCTTCATCTTCCGGACTTTCCTTCCTTCGTCATGATGGCGTCCCAATCGACCTCGAGGCGGGTCTCGAACACCTCGTCCCGGGGCAGCTCGATCACCTGCCCGGCGTCGCTGCGCACCCGCACGGCGTCGTCGGCGAGGCCGAGGAGCTCGCCCAGCACCAGCCGGTGCTCGCGGTAGCTGGGCTGCATTCGGATCCGCACCCGGTTCCCGGCGAAACGCTCATAGTCGCTCTCGGAGTACAGCTTGCGATCGAGCCCCGGCGACGTCACCTCGAGGGTGTAGGCGTGCTCAATGGGGTCTTCGACGTCCAAGATGGCGGATGCCTGGCGGGACACTGCGCTGCACTGATCGAGAGTGACCCCTTCGGCGCAGTCGATCACAAGACGGAGCACCAGGTTGCGCCCGCTGCCCACGACCTCCGCGGCCAGGAGCTCGAGCCCCTCGTCCGCCGCCAGCTCGGCGAGCTGTCTCTGCAACTTCTGATCCAGCTTCATTTCTTCCTTCGCGCTGCTCACCACCAAAAAAAGTGGGCCACCGGCCCACTTCCTTACGAAAGCAGCGCGCTCTGTATAGCACAGCGAGCCTCGACGCGCAAGGGAGCCAGGCCCCCGTCTTCGAGTCGTAACCACAAATATAGTTGATGTTACGGCCGTGGCTGCGGGGGCGTGGAGAGGGATCGTAAAATGCCGCCGTGAGCTGGATGGGCGACGAGATCGCAGACCGGGGCGGCGCGGTTCCCTTCCGCGTCTTCATGGAGCTCGCCCTCTACGACCCCGCCCGCGGCTACTACAGGCAGGCAGGGTCCCCCGTGGGCCGGAGGGCCGACTTTCTGACCGCGCCGGCGGCCTCCCCGTGGTATGCGACCGTGATGGCGAACCTGGTGGAAGACCTGGCCGCCCGGCAGGGGCGGCTCACCCTGGTGGACGCGGGGTCGGGCGACGGCTCCTTCCTCGCCGGGGTGGTGGAGGCTCTGGGAGAACGAGCGCCTGAGGTGCTCGAAGCCATCGTCTCGGTGGAGTCGGCGCCCGAGATGCGGCGCCTCCAGCGGGAGCGCCTCGAGGGGAGCCCGGTTCGCTCGGAATGGCTCGGGTCCGTGGCAGATGTCGAAATGCTCTCCGGGCCCACCGTCGTGCACTCCTCCGAGCTCTACGATGCGCTGCCGGTCCACCGTGTGGTGCAGCGGGGCGCCGAGCTTCGCGAGCTCTGGGTGAGGGTGGATGGCGAGGAGCTCGTCTGGGAGGAGCGCGAGCCTGCGGCCGCAGTGGTGTCCTACCTCGAGCGTCGCGGCGTCGATCTGGTGGACGGGCAGATCGCCGAGGTGAACCTGCTCGCGGCAGATCTCCATCGACACCTGCTGGGCCGTGTCCGGGGGCCGGGGCTCGCGTTGACCCTGGAGTACGGCTTCGAGACCCGCCGGCTCTACGACCCCCGCGGACGTGCCGGTGGGACCCTGGCCTGCTACCGCGCTCACCGCCTCGGCCGCGACCCTCTAGTGGCGCCCGGAGAGCAGGACATCACCGCCCACGTCAACTGGGACGACCTGAGGACGGCGGCGGCAGCGACGGGTTGGGTGGAGGTCGGGCTCTGGCCCCTCGCGGAGATGCTCGTCCGGGCGGGCCTCGAGAAGATGATGGAGCGGCGTGGCGTGGGGGCCGACGCAGCGTGGGATGCCGCGACGCTGGCTCAGAGGCAGGAGATCAAGCGGCTGCTCGACCCCGACGGCATGGGTTCCGACCTCAAGGTGCTGGTGCAGGGACGCGGCGCGCTGCTGGATGGGGCGCGAGAACGGCTGGGGGAACTCCGTGTCCGTCCCTGACAGGGGCAGGGGCAACGGCCGGCAGACGGGGGCCGCCGCCGGTCGGGCGACCGAAGCGTCGCCTGAAGCATCACTTCGGGAAGGCCAGAGACGGTGCCAGGCACCCTTTCGGATGAAGCGAACCGCGTACTATCGAGTCAAGACGGGGTGCCAGGCACCGGCTTTGACATCGCAAAGTACTTCCACGGGCTGCCTGGCACCGGCTATGAGGTCGCGACGTGGATCGACGGGGTTGCCGGGCGCCGTCGGCGCGGCTCCCTCTTCCAGCCCGGACGCCGACTGCCCTTCGCGTGCCGGCGGCGGCGCGGGGGCCTCGAGCTCAGAGCAGGGCGTCGAGCTTGGAGGTGATGCTCTTCTTGTCCACAGCGCCGATGATGCGGTCGGCGACCTTGCCGTCCTTGACCAGGAGCAGGGTGGGGATGGCCTGGATGCCGAACTTCACCGCGGTGTCGCGGTTGGAGTCGACGTCGAGCTTGCCCACCACGACGCGGCCCTCGTACTCGTCGGCGATCTCCTCGACGATGGGACCGACGATCCGACAGGGGCCGCACCACGCCGCCCAGAAGTCCACCAGCGCGGGCTTGTCCGCCCCGATGATGACATCTTCGAAGTTCTGATCCGTGACTTCCACTGCATTGTCTGCCATGTGCGCAGCCTCCGTACTGGTCTCCGGCGAGCTCCGGAGCCGCGTCATGGTACTACAGGAAGCCAGCACTCCCGGCTATGGGGGTTCCCCGGAGACGGCGGCGGGATTGGGTGCTACCCCGGGCCCGCTGCGGGAACCCCACGCGTTCGGTGATTCAGAGACGGTGCCAGGCAGCCTCGGCATGAGGTAGGTCAGAGACGGTGCCAGGCACCCTGTCGCATGAAGAGATCTCCCTACTATCGAATCAAGACGGGGTGCCTGGCGCCGGCTTTGGCGGCGCAACGTGCATCGACGGGGTGCCTGGCGCCGGCTTCGACGTCGCCGCGTGCTCTGAGGCGGGCGTGACACCCAGTCGGTCCTACCCAAGGTCCTCGGCCACCAGCTCCGCGACCCGTTCGCCGTAGAGAAC
>Ga0315542_1001389_pt1 | contig 15122 bp, 15 predicted proteins | sample SalMarSW160120MG_FD_202541 | JGI IMG/M metagenome (GOLD analysis project Ga0315542, IMG submission 202541) | Salt marsh sediment microbial communities from the Plum Island Ecosystem LTER, Massachusetts, United States - Salt Marsh Sediment SW1601-20 ...
GTATGTCCCGGACGGGGCCGGCGGGTGGCAGTGCATGGCCACGAATGGATGCCCGTGGCCATCGACCATGCGAGACAACAAGCTTCCCAACCTGGATCAGCTGGGTGTCCGGATCGTGTTTCAACACGACTGGCTGACCAGCTTCATACCGCTACCCGGTGGGCCGTGGGCAGAAGAGGGTGTCTTCCAAATCGAGCCCGATCAAGGAGTCAAGTGGTGAAACGTTTCAATGACGAACACGGTGCCGTTCTCCCACTCGTCGGGTTCATGCTGGCCCTACTGCTCGGTGTGGCGGCCTTCGCCACCGATCTTGGCTGGTTCTACCTCACCGCGAATCGAGCTCAGAAGGCTGCCGACGCAGCGGCACTCGCGGGTGTCATCTACATGCCCGACGGGTTCTCCACCTCCGCGACCACAGCAGCCGTCGGCGTGGCGAGCTCAAACGGATTCGTCGATGGCGCCGATGGAGTTCACGTGACGGTGTCACGCGTGACCGACGAGCATGGTGCAGATCTTCCACACGAACTCGAGGTCTCGGTTGACGTCGAGGTTCCTACGTTCTTCCTGCGTGTCTTCGGCAAGGACACTCAGGAGATCACAAGGTCATCGACAGCCCAGTACCTCCCGCCACTGCCGATGGGGAGTCCCGGTTCCACCTTCGGGAATGATCCCAACAGCGATACCTGGGTCGGGTTCTGGGCCAACATCCACGGCACCTACACCGACACGAGGATGGGCGATGCCTTCTCCTCGTGGTGCCCCGACGGTTCGGGCAGCGGCTACGGATGCGCAGGGACTTCGAACCCTTCCTACCGCGACACAGGCTATGTGTACGCGGTCGACGTACCCGAAGGGACAAGCAAGTTCACCGTCTACGCCATGGACCTTGCGCTCCATCAGCAAACGGGAGACTTCGATCACAAACGTACCGGCGACGGAAACGACTGCAACGGGTGCACCGGTATGGGCCAGACGGTCATCGCAACCGTCTACTACCCCGATCCGACACCGCTCGATCTCTCCGACAACATCCCCGTCGAGAACTGCACGGTCATCAAGCATCCGGAGGGACCTGAGGACGAACACGCTGCGTACGTCTGGGAACCCATCTGCAATCTCGTCGATCCGGCAGCCGGGATCTATCCGCTCCAGATCAGGGTCGACACGCCCAAGATCCAGGACGACACGGGCCTCAACCGCTACTCGCTCAAGGTATCCGGCGTGGGCGAGACGCCTCGCCTGTACGCAATCGGGGACATGTCGATCTTCAACAACATCAGCGGGAGCACATCCGACTTCTACCTCGCGCAGGTCGACACGTCGTACCACGGGAAGACGTTCGTGGTCGAGCTCTACGATCCGGGCGATGCTGCGAGCAACGTGAGCAATATCATCTCGTTCCTGGGGCCTGACGGGAGCACCTGGACGGACGGATGCACCATCAGCACTCGCGACGAGGTCACCCAGGCGTGGAGCTCACTCCTCTCTCACTCAGCTGGCGATCCGTGCACGATCGATGCCACGAGACCGGCTCACGACTACAACGGCCAGTGGCTCCAGGTGAAGTTCCAACTCCCCGGCGACTACGTCGGAGGATGGTGGAAGGTCCACTACGACTACTCAGGAACAACCCAAGACACGACCACCTGGCGGGCCTACATGCTCGGCAACCCGATCCACCTGGTGCTCGGCAAGTAGAAGGTCCTCTGGAAGGCATTACCGGGGTTGGCAGCCACCCCTCTGTGTGGTATGTTCACCACTGTGAGTGGCAGTCTGCTCACAGTGGGCTGGAACCCAGGCACTTGCGCACAAAGGACATCTCATGCCTCTGTCCCAAAGGTCGAGTGACCGCGGTGCGGTCCTCGTCGAAGCGGCACTCGTCATGCCGATTCTGATCATGTTGGTACTCGGCATCTGGAGCGTCGGTCGCGCCTACAACATCTACCTCACCATGGACCACGCCGCGCGCGAGGCGGCCCGGTACGGTGCGGTGAACGCCGATGACGCGTCCTGGCTGGTAGAGGTCAAACAGAAGGCGATCGGAGAAGCAGCCCCCTCACTCGCCTTGGCAGGGGCCGACGTGTGCGTTGCACTCGTGGATGGAGCCGCCGATGCAACCGACTGCCTGGATGCGACCGATGACCCCCGCACCGAGAAGCGGGCGCAGGTGGTCATCACGAGACAGGTGCCTCTCGACTTCCTCTTCTTCCACTTCGACGCCACGCTCCACGCGCGTGCCGTGTCTCGTTGGGAGGCAGGCACTACATGACCCTGCGTCGCGACGAAGGCATCGCTGCCCTCTGGTTTGCGATCACACTCATGTTCGTCCTGGGCGTTGCCGCGCTGTCGGTCGACGCCGGCGGCTTCTTCTCGAGGGCCTACGACGAGCAGCGGGCAAGCGACTTCGCGTGCCTGTCGGGGGTGGTCGAATTGCCCGGCAGCGCTGCAGACGCGCGCAGTGTCGCCGCCGGCTACCTGGCCAGCAATCTCGACCTTCCACAGCCAGAAGCTTCGAATGGGTTCAGCAACACGAGCAACACATGGGATCTGCGTCCCTTCGGGAAGCCGTGGGTGTTCGAACTGGATCCGACCTGGGGCTCCTCCACCCAGATGCGCGTCCGTGTCACCAAGTACGAGGAAACCCACTTCGGCAAGGTCCTGGGCGCCGACCAGGTTCAGATCGACCAGACCGCCTACTGCGAGCTATTCGGAGCGGTCCCGGGCGGGATCTTCCCTGTCGGTGTGTCGAATGGATTCGCAGGTGGGAAGATCAAGTTCTCGGCCAGTGACTGCACGACCGAGTCGCCGTCCGGGCCAGGTCAGTGCGACTTCGTTGACTTCCCTCGATTCGACGACCCGATCGGAACATCTGCGGCGAGTTCCGCACCACAGCGCCTGTGGTCTCGAAAGAAAGCGGTCACCTGGTCACCTGGCCCCTGGACAACACCGGCCTATGGGAGTACTTGCTGCCGACCGCCGGCGGGGTCGAAGCCAGCTGTGATCCGACCAGATCAGAGTATTCGGCCGGTGGCCGGCCGGCGACGTTGCTGATCAGTCAGTGTCTGTCGGAGTACGTTAGCCACGGTGACACCGATCAGATCTTCTCCAAGGACATCCTGGAGTCTCCCAGATTCTCCTTTGTTCCCCAGTTCTGGTATACAGATTGGGGATCTGGCAACCATTTCCAACCCGTTCATGCGTACCGGCCCGTATACCTAGGAGGCGTCTGGTTCAATTGCAACGCGGGTAGTAGTTGTGATGGGACAACGGGTGTCGAGTTCTTCCCTGGGGAGGGCACCGACATCATGTGCGATGGCGACCTTCCGTCCTGCAACAAGAAGTCGAAGGTTCAAGCCCTGGCTCTGAAGCAGCTGTCAGGTTGGCTCTTGCCCGACAGCGCCGTGCCACCTGAAGCGTTCAGCGGTACCGGCGGGGAGCCGTGGCCCTTCACTGTCGAGTTGTTCAAGTAGCGTCTCCCGCCAACCACTACCCTCCCGCTCATGAAGACTCCTCCGCGTCTGCTGCCTGCGCTCGTCACACCGTTCACTCGCTCCGGTGAGATCGATCTCGACGCACACGCTCACAACCTTGCGTTCCTCGCCGATCAGGGTGTCAAGGGATTCCTCATCGCAGGGTCCACAGGCGAAGGGCCCTACCTCGATCCTGGTGAACGTCGGGCACTGACCGAAACCGCCAGAGCCATCTTCGGTGGACGCACCTTTCTCCTCGTCGGCATCGCGGCAGAGACGACTCGATCGGCGCACGCCCAGGCACTCGAAGCAGAACAGGGTGGCGCCGACGCAGTCTTGGCCATGACTCCGACCTCGCTCGCACGAGGAGACCACGAGGCGGTCCGGCGCTTCTACCTCGACCTCGCAGACGCATCGACCCTGCCCGTAATGGTCTACTCGGTGCCGCTCTACACCGCCTACGCCATCCCCAACCAGACCGTCCTCGACCTCGCGCAACATCCGAACATCGTCGGGATGAAGGATTCGGGCGGAGACGTCGCGCGTATGGCCGCCCTCGTCCAGGGAACAAGTGACTTCCACCTGTTCACGGGCGCCACCCGATCGATCACGTTCTGCCTCGCAGCCGGCGCCCACGGAGCGATCACCGCGTCCTCCAACTACCTGGCTCCAATGGTGTTGGACGTGATCGCCAAGGCCCGCCGCTCTCCGAGATCCGCTCTCGCCGCACAGGCCGAGCTGACAAGGATCGCCTCCGCCGTCGAGGCATACCGGGTGCCGGGCGTCAAGGCTGCAGGCGAGGTCGTCGGCCTTCGGGCCGGCTATCCGCGCGCTCCGCTCGAACGGCTTGCTGCACGCGATCGCAAGCGGATCGCCGCACTTATGAACCCCTAACTGCGAACCCAGGGCTCCCAGCCGTGCAAAACGCGCTCCTGAGCCCTGGGTTCGCAGAGAGTGCTTGCAATCGCAAGCACTCGGCCTGTTTTCTGCTAGCCTTTTCGGACAGAGAGAAAGGGATGCCATGGCATACAAGTTCCTCACCGAGGAGTGGGCGAAGGCAGTTACCGAAGGTCTCGCAGCCAGCGAACCATTCACCTCTTCGGCGGCTATGAGCCTGCAGTTCGTGGTCACGGATGCTCCCGAGGGTGAAGCCAAGTTCTACATGGACGCCACGGGCGACACGCCGATCCAAGCCATCGGCGAGATGGGCGAACCCGACGTCACTATCACCTCTACGTACGAAACCGCGGAAGCCATCTTCAAAGGTGACCTCAATACGCAAATGGCGTTCATGACCGGAAAGATCAAGGTCGCCGGCAACATGGCGAAGCTCATGACACAGCAGGCGGCTTTGGGTCACTACGCAACCGTCGTCTCCGGTATCGACGTCGAGTACTAGTGGTCCACCAGGCGACAGTATGAACGAATGATGGGCGGCCCGAGGGCCGCCCATCTGCACGTCGCAACAACGTTCTACAGCGTGATGCTGTGCAGGTCGTCGATCTTGGCCTTGACGGCAACCGATGCCTCGGCAACCGCGGCCATCTCAGCGTCCGTCAGTGGCAGCTCGACGATTTCCTCGACACCATTGGCGCCCAGCTTCGCTGGGACACCCAGGTACACATCGCTCACGCCATACTCGCCGCTCGTCCACGCGCACACCGGCATGACTTCACCGGTGTTGTTGATGACTGCCTTCACCATCTGTGCTGCCGCAGCGGAGGGAGCAAAGTAGGCGCTTCCGGTCTTCAGCAAACCGACGATTTCCGAGCCGCCCTTCCGAGTACGCTCGACGATCGCGTCGATCTGCTCCTGGGACAGAACCTCGGAGAGGGCCTTCCCTCCCACTTTCACCTGGGACGGCACGGGCACCATGGTCGGTCCGTGGCTGCCAAGGGTGAGTGCCTCGATGTCGAGCACGTCCACCCCTGTGACTTCCGACACGAAGTGCACGAAGCGTGCCGTGTCGAGCATTCCGGCCTGGCCCATCACTTTGTTGTGAGGAAGTCCCGAGACCTCTGCGGTGAGCGTCGTCATGTGGTCCAGCGGGTTCGTGACCACGATGATCGTCGCCTCCGGCGAGTACTTGATAATCTCCTCGACGACACCCTTGACGATCTTCGCGTTCACCTCGAGCAGGTCCATCCTGCTCATGCCAGGCTTGCGAGGAAGACCCGCTGTCACCACCACGACGTCGCTGTCGGCGGTGTCCTCGTAGTCATTGGTCCCTACGACCAGCGTCCGGTATCTTTCGATCGGGCGGGACTCGTTCATGTCGAGTGCCAGCCCCTGTGGAAGGCCCTCGACGACGTCGGTCATCACGACCTCATCGACGAGATCCATCTGCGCAATCCGCATCGCCGTCAGCGATCCGTACTTGCCTGCCCCAACTACCGTGACCTTGCTCATCTGCCAGCTCCTTGGCTCGCGACCTCTCAGCGAAGGCTAACGCAATCAGGAAGGGTGTTGTCCGGCGTCTTGAGTCCTTGGTCTTGGGTTCTGAGTCTTGTGTCGTGAGTAGGAACGCGCCGTGCCCTTCCCTGCACGGCCTCGCTCTGCCGGACGCACCCCGTATTCCGTACTTCTGCCAGGGCTGCGAGGTTGCCAAATCGATTCCGACTCGAGTGCAACCACGTCCCATCTGACGGCTGAACTGCCGAACCCGCGATCGAAGCGGACCCACACCTCTACCATCCTCGTGTGCGACGCCTCCTCACACTGACACTCGCCCTCGCCCTCGCGTCGTGTGTCGCGGCGCCTCCGGCCCAGCACAACATCTCACTCAACCTCGAGAACACGAAGCTTCTGGCTCAACTCGGCGCGGCACCTTTCGATGACGTCGTCTGGCAGCGCACCGTCGACGGACTCACTGTGGTCGGCTCGACGGCACACGCCGACCCGACCCAGCTCGATCTGCTGGGTGTTGCCCTCGACGAGATTCCCCCGCAGCTCATGGATCGGGCCACACCGCGCGAGTTCGTCAGGGTCACGTCGGCTCCGGAGGCAGAGACGGTCGGAAAGGCGATGTCGTTCACGATCGGGCCCGACATCTACCTGGTCGACCGAACGTTCGATCCATTCGGACACGGCACTTCCCGGTTCGACCTCGCCCGCGTCGTGGCACACGAACTGGTCCACGTCGCGCAGTTCATGACCCTCGAGCCGGACTACATCGGCGCGGTGCTCGACGGGCGCCTCGATCAGGTGGATCCTGCCAACGGTTCACAGCTCGTCCGCGACTTCGCAGAAGCGACCGGCTGGAGCGATGCGTCCTCAGATCCGTTCCACGCCGCCTGGCATCTCGACGGACCGGCAGCCACGGACTACGGAGCCCTCGGACCGGCCGAAGACATGGCGGAGTCCGTTGCGATGGTGGTGATGGGGATGGCCAACTGGATCCCCGACAACCACACGCACTGGGTCGAGCAATGGCTCGACGCCAGCGCGCAGAACCTGGCCGCGGGCAAGCCGTGGATTCCTGCGGGATCGACTGAAGTCGTGAGCAGCCAGATTCTCTACGACGAGGCGGCCCTCGTGACCGCCGCTCCTGGGGCCACCCACCGCGACGCGATCTACTTCGAGCTTCCCGCCACCATCGAAGACCACCTGTCGCTCGGACCCGACATCGAAGATCAGCTGACCAGCAGGGGTCTATCCGGAACGTTCACTCGTGTGGATGTCGACCAGGCTCCCCACTACCAGGGCATCTTCACACGTGACGACGGAGTCCGCTTCTGGGTTGAGTTGTGGGACTACCGGGATGCCGGACCCGGCAGCCCCGACGTACCTCTTCTGGCCTACGTCGAACTCTGGTAGACCACCGAGGGTCGCCACCTCCCCGAACCCAGGGCTCGCAGCCGCGAAAAACACGCTCCTGAGCCCTGGGTTCGGGACAGGTCACACGGCCATGTGTCCGTTGCAGGTGCCATACGGAGCGGCAGTGGCCGGTGTAGCGTGATATATGGAGGTGAAACGTGACCCATCGAGAGCTCGCGGCCCAGTGCTTCAACGCAGCATGGGACCTAATCGAACAACCCGCCCGGACCCCTGAAGAAATCGACCAGATGATCGATCTGGCCCATGCGTCACGTTGGCACTGGACTCAGGCGCGAGATTGCACCCCTCTCAACCTGACCGTTGCCGCCTGGCAGCTCTCCAGGGTGTACGCGCTCGCCGGCGTCCACAATGAGGCAATCCGCCACGCCCGGGCGTCCCTCCAGCTCTGCAAGACTCACGACCTTCCACCGTTCTATGAGGCCTACGCCTACGAAGCTCTCGCTCGCGGGGTCGAAGGCAGTGAACGCGACCAATACGTCGCTGCTGCCAGAGATCTCGCACCACGTGTGGAGAAAGAACGCGACCGCACCGCCCTGCTCGAGGACCTGGACGAGCTGGCGACCTGACACCTCACAGCAACGGCCCGTCTTCTCCCCAAGAGCCCGAAGGACCGGGCAAAGCAGCAGGCACGTCCCGCCCTACATCCGTTCAACCATCGCCTGTGCGAACTCCGACGTCTTCACCTTCGTCGCCCCGTCCATCAATCGGGCGAAGTCGTAGGTGACGATCTTGTCGGTGATCGCCCCTTCGAGACCTTTGATGATGAGGTCTGCCACCTCGTGCCAGCCGAGGTAGCGGAACATCATCTCACCCGAAAGGATCAGAGATCCGGGGTTCACTTTGTCCTGACCGGCGTACTTGGGTGCCGTTCCATGGGTAGCTTCGAAGATCGCGATGCCGTTCTCGTAGTTGATGTTGCCGCCGGGGGCGATTCCGATCCCACCAACCTGAGCTGCGAGAGCGTCCGATATGTAGTCCCCGTTCAGGTTCATTGTGGCGATCACGTCGTACTCGGCAGGACGGGTGAGGATCTGCTGAAGGAACGCGTCTGCGATCACATCCTTGACGAGGAGCCTATCGCCGGGCTGCCCGTCGCAGTCATTCCAGCCGACGGCACGATCCTCGAACTCGTCTCTCGTGAGCTCATAGCCCCAGCTGCGGAACGCACCCTCGGTGAACTTCATGATGTTGCCCTTGTGGACGAGCGTCACCGACTTGCGATCGTTCTTCAGCGCATAGGCGATCGCTGCTCGAATCAGCCGCTTCGATCCCGTCTCGGAAATCGGCTTGATACCAAGTCCACTATCGGGCCGAAGATCCCACCCGAACTTGTCGTGAAAGAACTCGAGGAGCTGCTTCGCCTCGGGGGTTCCTTCCTCCAGCTCGCGTCCGGCATACACGTCTTCTGTGTTCTCCCTGAAGATGACCATGTCGATCAGTTCGGGGTGCTTCACCGGCGAAGGCACACCGTCGAAGTAGCGCACCGGACGGAGGCAGACGTAGAGGTCGAGTAGCTGGCGCAGTGCAACGTTGAGGCTGCGGATGCCGCCCCCCACCGGTGTGGTCAGGGGGCCTTTGATCCCGACGAGATACGTGCGGAACGCATCGACCGTTTCTTCGGGAAGCCACTCCCCTGTTTCGTCGAAGGCCTTCTGGCCGGCGAGGACCTCTTTCCAGCCGATCGAGCGGCGTCCACCGTATGCCTTCTCGACCGCCGAGTCGAACACGTAGCGGGAGGCACTCCAGATGTCCGGTCCGGTGCCGTCCCCCTCGATGAACGGGATGATCGGTTCGTCTGGAACGACGAGTTCGCCTGCTTCCATCGTGATTGGCGCTGCCATGTGTGATCTCCTTTCGAGCCGATTATCCCACGTGCATTCGGGCCGCCATCACCGTGTTGTCCATCAACATGGCAACCGTCATCAAACCGACCCCTCCCGGCACCGGCGTGATCGCGCCGGCAACCTCGGCGACCTTCTCGAAGTCGACGTCGCCAACAAGTCCCTCTTCGATCCGATTGATCCCAACATCGATCACCGTGGCGCCTGGTTTCACGTCATCCGGGCCGATCATCTTGGCCCGGCCGATAGCCGCGACCAGGATGTCCGCCTCCCGTGTGACCTCTCCGAGATCCTTCGTTCGAGAGTGCGCCATCGTGACGGTCGCGTCGGTCCCCTTCAGCCCCAGCAGCAACCCGAGCGGGCGACCCACGAGGATCGACCGGCCCACGACGACCGCGCGGGCTCCCGACGTTTCGATGCCGTAATGGTCAAGGATGCGCATGACGCCCCGGGGGGTGCAGGCCACCAGCGCCGGCCTGCCAAGAGCGAGTAGCCCAAGGTTGTGAGGATGAAGTCCATCGACGTCCTTGCCGGGGTCGATCAGTGTCGTGATCCGCTGCTCGTCAAGGTGATCGGGAAGCGGAAGCTGAACGAGGATCCCGTCGACGTCGTCATCGGCGTTGAGTGACCGAACCAGGTCCTCGAGTTCCTTCTGAGGCGTAGTGTCCGGCAGCTCGTGATGGATCGAGGCGATCCCCACCTTCTCGGCTGTACGACGCTTGGAGCGGACATAGACATGCGACGCCGGATCGTCTCCGACGAGTACCGTCGCAAGGCCTATCTTCTTTGGGATCTGGGCGACTGCTTCGGCGACTTCATCTTTCACCGCAGTTGCGACCGAACGACCCTCCAGGATTCGAGCGCTCATGATTCCCCCTCTGCCAATGGAACCGCTTTCATGATCTTGGTTTCGATCGTGTCGAGCAGCTTCGCCGGTTCCGGCTCGATGGCTCTGCGGAGGTCCGACTGGTAGTACGCCTTTGATGCCGCCTCCACACCCCCAGGCCGATCGGTCGACACGATCCACACAAACATGTTCTCTTCGGGAATGGTCCACGCCCCCACCACATCGAATCCGACCGCTCGGCGAGCCTCGACAACCTGCGGGAAGATTGACAGGAAATCACTCATCCTGCCGGGTGAGACCCGGTAGGTACGAAGCTGGTACTCGGTAGCCACATGCCTCCTTGCTCAGAGCCTGAGCCTACCCGCGGCGGCAGGGCCAAAATCCGGACCCTCCCCCGCTCTCGTCACTGCCGGCCGGAATATGTACTGCCAGCTCTGACGAGAATTGAGTGGAAGCGCCTACGCTCTCCCGATGCTGTTTACGAGACGGTTCGTGCTCGCCTGGATCGCCAATCTGACTCAGGAAATGGCGTGGTCGCTGTTCGTGCAGTTCCCTGGATTCCTGCTCGGCCTCGGTGCAGGGGAGGTCGAGATCGGATTTCTCGTCGGACTCACCGCGCTGGCGTCCGTCGTCGTGCGCCCCTGGGTGGGCCAAGCCATGGATGTGTATGGCCGGCGCCCGGTGATCATCGCCGGCAACCTCCTCAACGTCGGCGTGCTCGCCCTCTACCTGACCGTCTCGACCCTCGGCCCATGGATCTATGTCGTGAGGATCCTTCATGGTTTTGCTGCGGCCCTGCTCTTCACATCCCTCTTCACCTACGGTGCGGATCAGGTCCCCGCCGCCAGGAGGACCGAGGGACTCGCCCTCTTCGGAGTCTCAGGGCTCCTGCCGATCGCCCTGGGAGGATTGCTCGGCGACCTCATCCTCTCCAGAGGCACGTTCACCACGCTGTTCCTCGTTGCGCTCGGTTTCGCCATCATCGCCCTCATTCTGTCGATCCCTCTGAAGGACGAGCGCGAACCAACCGAGGAGCCTCCACACAAATTCATGCAGTCGGTCACCTCCAAGAGCCTGCTGCCCTTGTGGTGGCTCGGCCTCGTCTTCGCGATCGCCCTCACCGCATACTTCACGTTCATCAAGACGTTCGTAGTCGAGACGGGCATCGGCTCGGTCGGCGCGTTCTTCGCCGCCTACTCGGGCATAGCGATCGCGCTGCGTTTGTTCGGCGCCTCGCTCCCAGATCGGGTTGGCACGATGAGAGTGCTCTACCCGGCTTTGGGTTCGATGACCGTCGGGCTGCTTACGCTGTCACTTGCACACAGCAGTGCTGCCATCGTCGTGGCCGGCCTTCTTTGTGGTGCCGGCCATGCGTACATCTTCCCGATCATGCTGTCGATGGTCGTCACCACCGCCCCCACCGAGGATCGGGGCTCGGCCGTGGCGATCTTCACCGGTCTCCTCGACCTCGGGACACTGATTGGTGGGCCGATCCTCGGCGCAGCAATCAGGTATGGGAGCTATCCGATCATGTTCGCGGCAGCGGCAGCATGGACACTCGCGGGATCGCTCGTGTTCGCCCGGTGGTCAAGAGCCCGAGTCTGACCGGCCATGTGCGGAGTCCGTTCTGTTCCGCGGCCGCTCAGCTCGAAGAATCAGAGCAAAGCCGGCCAGGCTTGCGCCCCCAAACGCACGCAGAGACCGAACCCAACAGCCACTGACCCGAATCCCGACAGACAAGCGTGCCCAGCGCCATCGGGATGGCCACGGCCACGTAGACGACGATCAGTCTTCTCCTCTGCTTCACGTCCACCCTCCGGCCCTCCCGGTTGTGGCTACCAGGCGCCTCCCCCGCCGCCTCCGCCACCACCACCGCCACCACCCGAGAAGCCTCCGCCACCGCCGCCCGACGATGACGGCGGTTTGAACGCTCCTTGGAGCGCGCTCCCCAACCCGGCAAACGCGTTGGTGCTGTGGCCTCCGGCGAATCCGGTGGTCCCATACCAATAGATGTTGCTCTGGTGCTCGAGTTCCTGTGGCGCTCGAAGTCGTGCCGCTTCGAGCACGTCTTCCGCCACCCCGAGCGCTATCCCGTAGACGAGAAACTTGTCCCAGAGGGCGAGCGAAATGGCCGGCGCCTCTTCGAGCCTGCTGAAGTCTCGAAGGTATCGGCGGAAGGCCTCCCAGCGAGCAGCGAGCAGGGCTCCAGGCGGCGTACGTTTCACCCAGCCCTTCCTCAAAGCCGCGAACACCCCGACGATCACTCCGTTCACGACAACGATGAGGATCATCGCCGGAAGGATCGTGGAGCCGAGAGGGCTCTGGCTTATCGGCTTGATGAGAAACGCGCCGAAGAAGACGAGACCGAACAGGATCAGAAAGAACACTCCCAGCGGCTTGCGTCCGGATCGATCCAGGAGATGGCCGGTCGTCAGGGCTTCTGCTGCCTCCTTTTGGAACAGCTTGTACGTCGTTGCGTTCGCCGAGGCATCGTCTCGGATCGCTTCCCTGAACTCGGTCAACGGCTTCGCCCCGTCGGCGAGCACTCGATTCATGACGTCCATCACGCGTCCTTCGTACGCGGTGAGCGACTCCTTGGTGGCGCCGAGTCCGATCTCCAGATCCGAGATCGGCTCGTGGCGCAGACCTGCCCATGTCGACCTGTCGATGGTCACCGGCTTCGCGGTCAGGACACCGCGCCGAATGAGATCGAAGATCGTCGCCGTGAACTCGTTGACCCCCACCGAGCCTTGGGTGAGCAGGCCACCAACAACTGCCGGCGTCTGCTCCGAGGGCGGCTCCTGCTCATACTCGCGGTCGTAGGCGATCTTTGGCTCTCGTCCATAACGGACGTAGATCCAGCCGACGGTCACGGAAGCTGGGAGGAAGGTGAGGAGTACGACCGCGACGGCAAGGATCCGCCTGAGCTTGCTGTTGCGCTCTTCTCTGGCCGCGTCTGCCGCTTCCTCATCGAGAATCCGCTGCAAGCCGCTACCGGCGACAACCCGCGCCCCGGTGGTAGACGTGAGGACCGACCTTGAGAACACAAGACGCATCTCAACGAACTGATGGGGCGGCACGTTCGATGCCTCGAGCGACGCCGACGACGCTCCGAGAGTCGTCGAACCGTCAACGCTCGCCGGGTGGCCCCACACTCGAATGTCGGACGGCGTACTCGGGAGCTTCATCGACGCCGACAGCGAGTCCAGCCCTCCGTCCCACTGGTCGCCCCACACCTGGAGGTTGACATCGACGACGTCGTCGTACGCAACGGCCAACCCTACGAATCGGTATGACACCGTGAAGGTCCTCCGCTCGTTCGACGCCGCGTAGTGCCACACGATTCGCTCGAGATTCCCCGATTCGTCGACTCCGAACGTGCCGGGCGTCCCCGATGACCCCAGCACCGCGGACGCACCAGGCTGATACTCCTGTCCGTTCTCGGACACCGAGATGTCGGTGATCTGCTCACCTGGCCGCAACGGGATGTCGCGATAGGCGCCCGTGAAGGACCCGTTGAAGTCGAAGGTGATGTGTTCGTGAACGAGGAGCGACCCGTCCGGTTGCACCTGAACCTGGACAACGGTCCTGGGGGTGGTGAACTCCTTCGCCATCGCAGGCGAGGCGAGCAGGCCGACCCCCAGAATCGCGAGAATCGCTACGAGCGCGGCTCGTCGCATGTCTAGAAGCTGACCTGTGGGGCCTGGTCCGCTTCGTCGGGAGCTTCGAAGTACTCCCTGGTCGTGAATCCCGTTATCCCGGCAACGATGTTGGAGGGAACCGTTTGCACCTTGTTGTTCAGCGTCAACACCGAGTCGTTGTAGATCTGCCGTGACACCGCAATCTTGTTCTCGGTGTCCGTGAGTTGAGCCTGCAACTCGGAGAAGTTCGTGCTGGCTTTCAACTCAGGGTATGCCTCGGCAAGAGCGAACAACTGTCGAAGCGCACCGGTGAGCATGTTCTCGGCTTCGGCCTTTTCCTGAACTCCACCGGCGGCCATGGCACGGTTTCGGGCAGCGACCACCTGCTCGAACGTCGACTTCTCGTGCGCCGCGTAGCCCTTGACCGTCTCGACGAGGTTGGGGATCAGGTCATAGCGCCGCTTGAGTTGCACCTCGATCTGCGCCCACGCGTTGTCGGTGCGATTCCTCAGCTTCACAAGGCCGTTGTACGTGCCGAAGAACCAGAACCCCAACAACACTACGGCGACGATCAGAATGATCCACCACACGTCAAACCCTCCCTCGGAGACGTTGGACAGAGTCTACGGGATGGGGAATCCGTACCCCGTCACCGACCAAGAATCATTGCGGGGGTCCTTGCTTCCACCTCCGAGCGCACACCGAAGATGAGGAGATACCCGATCATCCAGAACTCACCAATGCTCGCGATTCCTGTGAGCAGGTCGGAGACGATCGAGGGTGCGTCTGGAACGAGCTCGGCGACGTAGGCCGCGATCACGTAGCCGACGCCTCCAGCGATCAACACCCATCCCAGCCCGAGGGGCATCCGCCCCGACTTCACGACCGCGTAGCCCATCGGTATGAGCCAGAGGCCGAAGAACAGCCCGCCAATATCCCAAGCCGAACCGTTGAGCTGGTAGAGCAACTGGACGGTTGAAGCCTGACCGCCTCCCGTGGCAGTGCCAACCGCGATCGCCAGCGCTGTGGCGGAAAAGACCGTCGCGACGAGGACCACGGCGGAGTTCACCAGTCCGAACGCGGCAATCGAGCCTGCAGCGAAGCGGTGATCCTCCTGGAAGAGCCTGAAGAACCACACCGCGGCGAGGGCTTGAGTGAGAACGATCGTGAGATCGGCAGCGATCCCCAGGCGAGCAAGCCCAGGTTGCTCGACGAGGTTCGTCAGGGTGGCTGCTGCGTCGCCGGGAATGAACAGCTCGCTGCGTACGAAGAGATATCCAATGAAGCCGGCGACGGCGACCCCGAGATAGAACACGCCCGTCCAGCGTGCTGTTGAGAGACGTGATGACATGTCGATCCTTTCGAGACTTACAGTGTATGCTTACACTATAAGTTTGGGCGCGAGGGAACGCAAGTCCGACCCAAAAGACCACCACTCGATCGGCCAAGCGGCACCCGATCACACCTACCATGACGCCGTGTTCAC
>Ga0315542_1001391_pt1 | contig 15101 bp, 12 predicted proteins | sample SalMarSW160120MG_FD_202541 | JGI IMG/M metagenome (GOLD analysis project Ga0315542, IMG submission 202541) | Salt marsh sediment microbial communities from the Plum Island Ecosystem LTER, Massachusetts, United States - Salt Marsh Sediment SW1601-20 ...
GAACCCCTTTCCGTCAGCGCCGGACTCTGGAGCTGGAAGCTACCGGGATTATTCAACGTACCGCCCATCGGGATTCTGGGCTGGTTCTTTTTCGCCGTTCTGTGTATCACCCTGCTGAAAAACAGACGATTACAGGACCGACTCTCATCTTTTGGCCTGCTGCTCGTGCTTCCTTTCATGGGAACTCATCTGTTGCTGCTGCTGACCTGGTGGGGCGCACTGCGTTGGATCAATTTTCCGCTGCCGACCCCGGTGGTCATTGGGGTCGCCTGGGGTGTTTCTCTTATTATCAGTGTTACCATTCATAAAAAACGAACCGGCAGAAGCATAAAAAAAGGAACCCTTCTGCGGCGCATTCCGGCAACTCTTTTTTTTCTGGCCCTGCTGATTTTTAAAGCGGCTGATCCACTCCCGCTAGCGGCTTATGCACTTGCGTTTGCGATCCCTTATGTGACGCTCATGGTCCAGCAGTATAAGGGTCCTCCCGACACGATTCAAACTGGCGAGATATAATCTAAGAACTGAAAAAAGGGGGAGGGGATGGCAACGGCGATTTAAGTTCAAATAAAGGTGGACATCACGGGAGATTTTTGTGAAAACAATTGGACTGATAGGGGGCATGAGCTGGGAATATTCGCTTGAATACTACCGTATTATCAACCGAGAGGTAAAAAACAGGCTCGGGGGCAGCATTCAGCAAAGGTCTTGATGTACAGTCTTGATTTTGAGCCCATAGAGGAATTGCAGCGACAGGGCCGGAGGGAAGAAATGGCTTTGGTCCTTCCTTGTTCACCAAAAAGATACTTCGCTGCCCCTGTTTGATACCACCGCGATCCACGCAAAAAAGGCCGTTGATATGGCCTCGATGTAATCCACCATATTCCCAGAGTCCGTCACCCGGCATTTTGGCGCAGCCTAATGCGCCCGCGCCTACCGAATGTTTTTCGGTGACAAATCTCGGGAAATGAGGTAATGAAAGGCCTTGATTTCCCCGTGTCCGTGAGCGGCTCCCTGTCCGTGGCCGGTGACGGAAACCAAGACAAATTTTGCGAGCGTGAGGTTTAGCGTGGAACCCAATGAGATTTTCAGCACCATACAATCAGGGCAGCCGTGGCTTGTCAGCCTGGTGCTTTTCAGCATCCTTGTTTTTCTGCTCATCGGCGTACTCCTCTTTCTCTCGGGCTGGCTGGGCGGGAAAAGGGAAAGTCCGGAGAAGATAAGACCATATGAATGTGGTGTAATTCCCGCGGAATTTGCGAGGCTGCGCTATCCCATCCCCTTCTATCTGGTCGCTGTCTTTTTTGTGGTCTTCGACGTTGAGGCGGCCTTCATTTTTTCCTGGGCCATAGCCCTGGATGATCTTGGCTGGATGGGTTGGCTGCGGATTTCATTTTTCATTGCTGTGCTGTTGCTCAGCCTCATCTACGTATGGAGAAAAGGAGGTCTTGATTGGGGTCCGGGAACAACCACAAAGATCAAAACCTGATCCTCCGCGGCACGGATCTCCTGATCAACTGGTCCCGCAAGTACAGCCTTTGGCCCATGTTCTTCGGGTTGTCCTGCTGTTTTATTGAAGAGTCCGTTGCCTTTACCTCCCGGTACGACATCTCCCGTTTCGGGGCCGAAGTCCTGCGGGGCACCCCGCGCCAGGCCGACCTTCTTATCATTTCCGGAACCGTGTTCAAGAAAATCGCCCCGGTCGTCCTGCGGCTTTTCGAGCAGATGACGGAACCCAAGTGGGTCATTTCCATGGGGTCCTGTGCCAACTGCGGCGGGATGTATGATGTGTACAGCGTTGTCCAAGGGGTGGACCAGATTCTGCCGGTGGATGTCTACATCCCCGGGTGCCCTCCCCGGCCCGAGGCGGTCCTCCACGGGCTCATCAAACTCCAGGAAAAGATCATGACCGAGCAGCCCACCCGCTCGGTCTTTCACCTGGAGGGTGGATCCCAGGGAACCGAGAAAACGCTCCTTGTGGATGGTGTCACCAAACAGAGGGATCCACGAGGACCGGGCTACAATGGCACCCGTATCCGGGGGACCTCCGTGACGCCCCCTTTCTTTCCGGAAAGCCGTTCCCATCTGATGTGGACTCCGCCGCCCGCGAGGCCTTCACTGGAAAGACGGGAAAGCGGTCTGGCACAAGAGCTCCTGGACCGTTTCCCTACGTCTGTGAGGCAATCGGATGAAGCCTCGGACATGCTCACTTTTCGCGTGGAGGAGAGGGACATCAAGGATGCCCTGCGGTTCCTGAAGACCGGTGCAAGCATCCGGTTTCGGCGTCTTGATGACCTCACCGCAATCGATGAATCCGCCAGGAGCAACCGGGAGGAATATCCGGATTATACCCTGGTTTATCAGCTCCTCTCGTACGAATCAGCCAGTCGCTTACGCCTGAAGGTCCCGCTCAAAGACTCCGAACCCGTGACCGAAAGCATCACCGATATCTGGCCCGCCGCCGACTGGTACGAGCGAGAAGTCTTTGACCTGTTCGGCATCCGGTTCAAGGGGCACCCGAACCTGCGGCGGCTCATCATGCCCCCTGATTGGGAAGGGCATCCCCTGCGAAAGGATTACCCGGGACGCGCAACCGGGATGGCGCCTTATACCCTCTCCGACGCCCGGCACCACCAGCCCCTTTCCACGGGGCTGTATCGAAGGGATGAAGACGGAGAGGAACAGCTCCTGCTGAACTTGGGCCCCCATCACCCGAGCACCCATGGGCTCATACGGTTTATCGTCTCGCTCAAGGGAGAAGTGATAACGGCCCTCGATATGGACATCGGCTATCACCATCGGGGCGTTGAAAAAATCGGCGAACGCCAGTCCTGGCATCAGTTCATCCCTTACACGGACCGGGTGGATTACCTCAGCGGAGTGGCGAACAACCTCTCCTACCTCACCGCGGTGGAGATCCTCGCCGGCATCAGGGTCCCTGACCGGGCCCAGTTTGTCCGGGTCATGCTCAGTGAACTCTTTCGCCTTTCCAGTCACCTCATGTTCTTCGGAACCATGACCATGGATGTCGGGGCCATGACCCCGCCCTTCTATTCCATCAGTGACCGTGAAATGATCATGGACCTTATCGAATTGATCACCGGGGCCAGGCTGCATCCCGCATGGTTCCGCCTGGGAGGCGTAGCGGCCGATCTTCCCGAAGGGTGGAAACAAGCAGTGGACTCCCTGGTGAAACACCTTCGCAAGCGCATTCCGGAATACGAAGCCCTCATCACCAAAAACCCCATATTTGAGGCAAGGACCCGCGGCGTCGGCCACCTGTCCCTTGAAGATGCCCTTGATTGGGGGGTGACAGGACCCAACCTCCGGGCCTGCGGTCTTGCCTGGGACCTCAGGAAGGACATGCCCTACTCGGCCTACCATGCCTTCACCTTTGACATTCCTACCCAGACAGCGGGTGATTCTTATGCCCGCTACCTGGTCCGCGTGGAGGAGATGCTGCAGAGCCTCCGGATCATAGAACAGGCCGCAGACAACATGCCTCCCGGCCGTTTTGTCTGTGACGACTACCGGTACGCGATACCGGAAAAGGGCGACACCCTCACGGACATCGAAAGTCTCATCCATCATTTTATCAACGTGAGCAGGGGGCCGAAGCTCCCGAAGGGCGAGGCCTATGCAGCCACCGAGATGTCCCGCGGCGAGCAGGGATACTACGTGGTGAGCGACGGTCTGAACATGGCGTACCGCATGCGCATCCGGACCCCCGACTTTGCCAACGTGCAGGCCATACCGCTCATGGCCGTCGGTGGTTCCCTTTCGGATCTGATCGCGATCATAGGTTCTGTAGACTATATCCTGCCGGACCTGGACCGGTAGAGGATGCAAAAATGACGTCCGAGGACAGAATAAGGGGATTGCAAAAACAAATCGCGGGGACTGATCACGCCCGAGAACTGGCCATAGACGTGCTGTTCGCCTTCCAGGAGCGGGACGGCTACCTCACCGACGATGGCCTCAGGGAAGCCGCACAGCTCCTGGGGGTGGACCCCATGGAACTGGAAGAGATCGCCACATTCTACGATTTTATCTACCGGGAACCAGTGGGGAGATTCGTCATTCATGTGTGCGACGGGCTCACGTGCTGGATGTTCGGGCAGGAATCGGTGACGGATTACCTCTGCCACCGGCTGGAAATAGCGGTGGGAGAGACCACCCGGGACGGCCTGTTCACGCTCCTTCCCACGGCGTGCATCGGCCATTGCGACCGGGCCCCGGCAATGCTGATCAATGGCGTGGCGTATGGACCTCTGACGCCGGAAAAAATCGACAGTATTCTCAACAACCTCAGGACCGCGGGTTCCCCCGCAGATGGAGAAACAGGGTAGACGTGTCCGAGCTTGTGCTTTTAAAGAACTCCCAACCGGGAGAGACGATCTCCTTCGAAGAATATCGCCGGGACGGCGGCTATGAAGCCCTCGCGCGGGTCCTCCGGGAATGGTCACCCACAGAGCTCCGACAGGTGATCATTGACTCCGGATTGTGCGGTCGCGGCGGCGCCGGCTTTCCGACCGGGCGCAAGTGGGACGGGATCAGGGAAGATGCACCTTTTCCACGGTATATTCTCGCCAACGGCGATGAGATGGAACCGGGCACATTCAAGGACCGCTTTCTGATCCAGACCAATCCTCACACGGTCATAGAGGGAATCATCCTTGCCGGATACGCGGTTTCCGCCCAGAAGGGAATCGAATTCATCCGGCCTTCTTACGAGACCCAGGCCAGGGTCATGGAACAGGCGGTGAAAGAAGCCAGGCAGACAGGATATTTGGGAAAAAACATACTCGGAAGCGGCTTCGACTTCGATATAGAAGTGCACCGGAGCGGAGGCAGATATATCTGCGGGGAAGCGTCGGCCCAGGTCACCGCCATCCAGGGAATGAGACCACATCCCGACAAGACATTCCACATGGTACAGCATGGCCTTTGGGGACAGCCCACTATTGTCAATAACGTGGAGACGCTCGCCTTTGTACCGCACATCGTGCGCAAAGGGGCCGCCTGGTTCAAATCGCTCTCCCGAACAACACGCGAGGGGGGTACAAAACTCTACTGTGTTTCGGGAAAAGTGCGCAAGCCGGGATGCTACGAAGCCCCCATGGGAACGCCGCTCTCCGAAATAATCGAATCGCACGCGGGCGGCATGCTGCCGGGCTGCACCTTCAAGGCTTGTCTCCCCGGTGGTGCATCCTCCGGGTTCATGACAAAGGAGCACTACGATATCCCCATGGATTTTGATTCCCTCAAGGCCATTGGGAACCGGCTGGGGACAGGTGCCGTCATTATTTTTGACCAGCAGACCTGTTTGGTTGGTGCAACCCTCAATCTCATCGCATATTTTGCCCGGGAATCTTGCGGGTTCTGCACACCCTGCCGGGAAGGGCTGCCTTACCTGAGGGATCTGCTGCACCGCATTGAGGGTGGAGAAGGGGAGGAATCCTTCATCCCCATGCTTGAAGACATGACCCGCTTCATGACTCACGCATACTGCGCCTTCGCCCGAGGCGCGGCCGCCCCCGTCCATGCGCTGCTGAACGCCTTCCCGGACGAAATTGATGCGCACATCAGCCGGAAAGGGTGCCCTTGCGCTTCCACTCGTTCCTGGCCGGTCGGGGGAATAGGAGAATCATGCCGGAACTGATCATCGACCACCGCGAAATCAGTGTCCCTCAAGGAACCAAGGTCATTGACGCGGCCGAGCGGCTGGGGATCATGATCCCCCGGTTCTGCTATCACCCCGCACTGGGGTCCCTGGGGGCATGCCGCATGTGCGCGGTCCTGTTCAACGAAGGGCCGGTCAAGGGGCTGGAAATGAGCTGCATGGTGGAGGCAGAGGACGGCATGGTGGTTTCAACCGATGCCCCCGAGGCAGTTGCCTTCCGCAGATGGATCGTTGAATGTCTCATGTTGAACCACCCCCATGACTGCCCGGTCTGTGACGAGGGAGGCCACTGCCTGCTCCAGGATGAAACCGTCTCCGGCGGCCACGGCATCCGCCGGTACAAGGGGAAAAAACGGACATACCGGGACCAGGATCTGGGGCCGTTTATACAGCACGAAATGAACCGCTGTATTCACTGCTGGCGCTGCCGCCGTTTTTACCAGGAATATGCCGGTTATCACGACCTGGGCGCCCTCGGCATAGCAAACCGGATATATTTCGGGCGAATCGAGGAAGGGCCGCTGTCCAGCCCTTTTTCCGGAAATCTTGTGGACATCTGTCCGACCGGGGTTTTTACGGACAAGCCGTCCCGCTTCAAGGGAAGACGTTGGGATTTTGAACGGGCCCCTTCTCTTTGCCTCCATTGCTCCCTGGGGTGCAATATCGTCGCCAGCGGTCGGTACCGCGAACTGGTGCGCGTGGAGGCCCGTTTGAACAGGCAGGTAAACGGCTATTTCATGTGCGACCGCGGACGTTACGGATACCAGTATGCCAACCGGGTTGACCGACCGCGCCGGCCACGGGTGGATGGGAGGGAAGCCTCCTGGGATGCGGCCCTGCGTACAACGGCGGAAAGGCTTGGCGAGATCGTGGAAAGAAGCGGTTCTCAAGCCATTGCCTGCCTTGGCTCCGTACGGAACAGCCTGGAGACCCAGGCCCGGCTTGTGGCTCTGTGCCGTAATCAGGGCTGGCCGGAGCCACGGTTCTTCCTGGATCCCGCCACGGAGCGGAAGGCCAGGAGCGCCGCATCACGACTGGACAGCACTCTGGCGGTTTCCATGAAAGACCTTGAAGAGGCCGACTTCATCCTGGCAGTGGGCGTGGACCCCATCAATGAGGCGCCCATGCTGGCGCTGTCCATGCGGCAGGCACAGCGCCGGGGCGCGACCCTTGCCGTCCTGGACCCGAGGCCTGTTGTTCTCCCTGCTGATTTTCACCACGTCCCGGTGCACCCCCGGTCCTTGTATTTGGCTCTCTCCGCGCTTATTACCCGCGCGCTGCACCGGGACGCAATAGAACGCATGGGAACCCGCCCTCTCCAGTTCTATGACCACGCACGCGGCATTGCTCCGGAAAAACAAGACCTCACAGAACAGATCACCCTCCTTGCCCGGGGACTCCGGGAGAGCAGGAGGCCGGTCATTGTCTGCGGAACGAACATCGTGCCGGAAACCGTTCCCCCTTTGGCTGCCGATCTCGCACTCCTGCTGCAACAGGAGAAGCCGGACACGGGCCTCTTTTATGTGCTTGAGGGAGCCAATGCTTTCGGGGCCGCGATCCTTTCTCCCCCGCAAGACCCCCGGGAACATCTCCTTGAATGCATTGAAAAGGGAGATACACGTGCATTACTGCTCGTTGAAAATGACCCCTTTGCACGTTTTCCTGATCAGGAACGGCTGCGCAACGCGCTTGGGAAGCTGGATCTCCTGGCAACGCTGGACTATCTTCCCTCCCCGGTCATCCGTATGGCGAACATTGTGCTGCCCACCCGCACGACTTTCGAAACCAGGGGCCGCTACGCAAACCAGGAGGGAAGGGTCCAGGAAACATGGCCCGCCTACCAGGGCGGAATCTCCCTCGCCCAGGTGCGCCACGGAGCACACCCCCCGCGGACCTTTCAGGACCACATACCGGGCGGAGATGTCAGGAACGCTTCCCGGGTAGTGACTGATATTGACTCAAAACTTTCAGGAACTGAGGGGAAAACCGGTTCGGGAGATTTCTGGGAATTCCTGGAGGAAAGAGGCATTGGGGTTGCCGTGACCGATCCGGACGATCACGGGACCGACGGGGTACGACTGGTCCAAAAACAAGACCGTACACCTGTCTTTTCCGCTGAGAATTTCTCCCTGACTGCGTGTGCGGCCCCTCCGGAGGCCCTCACCGTGCTTCTGGTGGACTGGACCTTCGGTACAGAGGAACTCTCCCGTTATTCCTCCATCGCCGAACAGGCTGAGAATCCGCCCACGATAACCTTGCACGCGAGGGATGCCGCGGATATGGGGATTGCCGCCGGAGATACAATCGCCCTGCCCGTGGACGGGGTACGACTGGAAATGGAAGTGGAGGTCACGGAGCACATGGCCAGGGGTATCATGATCCTCCCCTTGCATCGTCAACTGGACTGGGATCGAATCTCTCGAATCCCGTCAGCCATATTAAAAAAAAGCATAAAACGGAAAAAGAGATAACCCATGTTCGACTGGATCATTGGAATCGTCCTCCTCCTCGTAAAGCTCGGGATCACCCTGGCAGTCCTCCTGTTTGTGGCCGGGTGGCTGGTATACGTGGAGCGAAAGCTCCTGGGGAGGATCCAGATACGGCTGGGGCCAAACAGGGCGGGCCCTTTCGGCTTGATGCAGCCCCTCGCGGATATTGTGAAACTCCTGACAAAAGAGGATACCGTTCCCGACGGGGCGGACCGGATCCTGTTCCTGTTCGCGCCCGCCGCGGTGGCGCTCACCGCCCTGCTGATCTTCGCCGTGGTGCCATTCGGGAAGGACCTGGTGGTCCTCGGCAGGAGGATCCCCATGGTTATCTCGGATCTCAACGTGGGCCTGCTCTATGTCCTCGCCCTTTCCTCCCTCGGGGTCTACGGTGTGGCCCTCGGCGGCTGGGCCTCCAATTCCAAGTACAGCCTGCTGGGGGGTATTCGGGGCGCTGCACAGATGATCAGCTATGAACTCTCCCTGGGGCTCTCCCTGGTCCCCGTTGTCATGCTCGCCCACTCCTTCAGCCTGGTGGACATTGTTTCGGCCCAGGCACGCTGGCCCTTTATCGTTTTGCAGCCCGCGGCCTTCGCCGTCTTTTTCATCAGCGCCGTTGCGGAGATAAAACGCATCCCGTTTGATCTCCCCGAGGCCGAGAATGAACTGGTGGCCGGGTATCACACGGAATACAGCGGCATGCGTTTCGGGCTCTTTTTCCTGGGAGAATATATTACCATGATCTCTCTGGGGGCGCTGGTGAGCGTGTTTTTCCTGGGCGGATGGCGCGGGCCCATCCTGCCACCCCTGGCATGGTTCTTCATAAAAGTTTTTCTCACGGTCTTTGTCATGATCTGGATCAGGGGAACGCTCCCGCGGGTGCGGTATGATCAGCTCATGAACCTGGGATGGAAGGTCCTCGTTCCCGTCGCGCTGATCAACATTGTGCTGACAGGCGGGGTGATCCTGCTCATGAAGGGGTGAACATCGTTCCTGCGGAAACGGCAATCTGAGGATACAGGATATGCTCTTTTTTCTTCATGACTGTTGGGAGGGCTTCGTATTTTCGTGACTTATCTGTGGGGGAAGCCGCAGCCAGGTCCTCAGGGCGCTTTTTCCTGAGGACTGGAATGCGGAGGGGGCGATGCTCCCCCGTGGATAAGTCACTGAAAATACCAGCCCGGGAGACTCGGAATCGAAGAGAGAAGAGTATAGCCTGTTCCGGGTTTTGTGAATTCTTGAACTTCAAAGTACACAAAAATCGCAAGAGAGTTGCAGATGAGATCATACAAAAGGGCAATTGAATGTATTACCACAAGATAATGCAGGGAATAAACGGACTGGCGGGAGGATTTGTCACCACCCTCAGGCATCTCTTTCGCAGGCCGGTCACCGAAGAATACCCGGAATTCAAACGTCCGCTCCCCGAACGGTCCAGGGCGAGGATCATCCTGACCCGTGACCCGGACGGGGAAGAGCGCTGTGTCGCCTGCTATCTCTGCTCCGCCGTCTGCCCGGTGAGCTGTATCTCCATGGAATCGGCGGAACGGGAAGACGGACGGCGATGGGCCCCCTGGTTCCGGATAAATTTCGCCCGGTGCATTTACTGCGGTTTCTGCGAAGAGGCGTGCCCAACCCTTGCCATACAGTTGACTTCCGATTTTGAAACGTGCCAGTATGACGTCCTGACCCTGGTGGCTGAAAAGGAGGACCTGCTGGTAGACCACGGGGGCAGGGACCGTGGATACAACTTCTACCGGTACACAGGGATTACCACCGGAGCAAGTTCGAAGGGCTCGCACCTCAATGAGGAACCGCCCGTAAACCTAAGGAGCAATCTGCCATGACCGGTTCAGCAATCCTCTTTTACGCCCTCGGCGCCGTTATCCTGAGTGCCACAGGATTCGCCATCACCCGCCGCAACATGGTTCATGCGGTTGTCTCCCTGATTATCTCCTTCCTGGGGACTGCCGTCCTCTTCTCCCTCCTGGGAGCGCCGTTCCTGGCTATCCTGGAAGTTGTCATCTATGCCGGGGCCATCATGGTGCTGTTCCTCTTCGTCATCATGATGCTCAGGCCGGAACAGTCTTCGGTGCGTCACAGTTTTCTGCGGGGATGGGGGCCCGGACTCCTCGTGGCCGGTGCTTTTCTTGTGTCCCTCACGCTCATTTTTTTCAGGGGGCACCTCAGCAGCAACCCCCTGGAAATTGCCACGGTCATGCCGGCGGTATTCGGCCGCATCGTCTTTCAGAAACACTGGCTGGCAGTGGAAATCATCTCTTTCCTGCTCCTGGTGGCCCTGGTGGCCGCCATCCAGTTGGGAAGGGGAAAAGAAGACGAAAAAGGGGAGGATACCGTATGATTGTCCTCTATGGCCATGTCCTTGTGCTCGCGGGAATGACCTTCTTCCTGGGACTCGTTTGCATCCTGGTGAGGAGGAATCTGATCATGACCCTCATCGGCGTGGAAATCATGATGAATGCCGGTGCCATCGCCTTTGTGGGGGCGTCACTGAAGTGGCACGTCCTCGACGGTCAGATTTTCGTGCTTTTTCTGTTCGGCGTTGCCGCGGCGGAAGTCGCGGTCGGGATGGCATTGCTGGTGACCGCCCACCGGCAGGCCGATTCACTGGATTCCGAAACCTTTAACCTTCTGAAATGGTGATGATCATCCTGGATACGAATTTCATCTTTTCATCAGCCGGGGGCAGGTCATGATTGCCTTTCTTTCTGAGCGTGCGTCTTTCCTGTTGACCGCCCTGGCGTTGTTGCCGCCGCTGTTCTCATTTGTGATCATCTTCTGCTTCACCCGTTCCCATCCCCGGTTATCGGCCGGTCTCTCCATCGGAACGGGCGGCGCATCCCTGGCCTGTGCCATGGCGCTCCTCGCCATCCACCACCATATGGAAGCCCCGATCCAGTACGCAACCACCTGGCTCATTTCCGGCCACGTCCGCGTCCCGTTCGGATTCCTGCTCGATCACACCAGCCTGCTCATGTTGACCCTGGTAGCCCTGATCAGCCTGCTGGTGCAGGTATATTCCATCGGATACATGGCCGGTGATCCCGGCTTTTCACGCTACTACTCGTTCCTCAGCCTTTTCGCCTGGGCCATGATGAGCCTGAGCCTCTCGTCCTCTTTGCTGCAACTGTACGTCTTCTGGGAACTGGTGGGACTTTCATCCTATCTCCTCATCGGGTTCTGGTACGAAAAATTCGGCGCCACCCAGGCGGGAAAAAAGGCCTTTGTCATGACGCGGCTCGGGGATGTGTCGCTTTTCATCGGCCTGGCCGTGCTTCTCAGCCGTTTCGGCAACCTGGACATCCTGGCCTTGAACAGCGCCGAGGTAACCACACGCCTGTCCCCCGGTGTCATTACCATTTCGGCCCTGCTCCTGTTTGGAGGGATTATCGGGAAGAGCGCCCAGTTTCCCCTCCTCACCTGGCTTCCCGATGCCATGGAAGGTCCCACCCCGGTAAGCGCCCTGCTTCATTCGGCCACCATGGTGGCGGCCGGGGTCTATCTCTTCGCGCGCCTCTTTCCTTTTTTCAGCCACTCGCAAACCGCCATGACCGTGTTCATGGCCATCGGCACCTGCTCCATGCTCATGGCCTCCACCATGGCCATGGTCAACCGGGACATCAAGCAGGTATGGGCCTATTCTACCATCAGCCAACTGGGCTTCATGATCATGGGCCTGGCCGCCGGCAGCTTGTATGCAGGTACCTTTCACCTGACCACCCATGCGGCCTTCAAGGCACTCCTCTTCCTTTGTTCGGGCGTCTGGATCCACCGGTTCGGCACCAACGATATGTTTGAAATCGCCAAGGCCGGTGGACGAAAATTCAAGACCCCCATGATCACCATGATCATCGCCGCAGGAGCACTGGCAGGGGTCCCTCCCCTTTCGGGGTTTTTCAGCAAAGAGGCAATCATGACTGCCCTTGCCGGGCTCCACAATCCGTTGTGGCCGGCAGCAGGCCTCCTGGGGGTCTTCCTTACGGCCTACTACGCGTTCAGGCTCATCTTCGTTATCCTTTTTCCCCGTGAAGAAGACACCGGGAAATCCGCCCGGTCGCGGGCGGAGCACAGCTCGGCAGGTTCCCGGATCATGGCATGGCCCCTCATTATCCTGGCCGGGATCACTCTTGCGCTGGGATTTTTTGGCCACGATTTCAAGGAGTTCCTCCTCGGAAAGGGGCAGGTTCCCGGAGAAGCCGGTGGACACTTTGCGTGGATCGCATATGGATCGGTGGCTTTTGTCCTTTTCGGCGTGGTCCTTGCCTGGGCTGAATTCGGCCGCAAGGGTTCTTCGCAACAGGGGTTCGTGGAGCGTTTCCCGGCCCTGCACGTTTTTTTTCTTGAACGATGGTATATTGATCGCTTTTACCGGGCGACGGTACGGCTTGTGATTGACGGGACCCTTTCGCGACTCTCCCTGTTGAGCGAAAGCAGGGTGATCAACGGCGGGATTGACGGTTTCAGCAGGGGGACTATTGGCGCCGGGAGGATTGTCTCTTTGCTCCAGTCCGGGATCCTGCGGTACAACCTCATGGTCGTGTTCGCCGTTTTGGTCCTGCTACTCATTTTTGTCCTGACCGGATAAGGAAAAAGACCCGTGAATATTGCTTTTGCAACATTTCCCTTTCTTTCCACGATCCTCCTGGCGTGCGCAGTGGGGCTGCTCCTGATCCTCTTCATCCCTGAAGACCGCAAGGGACTGATCAAATGGATCAGCCTGGCTACATCCGGCCTCACCCTGCTCGTCGCCCTGTATCTCTTCCTGGCCTATGACCGGGTGCAGGGAGGGCTCCAGTTCGTGGAGAAGGCAACCTGGGTCAAGTCACTCGGCATCTCCTATTTCAACGGCGTCGACGGCTTTAACCTGCCGCTCCTGCTTCTCACGGGCATTATCTTTTTCACCGGCGTGCTCACCATGTGGGAAATGGAGGAACGCGTAAAGGAATTCTTCGCCTTCTTTATCCTGCTGGTGACCGGGGTTTACGGCTTTTTCATGAGCATGGACCTCTTCTTCCTTTTTGTCTGGTACGATGTCTCATTGTTCCCCATGTATCCGCTCATCGCCGTCTGGGGAAGCACCCGCAGGGAATACGGCGCCATGAAGCTTTTTCTTTACCTGCTCGCGGGAAGCGCGCTCATTCTCCCGGCGATCATCTATCTCGCCGTCCATTCGGGTGCAAATACCTTCAACCTGATTCTCCTCATGCGGCCCGGCACCTTTACGCCGTTCCAGCAAAAATTCGCATTCCTCCTGCTCTACCTGGGCTTCGGTATCCTGGCCGGCGTCTGGCCCTTTCACTCCTGGTCTCCTGAAGGGCATGGGGCCGCTCCGACCTCCGTGAGCATGATTCATGCCGGCGTGCTCATGAAACTCGGTGCTTTCGGTATCCTCCGGGTGGCCATTTCACTCTGCCCGGAAGGTTGGCAGTTCTGGTCCCAGCCTATGGCGATTCTGGCTACCATCGGCATCATCTACGGCGTGCTGGTCGGGCTTCGCCAGACCGACCTCAAGTACGTAGTAGCCTATTCCAGTGTCTCGCACATGGGGATAGTGGGTCTCGGGCTCTCCACCCTCACCGTGGAAGGACTCAACGGGGCGGTCTTTCAAATGTTTGCACACGGGATCATGACTGCGCTCCTGTTTTCTTCCTTAGGCTACCTGTATGACCGAACCCACACCCGGATGATTCCCGAGTTGGGAGGCATCAGCAGGCAGGCACCGATTCTTTCCACCTTTTTCGTCGTTGGCTCCCTGGCGGGCATGGGGGTTCCCGGATTTGCAAACTTCTGGGCCGAGATCATGGTATTCATTTCAACCTTGAAGGTCTATCCCGTTCTGGGTGTGCTGGCTGTTTCGGCCCTGGTGCTGGGCGCCCTTTTCTTCCTGCGGGTCATCCAGAAGACCTTTTATGGACCGGAGAATGAAAAATTTGCATCGCTTTCGGACCTCTCCCTGGGTCTAGGGCTCCCCCGGCTTATCCTCGCGGTCACCATGCTCCTGTTCGGTCTGTTTCCAGGGCTCATGCTGGACGTGATACAGACAGCTTCGATTCCGCTCATAGGGAGGCTGCATTGATGAACTGGGAAGCGTGCACTCCTGAGCTTTTTTTCCTGCTGGCGGCCGCCCTGCTGTTTCTTGCGGCCATGCTGAAAGGACCTCGTCCACGGCGGCTCCACCGGTTCGTCCTGCTCATCGCGGCGCTCGGGGTACTTGTCACCGTGGCTGCCGTCCGCCGGGAAGGCCTCCTCTTTGCCGGGGTCTACCGGGTTGATCTTTTCTCCCAGGTCTTCAAGGCCCTGTTCGCCTGCGGCTTTTTCTTGACCGTCTGTGCCTGCTCCGACCTGAACACCATCAGGGAAACCCGTCATGCAGAGTTCTATTTTCTGCTGGTCACCTCCACCCTCGGGATGATGATCCTCGTGAGCAGCGTCCACCTGTTGGTCCTGTACCTCGCGCTGGAACTTACCAGCTACCCCCTCTATGTCCTCGTGCCTCTGCGGAAGGGAGAAGGCGTGCACGTGGAGGCCGGCATCAAATATTTCCTGGTGGGGATTAGCTGTTCCGCGCTCATGCTTTTCGGCCTTGCGCTCCTGTTCGGGGCCGTGGGCACCACCTCCCTCCTGGAAATGGGTAGGCTTGGCCCGCTCCTGGTCGCCACACCAATCGGATTCATCGGCCTCATGTTCACCCTGTCCGGGTTTTTCTTCAAACTGGCCCTCTTCCCTTTCCATGTCTGGGCCCCCGGGGTTTACCAGGGCGCTGCCAACCAGGTCACGACCTATATTGCGACGACCACCAAGGTGGCTGCAATAGCGATACTCGTCCGGATGGTGGCCTTGATCGGCGGCCCGGATATCCATCTCGGCCTTGTGCTCCAGGGAATGGCTCTCGCGTCCATGACTCTGGGAAACCT
>Ga0315542_1001392_pt1 | contig 15086 bp, 12 predicted proteins | sample SalMarSW160120MG_FD_202541 | JGI IMG/M metagenome (GOLD analysis project Ga0315542, IMG submission 202541) | Salt marsh sediment microbial communities from the Plum Island Ecosystem LTER, Massachusetts, United States - Salt Marsh Sediment SW1601-20 ...
ACCTGTACAGTGAAAGGACGATTGATCTGAGCCATCTCTTCTCTTCCTGCGTAAAAACATAGCCTAATCCTGTGATGGTATTGATGATCCTTGGAACTCCGGCAAATTTCGCAGCAATGCTCCCATAAATCACCGGCTTTATAGTGAAATGGTGGACAATACCCGGGCGCTCTTTCCGGTACAAGCGGTAAAGTGAAAAGAGAAGCTTCACATCCGAGATGGGATTGATCCCTCGTTTGTCCACCGGCAAATCAAAAAAAGGAACTCCCAGGTCTCTTATCTTCTCTTCGAAGCCATCGCCCCCGGCACCGCCACCAATAACCTCTGCACCGCATTCCTGTAACACGCGAATCAACCCGGATCGAAAGTTATAGAGGGTCCATGCACATCGGGAAACAAGAGCTACTTTTCCATTTTTTGACATCACTTCAATGCCACAAACAGAGCCATTAATTTCCAACGAGGAAATTTGCCTTGATTGCATTTTCAAGTAGATTCATTAGTGTCTCCCTGTAATCTTCGATTACGAATTCGTGTGATCACAGTATTAAAGGTACTTATGGCCTTCGGAGGAAACCTGAACTTCAACATATAATGAATGAGTTGCCTTCTCAAAGTCCTACGACAATGCAACTCAAGTCCTGTGATGATCGCTTTTATGTTCCATTTTTCTTTGAAATAGGTATCAGAAGCCTGCAGTCTCTCCTTATTAGCTCGATATCTATTTCTGTAGAAAGGAGTATGTCCCGGATAATGACCGATAAGGACATCGGGCGTAACAGCGAACTTCCAGCGCCCGAAACGCTTATGAGCCAAAAAAAAATCCAAATGTTCTCTGCCTATTTTGAAATTGTTATCCCAAGAGATATCTTTAAGCGTTTCGATCCTGTAAAGCGTTGAATTTGGGATTTGATCGAATACGAAATAGGTAAGGCTGCCGACTTTATAAGGAATGACCTTGAAACCAATATCTTTGATGATGTTCCTGCCAACTTCGAAAATATTAAATGCTCGGCATTTCAACTCACCCCATTCATTCCAGTATCCAGATACGCCCCCCAATTGTGGATCGCTTCTCAGGATTATGCGAAGATCCTCAACATTGTCGGGAACAACCTGGTCATCGTCCAGCATCAGAAGAAATTCAGTCTTACACGCCTTTACTATTTGATTCCTTCCGAATGAAATGCCGGTATCAAAATCGAGTTCCAGGAGCCTCAGAGGCACTTCCTGCCCGTATTTTGAGTAGACAGCCCGCTTTCCTGCGTCAATTTCCCCGTCATCTGCAACGATAACCTCAAACACCCCTTTATTTTTCAGGCTTTCCAAACAATTAGTAAGCTGCTCGCTTCTGTAGAATGACTTAATCCCTACAGTAACATTTTTCATATTTGACTCTTCCCGGGTCTCGGACTCCCCAAGGCAGCGTTGCGACATTCAGAAATCTGGACACGGATTTTCAATCTATTGCTTGAAGTTCACATAGACAAATGCGGACTGCATGTTGTCCCTGCCGCAGAACTCCGTTAGGAAATCTGAGGATCAGGCTACCCAATGCGCGATGAAATTTTTTTCGGTGGAGCGGGGACCTTTTCTTGCCACGGCTTGATCATGGACGTACCCTTTTCATGCGCTTTCCATATAGATTCTTCACCTTCGCTTTCAAGCGCCTTTCAATCTTGCGGGGCCACTGAGGTCTGTTCAGAATTTTTCGCAGGACTTTTGTCAACTCATCATCACCCTGGCATTGCTCCAGTGCATCCAGATTTTGTTTAACGAATGCACGAGTGTTCTCATCATCCGCAGTTATTTTCGAAACACGCCTGAGGTCCAACTCTTCATCAAATGTAGTACAACGGCTTAGAGCATTATTCACTTGCAGATTAATCATGGTTCTAAGACACTTTTCACATCGACCACAGTTGTAAGAACTATCGGGATTCTTAAAACATACCCGAAGACTTCGCAACGCAACTTCATATTTCGATATAAGGGAGACTTTATTGACTCGTGTGGCCTCACAACCGTCATGAACAAACTCAAGGGACTCTGAACTCCACAGATAATCCAAAATAGGATGGGATCCCCAATGAAATAGCTCCGCATATGTGTGAGTTGCGGGAATATAAACACGGCAAAACGCCGGGAATAGCAAATGACCTATTGCGGCAAGAGCCGCGCCGTTCCCTAAAAGTCCCCACTTAACATAGGGATTAAAAATTTCTCGTATATTTGTCTCTATTTCAACAATGTTCTTGCCAAAGCTCGAAGCGATTTCCCTGATTTTCTTTGAGGTTTTCTCTCTCAGTCTTGTGTCCGTTAGCCGTATATCGAGCCCATGCACAAAAATTAGATCAGTTATCTCATCTTGATGTTTCAAGAATGTATAGAAAGAATCTACCCCCCCTGAGAAGAATGTACCGACTCTTCTTTCAGTCGAGCGAGTTCTTGCTATAGGCACCACATTCGTGATCTCTGTGCGATGGAGCGAGGGATCCCACATGGCATAGATATCTTGTATGGTTGATAGTGCTGTAAGGAATTTCTGACTGACTTCTCCTTCCGCCAGTAGAGAGCCCCCTCCAAGCCTCATACAAGGCAAAATCACGCTGGCCAAGAAGGACTCAAAGTTCCCCGAAAGGGCAGTGCCACCAATGCTCCGAAAAAAAATCTTGTGCTTTCTGTCTCTTAAATGGAATTCGGCTTCTATTGAATGCCCTTGGCCGATTGTTTCGGCAGGAACTATACGCATTCTTTGATTGATCTTATCCATCGTTGCAGACCTTTTCATACTTTCCTTGGTTGGGTTTTTCGTGGTTCCTTCTTTGAAGATTCCTTTCTTTCTCATTTGGTGTAGAATAGAAATCTATGGCGGTGCTCATTTCTGTGATTTAATTTTGTTTTGTCACTCGAATTCATATCACTTGAAGGCATTGCTGCCCCTTTTAAAAAAGTGAAAAATAGTTTAGTTTATCAGCTGTCGCAAATCGGAGGGAGATATTGGCGTGCTGAATTATAACGAAATAGATATTCAGCAAATTCTAGAGCGACATAAGGGGCAAGAAATATGTTATTGTCCAAACCCAGGCAATGCAGGAGATGCTCTAATAGCTCATTCCACATATAACCTGTTTCTCAACTATAAGATCAGATGTTCAATAATAGGGCTTACGGATATTGTGAAAGGAAAAAGTGTCTTTTATGGCGGAGGTGGAAATTTGAGGGTTACTCGTTCCATGGGACATAGACCTTTGTCTGCATTAAAGTTGCTTCTGGAAGGTAAGATTAAATCCTCGATAAGGGTCCTTGTAAAACGCAAGGCCTCCATTCGATTCCTACGAAACAATATCAAACAAAACAAGGAGATAATTATTCTGCCCTACACCATAAACGCATTTGAAGGTTTTTTTCGGACTGTCCCCCCTAATATGAGAATAATGTGCAGAGAAAAACTTTCGTACCAATTTGTTCACAATATTATTCCAAATAAGAAGAATGTTTATCTATCTAAAGATTTAGCATTCTATTTGGACTTAAGAAGTCTTCAACAAAAAGGAAGCGGGACGCTAAATTGTTTTCGGACTGATAAAGCAGAAAAAACAAATATAAGGTTACCAAAAGACAATATAGACTTATCTCGCCATTTTGGTAGTGGAAAATGGAATAATGAAAGTATGACATCCAGAATTTCTTACTTATTTATAAAACACATTAATCAGTATGAACATATTAATACCAATAGGTTGCATGTAGCCATCGCAGGGGGTTTGTTAGGCAAAAAAGTCAATCTTTATGCCAATGCCTATTACAAAAACCAAGCCGTTTACGAGTATTCGATGAGAAAAATGGGCAATGTAAAATTCATTAACCAAACAGAAGGAACGCTAAAGGCACTTTAACCTCCACCTCTCAAGGCTTTTCCCGATCAAACTTTCGGTATGGTTTATGTCTTGAATAAATATTTCCCTCGCCCAGTCCATGTCTGCGTATTTCTCTCTCAGGTCTTGACCATGGCGGTAATAAAGTCCTTTTCCAGCAGCCAATAAAAAAGGTGGCATGATATGTTTTACCGCTTTCTTTATTGAGCTTCTTTCCAGCATATAGTTCAAAAAGGGAAACAGCGGGCTAATCCCTTGATTCGAAGGCTTTTGACTCTTGGAAAAGGCACCAAAATCGATACCAAGAAAATCTGCCACTTCATGCAGCACCCTGTTGGGTGAATCCCGGAGTTGATCGAAAAGGAATATTTGCACTCGATCATTCCCGAAGACATCTAAGAATCTCTCTATCTGCTTTGCATACATTCCACCCCCAATTAACCCGAATTTTTCAGGCATTCCTTTTTGCCGGAAGGCAAACTCCTCTGCCAGCGTTTGATAAAACTTTTTCCGTGTACGCCCAATAGCATACTCCATGAGATAGTGGGAATATGCACGGTCGAAAGGGTTTCTCAATGACACCAGGATTCGAGCTTCAGGAGACACTTCTTTGATTTTCTTGGCCGCTATTTCCGAGTACAAATAGCTTGTGCTTGCCTCGCCTAGCCACTTTTCACCTTTTGCGCCCGAGAATAGCCATGTGTAGTCCGGCCATTGTCTCACTCTACAAGAATGCACTCTTACAGAACCCTTTGAGAGCATTCTTTTTGCCTCCCTAAAAGAAAATGAACCACCCCACGTAGCACTATTCCATAGATCAAAACAGAAATAGTTAGGCTCCTTGATAGGAGACATAAACACCTTCGAATGGCTATTCAGGTACCTACAAAGAGTTGTGGTTCCGGACTTCATTGCTCCGACCAGGAACAAATTTGGACAGTCATTTGCCATATCAGATCTTTTTCTCAGTCAATGAGAATCCAATAAGTCTTTGTATAGAGCAGTATATTTGTTTGAAATGGCGGAAATCGAGTAACGCTTGTTTATTCTATCCCGCGCTGCCTTAGCCAATCTATGCCGCTCGTCAGATGGGAGGCATAAAAGTCTTCTCCATGCGCATGCCATCGCTGCAGGGTCTCCTGGGGGAATGGTGAAGCCTGTCTCACCTACAATCTCGGCGCTATCCCCAACATCAGTAGCCACGCAAAGTACCCCGCAACCCATGGCTTCCCCCAAAACAATAGGAAAGGCTTCACCCCAAGAAGACACCGTTAAGACATCGAGGACATTCATGACCGCGCTCATATCACGCCTATGTCCTAACAAATACACATGATCAATTCCAACTTCACGAGCTAGTGGCACAAGCTCTTGGTTATTCAAATCTACCCCTTGACCCACAAGAACAAAACAGACATTTCCGTGTTGAGCAACGAGTAACTTTGCAGCCCTCAGAAACGTCTTATGATCCTTCATTGGATGCCATCGCGCTATCATCCCTACCACTCCGATCTCCTCCGCAATCCCTAACTCCATTCGAATACTCCGCCTTGCGCCAAGATCCGGCTTGAAATGGTTCAAATCAAACCCGTTAGGGATCACTATACTTCGTTCCGGCAAATAACCGAGCTTTTCATGTTGTGCAGCCGAAACACGACTGCAATAAATGATGGCATCGGCCTTTTCAGACAGACGTGCTCCAGCCTTTATGACCCACCGTGTCATACGCTGCTCTACTGAAAAATCATTTAGTGAGTGATGAATGCTCCACACTTTGGCTGTTCCAGTTTGAGCCCATCGTGCCGCCAACACTGCAGCAAGATTCCCATGGTACATCCATCCCTGCAAAACCTCCGGTCTTAATTCGCGAATCAGTTTGCGCAAGTATAGTATTCCGGCGACAGGCGGTCGGGACGCTGACATGCCGAGAGTAAAAACTGGCACTCCCAACTTCTCAATCCGCTTTCCTACTGGACCGTTATCACTCAGAGAAATGACCGCAGAGCTGCACTTAGAATCCACTTCCGCGGACAAAAGGTTCAATAACATCATCTCCGCACCGCCAGTAGAAAGAGTTGTTATAATATGAACGATTCTCAATGATTCAATCTCCTGAATTATTCCTCAGATCTCTAATCGGTACCCTTCACCTGGAAATATCTCTTTGACTTCATGCAGGCAACCGCCGAGCGGTATAACTGGCTGTGACAATAATCCGTGGAGATTTTCATTCATGCAGACATGCTTTGTCTTGGCGCCACGTTTCCTTGCCAGGGGAAAGGATTGATCTGAAAACGGAAATGTATTCATCCATCACATTGTTCATGGAAAAACGCGCAAGCGGCGCCTTCAATTGATCTGACAACATTCTGAAATTGTTGCCAAGAACATTTTTTATCGCTTTAGCCATTGCCCGAAAGTCACCAACCGGCACAAGTTTTCCCCAATGTCCTCCTTCCAAAATTTCTGCTGGGCCGCTTGGGCAATCAGTGCTGACAACTGGTGTGCCGACAGCCATGGCTTCCACCAGTACGTTACATATTCCTTCCCAACGTGATGAAACCACCACTACTGCCGCCTTGGACATATAGGCATAAGGGTTACCCACGAATCCGGGAAAATCTACATCATTCTGCAACCCAAGGTCGAACCCAAGTCGCTCCAATGCACTTCGTTCATTTCCCTCTCCCAAAATTACCAGTCGTGCAGCCCTCTCTGTTCGGACCTTTGCGAAGGCACGCACAAGTGTCTGGAAATCCTTCTGGGGTGACAAGCGCCCAACTCCAAGAACTATCGGAATCTCACTTGAATTGAACCATTCATGAGAAACCGGCTCTTCCGCCATCCTCATAAGTTCCGGCGTCACCACCGGATTATAAATAGCCCTTATTTTTTGCCGTTCGATACCAGTGAGTGCTGCCAGGTCATCTGCTACTCCATGCGAAACAGCCAGGATTTGATCTGCTTGAGGATAGAACCAGCGCATTAATTGTAGAATCAGTCTGCCTCTAAACTTCGAGTCATCAGCAGCAAACTGAGATGGTGAATTCCGTTCACTTACAACCACTGCCGTTCCACTATTCGCCAATCTCGCGGCCCAAAGTGCAACCAGATTCGCTCGCCACATGGCGGAAAACAATAGCACCGGCCGCTCACTCCTTAAGTAGCGGATCAGGCAGGGGAGACTCACCAAAACGCGTCTAGCTCCAAGGTCAACAAGGCGGACGGCATTTGGAACTTCCCCGAGATAGGAACCTTCAGCACTGGCAACCACGAGCTCAATTGCGAGACCCCGATCAACGAATCCCGCAGCCAACTTAATCATTGCGCGCTCTGCACCACCGCCGCGAAACGATGGAAAAAACAGGGCTACATGAGATCTTTTCTCGGAAGCCGGACTCCTCACAATTCTCTAACCCAGCCGGTCAGATCACGACCAAGGAGATTACTAAGATTTTCGACATCCACCATGAAATATTCTTGAAGCTCCCTTCTCAATTCAAGCGGCAGAGGTGTCCGGGGTCTCACACGAATATTTTTGTGATCAACAGCCGTCAAGAATCCAAGCCCCCTGTAAATGCCTAGGCGCCGCTTCAATTTGCCTGCTTGAAGCACTGCCTTACGCAGAAACATCCAGCGTCGCTCCTTCGCTCTGTTAAATATCGGGAACTCATTTCGGCCATCATCGTCAACGCCAAGGAAAGCAAGTATCTTCAAATACTCCCGCCTAGGTTTCTTTCTGATATCATCAAGGACCAGTGGGAGTACTCTGGCCGGATCAGTATACTGGCAAACACTTTGAAGCTGCTCACCGAGTTTGCAGACCTGCCCATAGAGCAAGTGGCGCGGTTCCCTGCACCACCGTGTGATTGCCTGACCCCTCACTCGTTCTTCTTGCATGCGCCACGCCTTCTCAAAATCTGTGATGTGCTCATTACCTGACACCACCTGTTGCTCATGGAGTGAATATACCATTTCAACCGGGTTACGGAGACATACGATAAATCGAGCATTCTTGGAGTATTCCAGGATATTCGAGATTGCTTGTCTGGAATAGAGGTACCAAACCGAACCTTCCCCAATGGCAACATGGTGTTTGGATGCACCCGCAAATAGTGATTCATATTGTTTAAGATTCGGCGTTAAGATATAAGCTTCGTCTGTGTTGAAAAAATGCGGTTCTTTTCTTGGAGACATATATATTTGCGGGTGGTCTGCCAACCATGTTGCTATGGATGTCGTGCCACATTTGGGAGCACCGATGATGAAAAAATTCGGTTTCTTCATTTTGGGCTTTAGGCCTTGTCAACATTGGAAAAGTGCGGTGTGCTCAAAAAGGTCACTTCTGTTATTATACATCTTAAGTAATTGCGCATAATTCGGGTGATTACCCTTTATTGGTGCGGTCTAACCGAATATGCGGCGTTAACTAATTCGTCGCTATGTATAGAATGATATGTGTGATTTCTTCCATTTATTACTCCTCGTATTATAGGCCTGGCATTACACGCCAAAAAAATCAATCTACTAAAATTATTATTGCAATGCCTGTAATCTCAAAAAGACAAATTTCAAATCAATCGACGCCAAAACAAAAAAACGCAAATCAGTGACATTTGTATACATCGTTAGTAACGCTTTTGAGGGTACATTTTGAGAAAAAATAAAAAATAATGGATCGCACCGTAAATTTTGGTAAGATATAGAACACAAAGAGCACACATCTTTTCTTCAACGCTCAGATCAGCTCGATTTCGAATACTCATGTAGCCAAAGATAGGAGGCATGAATCCTCTGACAAAACGAACCAAAAATTCAATCATCCCTTCTGATTTTTTGATTGCAGCAATTCCGCCGGTAGTCCGTCTGCGTTTATGAAGCAGTTCACTCAATTGGTGCCGAGCAGGATGTCGGACGACTGCATTTGGAGCGTAAATGATGCCAAATCCAGCTCTAAATGCTCTTACACCCCATTCAACGTCGCCACCGGACATGAGTAAATCGTCAAACAAGCCGACCTTATCAAATACGTCCAGCCAAGTCAGCATATTCCCTGTGACCGAAAAACCTCGTGCTGCTGATTTCTCCTGACGGAAAGCAAACGCTTTCTGATATTTTTCTGCAAGATTTAGGCGATTAGATCTGTAAAATAACTCAACTTTTCCAGCTATACGATCGGCACCGCTGGTCAGTATTGCTACTGCATTTTCGATCCAGTCTAAAGCCGGGATACAATCGGAGTCTGTAAAAGCCAAAATCTGTCCTTTTGATTCTTTGATTCCTTTGTTTCTCGCGGCATATGAACCGACTTTTGATTCGACGAATAATTTTCCGTTTACAGGAAGACAAAAAGCTTCCGGCACAGAATCAGATGAGTCATTGTTGATCACGAGAATTTCAAACTTGTCGGCTGGATATGTCTGCTCCGCCAAAGCGTCGATGCAGAGTTGCAAACGTTCCCAATCACGATAAGCTGGAATTACTATGGAAACAAAGGGTATCTTGCTATCCAATGTGCACCTCATAGTCCCTGCAAAACCTGACAAGCTGAGGCCTTTGAATTTCCAAGAAAAGAGACAAACCGCCTTCTGGGCGTTTTTTTGACATGTTGTGCAAAGGTCTCCCTGCGATTCACTCAATCACCGGAGAATTCATCCTTTTTATGATATAGAATAACATCTCTTGCACCTCCTTTGCAGGCTGAAGCTATCGCTCGCTTTAAAGAAAGTACTTGTTCAATCCGAACTTCCACCATCTCACACCAAAAAGAATATTTGCTTATATGAAGACCCCCGCTCCAAATGCCGGGCTCTTCCAACTATAGGATAAGATCGTGGTTCGCTTCGCTCCCACAATCTAACTTTATTCGTTGTGAGTTTTCTATAGTGGAATTCTGAATTTCTCTTTGGCTGGCAAGTTGTTTCCAACCAACGCTATTCCCATTGTTTGAAGATCAATAGATGCAGTGACTCGCTTGTCATCTTCTATTTCAATCCATGCCTTTCTCATGCCTGGCGACCAAGAGACGTCATCGAAGACAATAACCGCTTCATTCGCAAGATTAGGCAGCGTCTCATTAAAGTATCGTAGTACGGCATCATGGTCGTGATGGCCATCATTAAAAAAGAAGTCAATTGGCTTCGAAGACTCCAACACACCTTTGAGAGCTTCGTGAAATGGTCCGGTCACGACAGAGGCATTCTGAAGATTCAAACTTTCAAGGGTTTCGTTTGCAATTTTGGCAATCTCAGGAGAGCCTTCAATAGTTACTAACCTACCGTTTTCATTTATTTTAAGTGCACTAGCTTGGTACGACGCAGAAATGCCGACACATGAGCCAAGTTCCACACAAGATGACGGATCTAACTTTCGGATCAATTTGAATAGAAAGGTCGCCCAGAATGCAGGTTTACTCTTCTTGCAAATATCGGCCACAAGTGCCATTGACTGAAACCCTTTTTCCATATCTTCTTTTCTTCTATTGGAGCTGGAATTGCCTGCACCATAATCAATTACAGCGATCTCTTTGTCTGAACTGAGGAGGAAAGATCGTCGTTGTTCGACTAAAGTTATCAATTCTTGTTCTTCAGTAGAGAGAGTATGAGTCAATGACTCATAAAGTGCATCTCCTATTGCTCTTAACTTTTTAGATTCGTGTGATGTAAGCTGCGTTAGTGCAAATTCTGCTTTATATCTACGAAACCGCTGGATAGGTAGCCTCAAAGACTTCTTTAATACTTTTTTGATCATTATCGTCTCCTGCTCTATTCAGCCGGACAAAACTCCAGACTCCTGTCAAAATCATCTTTGCGATGGTCCGATAAAAGAAAATTGGAACTCCTTGACTAATGTGAATTGGACTGTTCAACTACCTGAGATACTAAGTTTCTAGCGCATTCATAGGGATGATAGACAAAACTGACCAGAAAGCAAGCTGTCCCAATAATAAAACGCCCTGAAGAAAAGCACAAAAAGGCAAGCGATAGATAATGATGACTCTTGTGTTTCAGGTAAAAGTAGAGTCCATATTTCCTGTACAATACTGAATATTTGGAGAAGAAGGATGTGCGTTCCTTATATTTGGAGGAGAAGGCCGTGCGTTCCTTTAGTTCCTGTAATGTAACTTTTCGTTGGCTGTTGAAATTATACTTTGCAAGCTGATTATTGATCGTGACAGACTTCTTTCCTGCGGCAAAGAAACGTAACAACCAATCGCGATCCTGACCCCGCTTTAGATTTGTATCGAAGTACCCAATCTCGTCAAAAGCATTCTTTCGAGCCAGCATTGCTAATGTTGGATGAAAATTACATCCAGATAACATTTGCCGCACCATGTCATCAGAGATAACGGGCTTACATAATCGCCTGGTATTGCTCGCGACACTCAAGCGCAAGTAGGCGCAGAAACATGCACTTGCCTCTGCCGTTTCATTGAGTGCATGGAGCATATGTTTCAGAAAATCGCAGTTCCAAGTATCGTCAGCATCTAAAAAGGCTATGTATTGTCCGCGGCACTCCCGCAAGCAAGTATTTCGTGCATAAGGGCGACCAAAATTTTTCTCGTGGATAATAAGGCGTATGCGAGCATCCTCTTTCATCATCGAAGTAACAATGAAGCGGGATTGGTCAGTCGAGCCGTCGTCGACAACAACGATTTCAAAATTGGTAAAAGTTTGCTTCAATACGCTTTGCAAAGATTTAGCAATTTTCTCTTCCCCATTGTATAAAGGAATGCAAACGGAAATTAGTGGAGTGTTGTTTGAAAAACTCCATTCAGTGTTCACGACTTTTTGCGGTTTCCCCATATTACTCATTTTGTAACTTCAATTCTTTTCTCATTTCTGGATCGAAGTATGGCGAACAGCAAGGTTATAACATCCTTTATCTGTCGGTATTCGAAAATACTAAGAATGCCAAAATAAGTCGCAGAGAAAATGAAGATTTTTGTGACAGTTATTTGCCAGACTCCTGAGGCATTCCCGATTTTCAGTACAGCAAATACGGTTCCCACTGCTGCAGCAAAAGCCGTTCCTGGAAAGAAAAACATTTTGTAAGCGGAAAAATCGACATAAGCTTTGGCCTGCCAAAGCAATATTACGATCCCCACCACCAGCATCATATTTACGGCGATTGCAACTCCGTCGATATTAAAATAGCTCCCCAAGATAAATAATCCAGCGATCATTACGGCCATTTGGATCAACTTGGTTTTCACCAGCTTCCCCGGCTCACCAACGGCGATGAAGACTCTATCAATCGTTGCCCTGATGGGATCGAATAAGGTAAAAACCAGCATCAAGCGGAACGTATTGAGCATGGGGAGCCATTTAGGACCCAGGACAATTTCAATAAATTCAGGTCCAATGAGCATCAAAAGGCCGGCAAAAAAAAAGCCCGTACGAACCAAAACCGCATTGATCCTGAAAAAGGCCTGCGATAGATGCAGCCTGTCTCCTTTTAATTCGGCATAAACACCGCCGGCAATGGAATTGACCGGTACCGCAAGTGCTTGCCGAGGGTATGTAGCAAATCTGTAAGCACGGCTGTAAAAGCCTAGTTCGGCTTTCCCCAGGAAATATCCTGTCCACAGATCATCCACACGGTCTAATGCTTTGGCGAGTAAAATCGACCAGACATTTCGCGATCCAAATCTCAAAAAATAACGTATAATCTTCGGCGACCAGGCGAGACGCGGCCTCCACACAGGGCGATACATATAAAAAGCAATTATGGTCAAAGCTACCTGAACAAGATCTGTTGCAAGAAGAGCCCATAATTCTATCCCGCGTAAAGCTAAACCCAATGAAACGAGGGTGATAAAAGCTGTATTGACAATCTGCAGAATCGCCAGACGACGATGCTTGATCCGACGAATCAGAATCAGGCGGGGTGTCTGTGTCAGTTGCCTGCAGAATGTGGTAGCGGTCAAGAACAATAACGCGACACGAAGAGGCCCGGTGGCGAACAAATAGGAGATGCCTGACAACAGCATAGCCCATACGGCCGCAAAAATTGTTTGAAGAGTAAAGTGGGCTGCAGCTGTCTCCTCCTCGTCTTTCGTCTCAAGTGTTCGGTGTAAAAATGCGCCTCCCATCCCGAAATTAGGCAAGGTTACGGTTAGACCTATTATTGAACTTGCCAACGCATACACGCCGAAGATTCGAACCGGAAGCCAGCGTGCAAGAAGGACAGAACGGATAACCGATATGACAATGCGGGATGAATTCGACAGGAGATTCCAGGTAACAGAAACCAACCCGCGTTGACTCAAGGAGGCACTTGAGTGCTTTGAGTTTTCAAGAATTACCAAAGACACCCCTTTTGGAAAATAGGAACAGAAATCTGAGAGAGTGCCTCATCACCGGTAAGTTTTTACAATCAATTTATTTGAGATTACCTAGTAAATTTGGATTCGTTAAAACTTCTGAGATATATCATAAGTCTCCACTACCCGAATGAAAAGATGCCTCATATGGCCAGCAGCAAGAAGCAGAGCGAGGATCGAGCAGCGTTCTTTGCTCCCCGAGTGCCTATGATCTATTGTCGAAATATCAACTTGCTCTGTCTTTCCAATATTACGATCAAGAGCCGAGTTCTTATCTACTAAACAATTCCTTGTTGAAGTACCTTCCGAGATCATGGTGCCTTTCCCTGAAGAAGACCCAAGGGCCAGCATGAAGCAGTTAACTTGACTCTTACCTTTCATTTTAATCCTAAGATTGTTATAAGTTTCTGCAATTGGCTCAAAGCAATATATTGTAGAAGATGGATATGACGATAAATACACAAATGCTGATTGACCTACGTTGGCGCCGACATCAAAGATAATATTGAAACGATAGCCTAGAAATTGTCGCGCGATATCATGAACGACACTAATTCCACGTGGCAATTCACGAAATATGTGAATTCCTGTGAGGCTCTCCAGGATATTTTTCAATGCCCTCTTAATTGCCATATTTGTATATTCCTCTTTATAACTCAAGTTCAAGAATTCCAATAACTTCATTAAATTATAAAAGTGCTGATCAAAACATCCAAAGATAACGGAGAAGCGCCAAAGAAGGTGGTGATTAGCGTGGCAGAATCCATGGAGTTGAGTAACGAAATCCGGGAACAACCCTCTTCCGAACTCACATCCGAATCCAGCATTTTCGAGAGCAAGTGATGCGCTGTGGGCTTCGTTTGGTGTAGTAATAGTGTGAGATAATACATTCATCAGGCTCCCAGAACACCGCTATTTTAGGGCAATCTGGATGAGCATAATCATCAGTTCATGCGTAGGATGGCCTTTTTGCGGCCCTATCCACGCCTACTGCATCGGGATAATTTCTTGAATTCGTCTAATGGACCAGAAGGGTTGGTACCATCCATTAAGAGCGTTTTTCTCTGTGGATATCTCTTTTTGAGGGCTCGAAAATACAGTCTTGATTCTCTTGGCGTTTGAGCCTCTTCGAGGTCCCCTTCCCGACAGGGCCCACTCCTTCCCTTTGTCAAGCACCTGCCAGGAGCTTTGATCCTCGGAATAAATTGAATGCAATTCCAGAGAAATAGGCACCACATTTCACGGGACAGGTCTGCCTGCATATGCCTTCCATATTTTCAGAATATCGGTGACTCACGCGCGAAATGCTCCCTCTTGTACGAACCTCAATCCGAAGTACGGTTCACCTTCCCGCCTACTCAATTTGTATACTACGTACTCCCCACCCCCACGACGGATGAGTCTCTTTGAATTCAAGAACGTTGGTGCCACTGTCAATCACGTATGCGTCCGGGAGTAGCAGAGTCTGCGATGCTCCCCACTGATTATTCTTCGTTCCAGGAGCATAGCCCAGGACGTGCCCGTTCAAAACAATCTGCACTTCGGTATTGTTATCAACATCCCAAACCGCATAACTAACCATCAGGTTCCCCGGACTGCCCGCAAAACTAAAGAGTGCCCCATTCCCGTGACTTTGATCTCCTCCAGTGATGTTGCCATATGCACCTGAAGCGGGAAGAGTAATTTCAACAGTCGTACTTGACTGGTTGGTGCTTATGGTTTTCGATACCTCCGCAGAATAGCCGCTCTCATTGCCGGACGTATCCACGGCGGTCAATGCGAAGTAGTAGGTGTTTCCTTCTACGAGCCCGTTGAGGGTGAAGCTGGTCACATTTTTTCCCAAAGGGATATAGGGCCCATATGATCGGTGAGCAGTGCCGTAA
>Ga0315542_1001393_pt1 | contig 15081 bp, 13 predicted proteins | sample SalMarSW160120MG_FD_202541 | JGI IMG/M metagenome (GOLD analysis project Ga0315542, IMG submission 202541) | Salt marsh sediment microbial communities from the Plum Island Ecosystem LTER, Massachusetts, United States - Salt Marsh Sediment SW1601-20 ...
CGCGCCGCCCGTAGCGCGCCGTGCGCCGCCGGGCCGCCGCGAGCCCCTCCAGGCGCACCCAGGTGGCCTTCCCCACGGCGCCGTCCTTGCCCGCCGTCTTGCCGAGCTGGTCCGTGGTGCCGGTCACGTCCAGCAGATCGTCGGCACCCTGGAAGGCCAGGCCCAGGGCCAGGCCGGCGGCCTGCAGTCCGGCCAGGCGAGCCCGGCCCGCGCCGGCCAGGTGTGCGCCCGCGGTCAGGGAAACGGCGATCAGGCACGCTGTCTTCTGCAGGTGGATGCGGCGAACGCCTCCGGCGCCGACCGGCCGGCCCTCGGCCAGCAGGTCCCGCTGCTGCCCGCCGACCATCCCCGCCGGTCCGACCGCCGTCCCGATCATCTCCACCAGCGGACCCGCCGGGATCAGGCAGCGGCCCAGCACCGTGAACGCCAGGGCCTGCAATCCGTCCCCGGCCAGGATGGCCGTGGGCTCGTCGAAGGCCATGTGGCAGGTGGGCCGTCCCCTGCGCAGCACGTCGTCGTCCATGGCCGGCAGGTCGTCGTGGATCAGCGAGTAGGTGTGGAGCATCTCGAGGGCGCAGGCTGCATCCAGGGCCCGCGGCCGCGAGGCCCGCGCTGGTCGTCCTCCGGCACCGCGCAGGGCCTCGTAGGTCCACAGCAGCAGGACCGGACGCAGCCGCTTGCCGCCGGCAAAAAGGCTATGCGCCATGGCCCGGCGCAGCCGCCGCGGCACCCCGGTCTGCCCCCTCAACAGGGCCCGCAGGCGCGCCTCCAGCTCGCGGCGCGCGGCCGCGAGATCGCTCGCCAGGTCCCCTGCAGGGACCTGCTTCATGCCGTGGACTCCCGCGACACCATCGCCTCCCAGGTGTTCTCCAGGAGCATGGCGATGGTCATGGGCCCCACCCCTCCCGGCACCGGCGTGTAGGCGGCGGCCCAGCCTGCCAGCGCCTCCGGGGCGACGTCACCCACCAGGCGCGTTCCGTTCCGGGCCGCAGGATCATCGATGCGGTTGATGCCCACGTCCACCACCACGGCTCCCCGGCGCACGTGCCGGCGATCCAGCCCGCCGGGCACCCCCATGGCGGCCACGACGATGTCGGCCTCCTGGACGACCGCCGGCAGGTCGCGCGTGCTGGAATGGCAGAGGGTGACCGTGGCGTCGCCCGCCGGGCCTTTCAGGCCGAGCAGGAGCGCGAGAGGACGTCCCACGATGATGCTGCGCCCGACCACCGCCACGCGCTGGCCCGCGACGCTCACGCCGTGATGCGCCAGCAGGCGCAGGATGCCCTTCGGCGTGCAGGGGACGAACCGGGGCCGGCCGCTCACGAGACGACCGAGGTTCTCGGGGTGGAAGCCGTCCACGTCCTTGCGCGGGTCCAGGGCCAGCAGCACCTGCTCGGCGTCGATGTGGGCGGGCAGGGGAAGCTGCACGAGGATGCCGTCCGTGGCGGGGTCGGCGTTGAGCCGCGCGAGGCGATCCAGGACCTCCTGCTGGCGGGTCTCCGCGGGCAGGCGGATGGTCTGCTGCCGGAAGCCGACCTGCTCGCAGCCCTTGCTCTTGTGGCGCACGTACACCTGCGAGGCCGGATCATCACCCACCAGGATCACGGCCAGCCCCGGGGGACGCGCCCTCGCCCGCACCTTGCGCTGCAGATCCGCGAAGACCGCGTCGCGCACCACCGACCCGCGCAGCACCCTGGATTCCACGCGTTCCTCCCCACCAGGCGGGCGCGGCCGCCGCCCTCAGCGCGCGTAGGCGGTGGCCCGCGTCTCCCGGATCACCATGACCTTGATCTGCCCCGGATACTCCAGCTCGCCTTCCACGCGGCGGCTGACCTCCTCGGCCAGCAGCGCCGCGTCCGCATCGGAGATCTTCGTGTGATTGACGAGGATGCGGATCTCGCGCCCGGCCTGGATGGCGTAGGATTTCTCCACGCCCTCGAAGCTCTCGGCGATCTGCTCCAGACTCTCCAGCCGCTTGATATAGGTTTCCAGGCTCTCGCGCCTGGCGCCGGGCCGTGAGGCCGAGGCCGCGTCCGCGGCCGCCGTGATGTAGGTGTAGGGCGACTGGGCGTCCACGTCCTGGTGGTGCCCGCCGACCGCATTGACCACGGTCTCGTTCTCGCCGAGCTTCTTGCAGATCCGCGCGCCGATGAGCGCATGCGGTCCTTCCTGCTCGTGGTCGGCGGATTTGCCGATGTCGTGCAGGAAGCCGCAGCGGCGCGCCAGCTGGGAGTCCAGGCCGAGCTCGCTGGCGATGATGGCCGCGAGCGCGGCCACCTCCTTGCTGTGCAGCAGGAGGTTCTGGCCGTAGCTGGTGCGGTAGTGGAGACGGCCGATGTAGGGCAGCAGCTCCGGGTTGATGTTCTGCAGACCCACCTCCAGACAGGCCTGTTCGCCGATCTCCCGGATCCGCTCGAGGATCTCTTTCTCCGTCTTCTGGACGATCTCCTCGATGCGCCCCGGGTGGATGCGACCGTCCCGGATGAGCTTCTGTAGCGCCACGTGCGCGACCTCTCGGCGCACGGGGTCGAAGCCGGAGATGATGACCGCCTCGGGCGTATCGTCGATGATGACGTCCACGCCGGTGGCCAGCTCGAAGGCGCGGATGTTGCGGCCCTCCCGGCCGATGATCCGGCCCTTCATCTCGTCGTTGGGCAGATCGACCACCGAGATGGATTCCTCGGCCACGTGGTCGGCAGCGTAGCGCTGGACCGCCAGGCTGAGGATGCGTTGCGCCTGCCTCCGGGCGTCCCGTTCCGCCTCGTCGCGCACCCGCTTGATGGTCTTGGCGGCCGAATGGCGGGCGTCGGCGACGAGGTTGTCCATGAGCATCTGCTTGGCGCCCTCGGCGCTCAGCCCGGCAATGTGCTCGAGCTTGCGATTCTGCTCGGCGATGCGCTCCTGGAGCTGCTGCCGATCCTGCTCGACGACATTCAGCTTCTGCTTGAGTTCCTCCTCCAGCCTCTCCAGGCGGGCTTCCTTCTTGTCGATGAAGGAGACCTTCTTGGTCAGGTTGGTTTCGCGCTGATCCAGCAGTTCCTGGCGGCGGCCGTTCTCGCGCCGCTGCACGTCGGTCTCCTGCTCGAACTCCTGTCGCGCGCGGAAGAACTCCTCCTTGGCGTCGATCTGGGCGCCCTTGCGAATCGTGGCGGCCTCGCGCTGCGCCTCGACCAGGATCTGGTCGCGCACGTCGCGGGCGTTGCCGTTCAGGCGCTCGTTGCGGTGCTTCTGGACGACCCATCCCAGCCAGAAACAGATCACCGCCGCGGCCAGGCCGACCACGTATGCCGGTACCTGCGGCATGGGGTGCTCCTTTCCCTGTGGAAAGGAGAAGGTAGGAAGCTGGCGGGTTCGGAAGAAGCTAGGATTCCCCGCCGAGTCGTGTGCGCCCGAAGCAATTGAACCTAATTGCTTCAGGTGGGTTCCCTGCCCCCGCCCTCGGCCCTCCCCGCAGGGTGCGGCCTCCGACGGGGGACGTGGGGATCCCGCGTGCGAAGTGTTGGCTCAACTTGATGAACGCATCACGGGCCAAGCAGGGAATCACTTTCAATTGCGGATCCTCAGAGTTTGCCCACTTCCTTTTCCAGGAGTTGGGCGATCTGTCCCGTTCGCTCGTCCAGCATGGCCAGCGCCTCGTGGCGCTTCTGTCGTTCCCGAAAGAGCTCGTCGGCGATGTTGATGGCGGCCAGGATGGCCACCTTGGTGGTCGACGCGAGCGTGGAATTCTCGGCGACCTCCCTCATCTTGCGGTCGACGAACCGGGCCACCTTCTGGACATACTCCGAGTCGGCCTCCCCCTTGAGGGTGTATTCGTGGCCGTAAATGTTAACCGTCACGCTAGTTGGATCGAGCATCCGCATCGCTGGTCCTGTTGGAGCCGGCCTGCCTGTGCAGGCTGCTATCCGGGCGGCGGTCGCACCCCTTCCGGGAACGGCCCGTCACCCGATCTCTTCCAGCTTCTCCAAAAGGCCTCCTACCTTCTCCTCGATCAATCTCCTCTTCTCTTCGAACTGCTCGAGCGTCGCAGCGGCCTGCCGCGATGTCTCGAGCTCACGATTCATGCGATCACGGTCCTCCTTCAATGCCTCGTATCGGGCCTGCAGCTCGAGCTGCGATTGCTGAAGCTGCTGATTCTCCGCCCTGAGATCCTGGATCAGTCGAACAGCCTTGAGCACTCTCTCCTCGAGCTGCGAGAAGTTGTTTTCCATCTCTCTCTTGACCTTCCGTGTTCTGGGGACTGCTCGCCGGGGCCCCTGCTCCATCCGCCCGGAGCCTAGCCACGCATCCGGACCTCGAGCTGCGCGGCCAGAGCATTTACGATCGCCGTCACGGCCTTATCCACCGTTTCGCCCTTCAGGTTACCTTCTGAAGATCGGAACTTCAAGCGAATTCCCATGGCGGTCGTGCCGTCCGGTAGACCTTTACCTTTGTATATATCAAAGAGTTCCAGACTTTCCAGCAGCTCTCCCCCGCCTTCCCGGGCCAACCGAGACACCTCCCCGTAGGGCACCCCGTCGGGCACCAGCAGCGAAAGGTCTCGCTTGACTGCGGGAAACCGCGGGAACGGGCGGTAGACCAGCGGCGGTCGCTGGAAATCCAGGCCGCTCAGCTCGATCTCGGCCACGACCACGGGCGCCTCCAGATCCCAGGCGCGCAGCACGTCAGCCGCCACGGCCCCGGCCACGCCCACGGCGCCGCCTCCACCGCCCCGGATGCGCCACTGATGCCCGGTGGCCAGATACGGCGCGGCATTCTCCGGGCTGAGGCTCAGGGGCAGGCGCAGCTGTGCAGCCAACCCCTCGATGACGCCCTTGATCTCCAGCAGATCGGCGGGGACACCGCCCACGGGCTCCGCGTCCAGCCCGATCAGCCCCAGCTGCAGGATGCAGGGCTCGTCCGGCAGCAGGCGTTCCTCCGGCCGCCGCGCCTCACGCGGGGGCTCGCTGCGGGGAAGATACACTCGGGCCGCCTGGAACAGGCGCAATGGTAATACATTGGAGGCATTGACGTTGCGAACAGCTGCCTCCATCAGGGAGGGCAGCAGCGAAGTGCGCAGGAGCGTGCCGCCCCCGTGCCGGGCGTTGACCACGCTCAGGGGATGCAGGCGCCGGTCCTCCGCGGGCAGGTTCAGTCGCAGCAGATCCTGCTCGTGACAGAACGAGGAGGTCACGATCTCCTGGTAGCCGGTGCTGGCCAGGTGCCGGCGCGCCGCCAGCAAGGCGCGGTCGTCCGGTCTGCGGGCTCCCCCCGCCCCTCCCCGGAATCGTCCCTCTCCGCGGATGCGCTCATATCCGTGGAGGCGGGCGACTTCTTCGATCAGATCCACCTCGGCCTGCAGATCCCGCCGGAACGAGGGAATCTCGACCATGAGACTGGCGGCGCTGCTGCTGCGGTCCCTGGCCCCGCCCAAGGGACTGACCTTGAGCTGCAGCTGCTGCAGCAGGGACGCCACGGCGGAGGTGTCCAGCTCGGTGCCCAGCAGGCGGTTCACCTGGACCACGCGCAGGGGAATGCCGGGATGCGCCGCGCGGTCGGGATTCTGGCGATCCGCCCAGTCCCCGACGATGCGCGCCCCGGCGTGCTTCTGCAGGAGATGGAGAGCCCGGTGCGCCGCGAAGGGAACCATGTCCCAGTCCGCCTCCCGCTCGAAGCGGTAGGAGCTCTCGCTCTGCAGACCGAGGCTGCGGGCCCCGCGCCGCACGACCAGGGGATCGAAGAAGGCGCTCTCCAGCACCACCTCCTCGGTTCCCGCGTCCACCTCGCTGCTGGCCGAGCCCATCACGCCGGCCACGGCCACGGGCCCGCTGGCGTCGGCGATCACCAAGTGCTCGGCGCCCAGCTTTCTCTCGACCCCGTCCAGGGTCCGCAGGGTGGGAGCCTCCCGAGCCCGCCGTACGTAGATCCGCGCGCCCTCCAGCTTGGCGCGGTCGAAGGCATGCAGGGGCTGTCCCAGCTCGTACATGACGTAGTTGGTGACGTCCACCACGTTGTTGATGGGGCGCGCCCCGATCGCCCGCAGGCGGTTCTGCATGAAGCCCGGCGACGGGCCCACCTGGACCCCACGGGCGGCATGGGCCACGTAGCGCGGGCAGTCCGCGAAGTTCTCGATCTCGACGCTCAGCTCCAGCTGCTCACCCTGGGCCTTGCGCGCCTTCCAGATCTGTGGCGGCGCGGCCTTGGTGCCCCGCAGGGCGGCCACTTCCCGGGCCACGCCCAGGTGGCTCAGCCAGTCGGGACGGTTGGGCGTGACCTCGATTTCCAGGACGTGGTCGCGGAAGCCGTACAACTCGTCCGCAGTCTGGCCCGGGACCGTCTCGTCCGGCAGCTCCATGATGCCCGCCGCGTCGCTGCCGAGCCCCAGCTCGCGGGCCGAGCAGATCATGCCCGAGCTCTCCTCGCCCCGGATGCGGGTCTTCTGGATGCGCACGCCGCCGGGCAGCTGAGCGCCGGGATGGGCCAGCAGGACGTGCAGGCCCTCCCGGACGTTGGGGGCCCCGCAGATCACCGAGAGCAGCTGCACTCCGTCGTGGACCTGGCAGAGGGTCAGGCGGTCGGCGTTCGGGTGCCGCTTCACCTCCCGGACCAGCCCCACCACGACGCCCGGGAAGGCGATCGCGAACGGCTCGAGTCCCTCGACGTTGAGACCGAGGTTCGTGAGCTGCCGCGCCAGCTCCTCGGGCGTCTGCTCCCAGGCGACGAAATCCCGCAGCCAGTCCAGACTGATCTTCACGACTCACCTCGGAATTGGCCCAGGAAGCGCAGGTCGTTCTCGTAGAAGAGCCGGATGTCGGTGATGCCGTAGCGCATCATGGCCATGCGATCGATACCGAAGCCGAAGGCGAATCCGGTGTAGGCGTCGCGCGGATATCCCACGGCGGCGAAGACGTTGGGATGCACCATCCCCGCACCCATGATCTCGAGCCAGCCGGTGTTGCCGCAGATCCGGCAGCCGGAGCCCCGGCAGACGCTGCACTGCAGGTCCACCTCGACGGAGGGCTCGGTGAAGGGGAAGTAGTGCGGCCGGAAGCGCGTGGCGCGCCCCGCCCCGTAGAAGCTCTCCACGAAACGCTCCACCGTGTCGCGCAGATCGGCCATGCTCACGGCCGTGTCCACGCACAGCCCCTCGATCTGCAGGAACTCGGCGCTGTGGGAAGCATCGCTGCTCTCGTTGCGGTAGACCCGCCCCGGGAAGATGCAGGCGAGCGGGGGTTCCCGGCGCTCCATGGTGCGCACCTGGACCGGCGAGGTGTGGGTGCGCAGGCAGACCTGCTCGCTCACGTAGAAGGTGTCCTGTATATCCCGCGCCGGGTGGTCGTCCGGAAAGTTGAGCGCCGTGAAGTTGTAGTAGTCCAGTTCCACGTCCGGCCCCTCGGACCGGTCGAAACCGAGGCCGTAGAAGATGTCGCAGATCTCCTCGAGCACGGACTGCAAGGGATGCAGACCCCCGCGGGGTGCCGGGGGCCGCCCGGGCAGGGTCAGATCGCAGGCCCGGGACTCCGCCGGAGCCGCGGCGCCGGCCAGGGCCTGCTGGCGCCTGGCCAAAGCTGCCAGGAGCTCCGCCTTCAGGCGATTGAGACGCTCGCCCCAGAGCGGGCGCTCTTCCGCGGGCAGATCACCCAGGCCCCGCAGCAGCGCCGTCAGACGGCCCTTGCGGCCCAGCAGGGCCACGCGGACCTCTGCGAGCTCCGCGGGTGAGGCCGCGGCGTCGATCTGCGCCATCCCTTCCGCCCGCAGGCGGTCGCTGCTCTCTTGCATGGCGTACCTGTTCGCTCGGTCCCACCGCAGCTCAGGCCGCAGTCGACAGGGCGTTCCTGGCGATCTCCGCCAGCTTGGCGAAGCTGGCGCTGTCGCGCACGGCCAGGTCCGCCAGCACCTTCCGATCGATGTCGATATTGGCCAGCTTGAGCCCGCTGATGAAGTGGCTGTAGCTGAGACCGTTGATACGGGCGGCCGCATTGATGCGGATGATCCAGAGGCGGCGGAAGTCGCGCTTGCGACGCTTGCGGTCGCGGTAGGCATAGGCCATGGCCCTTTCCACGGCCTCCCGGCTCGCCTTGAACTGGTTCTTCTTGCCCGCGTAGAATCCCTTGGCGCGGCTGCGGATGCGCTTGTGACGCTGCTTGCCGGCCGGGTTGTTGGTTGCTCGTGGCATCTGTTGCCTCCTCGCTCTGGTGGCGCCGCGCGCCCGTGTGCGCGGCGCTCAGCCGCCGGCCAACATTTTCTTGGCTCGCGCCACGTCCGAGCCGGCCATGATGGCCGACTTCCGCAGGTTACGCTTCCGCTTGGCGCTCTTGGAGGTCAGCAGGTGACCGTGATACGCATGCGCACGCTTGATGCGCCCGCTCCCGGTCACCTTGAAGCGCTTGGCCGCGGCGCGGTTGCTCTTCATCTTCGGTTTGCCCATGGTGCTCTGCCTCTCCGTTCTCGATCACACGCGGACCGCTCCGGAAACCGGCCCCGGTCGATCGGACCCCTCGGTCCCCGTCTAGCTGCTCTTGCGAGGTGCCAGGATGAAAGTGATGAAGCGGCCTTCCCGGGTCGGCTGTGCCTCGGGGGCCCCGAACTCCTGCACCTCTTCGATGAGGTGGTTGAGAAACTCCAGGCCCAGATCCAGATGGGAGATCTCCCGGCCCCGGAACTGCATGATCACCTTGACCTTGTTACCGTCCTGCAGGAACGTCTCGATGTGTTTCTTCTTGAAGTTGTAGTCGTGGTCATCGGTCTTCGGCCGGAACTTGATCGTTTTCACCTTCTGTGAGTGCGTCTGTTGGCGGGCCTTCCGGGCCTTCTTGCTCTGCTCGTACTTGTACTTGCCGTAGTCCATGATCCGGCAGACCGGCGGGCGGGCCGTGGGCGCCACCTCCACCAGATCGAGACCTCGCTCGTCGGCGATGGCCTGGGCCTCCGCCGTGTCCAGGATGCCGAGCTGCTCACCCTCCTCGTCCACCACCAGGACGCGCGGGATCTTGATCATGCGATTGACCCGGATCGTCTTGCTGCTCTTGATAAGCCTGACCTCCCGATCGTTTCGCTTCGTGCGGCCCCGGCCGCACGAGCACAAAAAAATGCGGGCACAAAGGCCCGCCTCGGGATATCAACCGTTCCGTCCCCGGTGTGGAGCCAGCTACGGTGAGAGGCCGGACCTCTGCTTGCCTACCCGCCGGTCCGATCGCGCCGGTCCGGCGGTCCCATTCGTGGGCATAATCTATTGCCTGGTCGCGATTTCGTCAAGCAGTTCCTGGGCCAGCTCGTCCAGTTCGCGCTTTCCCAGATCACCCCGCTTGCGGGTGCGGACCGCCACGCTGCGGTCGGCCTGCTCCGCGCTCCCCACCACCAGCATGTAGGGCACGTGGAAGAGCTCGGCCTCCCGGATCTTGAAGCCTATCTTCTCGTCGCGCACGTCGGTCTCGGTGCGCAGGCCCTGCCCGCGCAGCCTCTCGGTCACCTGCATCGCGTAAGCGTGCTGATCCCGGCTCACGGACATGACGCGGCAATGCTCGGGCGCCAGCCACAGCGGGAAGTCGCCGGCGTAGTGCTCGGTGAGGATGCCGATGAAGCGCTCCAGGGAACCCATGATGGCGCGGTGGACCATGTAGACGTGCCGCTCGTGCCCTTGCCGATCCGTGTAGACCACGCCGAAGCGCCGGGGCAGGTTGAAGTCGAACTGGACCGTCGTGGCCTGCCAGGGACGCCCCAGGGCGTCGATGAGCTTGATGTCGATCTTGGGGCCGTAGAAGACGGCCTCCCCCTCCTCGCGCGTGAAGGGGAGCGCGTGGCGCTCGAGGGCGCGGACGAGGGATCGCTCGGCGGCCTCCCATTCCTCGTCGCTTCCCGCGTACTTGCTCTTGTCCTGCGGGTCGCGCACCGAGAGGTCCACCTTGTACTCGTGGAAGCCGAAGGTCTCCAGCAGCTCCCGCGTCAGGTCGAGCACCCCGGCCACCTCGTCCTCGAGCTGCTCCGGCGTGCAGAAGATGTGGGCGTCGTCCTGGGTGAAGCCCCGCACGCGCATCAATCCGTGCAGGGTGCCCTTCAGCTCGGCACGGTAGACCGTCCCCAGCTCCGCGTAGCGCACCGGCAGATGGCGGTAGCTGCGCACCTTCCGCTTGTATATCAGGATGTGTCCCGGGCAGTTCATGGGCTTGACGACGTACTGCCGCTCGTCCTGCTCGAAGACGTACATGTTCTCCCGGTAGTACTGCATGTGTCCCGAGGTCTCCCACAGTTCCGCCTGGGAGATGTGCGGCGTGGTCACCATGTGATACCCGCGCCGGCGGTGGAGGTCCTGCCAGTAGCTCATGACCTCCTCGCGCAGGATCTCTCCCCGGGGAAACCAGTAGGAAAGTCCGGGGCCCGCCTCCTCCATGATGCCGAAGAGATCCAGCTCGCGGCCGAGTTTGCGATGGTCGCGTCGCTTGGCCTCCTCCAGCATGGTCAGATGCTCCTGCAGCTCCTTCTGCTTGAACCAGGCCGTGCCGTAGATGCGCTGGAGCATAGGCCGGTCGCTGTCGCCGCGCCAGTAGGCTCCGGCCACGCTCAGCAGCTTGAAGACCTTCAGCTCGGCTGTCGAGGGCACGTGAGGACCCTCGCAGAGATCCGTGAACTCCCCCATCGTGTAGATCGAGAGCGTCACGTCGCCCAGCTCGTCGATCTGCTCCAGCTTGTAGGGCTGCTCGCCGAATAGGTGGACGGCCTCGTCGCGGCTGACCTCCCGCCGGCTCACCGGGACCTTGCGCTGCGCCAGCTCCTTCATCTTGGCCTCGATCGCCGCCAGATCCTCCTCGCTGAAGGACGCCGCGCGGTCGAAGTCGTAGTAGAAGCCGTTCTCGATGGCGGGGCCGAAGCCGAATTTCACGCCCGGGAAGAGCTCCTGCACCGCCCAGGCCAGCAGGTGGGCCGTGGAATGGCGCAGCGCGTGGTAGCCCGCGGCGGTACCGCGCGTGATAACCTCGAAGCTGCCTCCTTCCGGCAGCGGCTCCTCGAGGGTGTAGTTCCGGCCGTTCAGCCGGACCGCCAGGGCCTGCCGGAGCAGCCCCTCCCCGAGGGAACGGACCGCCTCCCGGATGGGCTGACCCGCCTGCGCGGTGATGGACTCGCCATCGGGGAGCACCAGTTTCACGCTCGCCATGGTCATCCGCCTCGTGGTTCCGCCGCAGAATGCGGCGCCTGTCCAGCGGCTGCCGGCTCCGCACCGCAGCCGCCCGCTTGCCTGATGAAAACGCAGGGGCGACCTCACCGCAAGCCCGAAGGACCGCCGGCCCCTCTCACCGGTACCAGCTCGGACCCGGCAGCAGCCCCAGAAAGCGAAACGGGTCGCGATCGTGCAACCCGCCTTCCCGTCACGGACTTCTGGTGGGCGATACTGGACTCGAACCAGTGACCTCTTGCGTGTCGAGCAAGCGCTCTAACCAAACTGAGCTAATCGCCCACCGGGCGCGAAAAAATAGTCCGCAGGAGTGCAAGCTGTCAACGTGAAAGCCGCTCGCCCTCGCTCCGCCCGTGCAGGTGCCGCTTCCAGATGGGCAGCCGCTGCTTGAGGGCCTCCAGGTAGTAGCGGTTCGCGGCATAGGCGGGCCGGCGCCGCGCGGCCGCCGTGCCGATCCAGACGGCCGCCTCCCCCACGGGCACCGTGTCCACCCGGTGGCGCACGCCGAGCCAGAGCACGGGCCAGCGGTCGGCGATCTCCGCGGCGATACGCGCCGATTCCTCGCGGGCCATCTCCGCATAGGCGGCGAACGTGACCGCGACCAGGTCCTGCTTCCCTTCCCGGCGGCGGATACGTCCACAGAAGCTCACGACGGCGCCGATCTCCCCTTGCAGCGTCTCCGGCGGCAGCGGGGTCTGCAGCGGACCCGTGATCAGCTGGAAGCTGTACTCCAAGCCTAGCCTCCGCTGAAGGGCGGCATCACGGCGATCTCCGCGCCATCGCGCAGCGGCGGATCGCCCTGCACGAGGCGCCGGTCCACCGCCCAGACGGCGCCGGCCGTCGCCGCCCCCAGTTCCGGGAACTCCTCGCCGAGCGCCGCCTGCAAGGCAGAAAGACGCGCTCCTTCGCCCAGCTCCAGCTCCAGCTCACGGGAGCCCGCGAGATCGGCAAAGGAGGCGAAGAGGCGAAGGCGCAGGTGCATGGGCGCTGCCGTCTCAGCTCAGGTAGTCCACCAGCTTTTCGCCGTTGACCGCCTGCCGGATCTTGGTGAGCGCCTGGTTGCGGATCTGGCGGACCCGCTCCCGCGAGAGGTGGATGTCCTGCCCGATGGCCTCGAGCGACGCCGCCTCCTCCTTGCCCAGGCCGTAGTAGCGCATCACGATGTCGCGTTCGCGCTCGTTGAGCAGGTTCAGCGCCGCCGCCATCTCCCGTTCCAGCTCGTCCATGACGAAGCCCTGCTCGGGATTGACGTCGTCGGGATTGATGATGGTCTCCGCGAGCGTGACCTCGTCGTCGTATAAGCTCTGGTCCAGGCTGACCAGGGGCCGGCTGGCGGCCCGGATCTGGCCCATCTTGCGGTTGCTGAGGCTCAGCTCCTCGGCGATCTCCTCCTCCTGGATCGGACGCTGGTACTTCTGCTCCAGGCGCTGCGCGATGCGCTTCATCTTCTGCGCCTGCTGGGAGCGGTTGATGGGCAGGCGCACCGTGTTCGTCTGCTCGGCGATCGCCTTCTGGATGGCCTGCCGGATCCACCAGACGGCATAGGAAATGAAGCGGAAATCACGACGTTCGTCGAAGCGCTTCGCCGCCGTGATCAGACCGATGTTGCCTTCGGCGATCAGGTCCATGTAGCTGAGACCCTGATTGAGGAACTTCTTGGCCACGCTCACGACGAAGCGCAGGTTGGCATTGACCAGCTTGTCCAGAGCTTCCTTGTCCCCGGCACGGACGCGGCGGGCCAGCGCGAATTCCTCTTCCTTGGTCAGCAGATTGTGCTTGCCGATGGTCTGCAGGTAGTGCTGCAGACTGGGATCCTCCCTGCGGTCGCTGCTCAGTTCCACCTCATACACGTCGTCCCCTCCCTTATATGGCAAACCGCCTCCGGCGGAATCGCACTCGCTAATCCTCTTGGTACACCTCGCGCCGGGCGAGAGTTCCCGCATGCCAGCCGTCAATATCAGACCTTGATGGTAAACTATTACGGCGTGCTACTTGAAAGGTTTCCAGTCCACCTCGGCGTCGACCGCCCTCACGTCCCCCAGGATTGCAGAGTATCGAATACCGTTTTCGGTATCCACTCTACAGCAACGAAACGATGCTGTCAAAGACTATATTTGCCCATTTTTGAGGCCGGCGGCCTTCCTGGCGCGGCTGCCCCGGACAGAAAGATCCGGACCGGCCCTCGCCCCGGTGTGATTCTCCATAACGTGCTACCTTACAACACGTTAATCATCAACCACTTCATAGTCCGCATCCACGGAGCCAGGCCCTGAGGCATCATTCGTTTTATGTTCGCCCTTCCGCTCGTTCCCGGTACCACCAGTCTGCGTGCTGTCGCCGCCGCCCTGGGCCGCGGCCTTCTCGTAGGCCTTGCTGGTCAGCTCACCGAGGGCCGTCATCAGGGCCTCGCTGGCCGTGCGGATGATGGCCGCGTCCTCGCTCTTGAGCACCTCCTCCAGGGCCTTGATCTTGGTCTCGACGTTCTGCTTGAGGGCGTCGTCCTCGACCTCGCCCAGATCGTTGAGCGTCTTGCGCGCCGCATGGATGCGCGCGTCGGCCTCGTTGCGCGTGTCGATCAGCTCCCGCTTCTGCTTGTCTTGCGAGGCGAAGCGCTCGCCATCCTTGACCATCCGCTCGATCTCGGACTCCGTCAGGCCGCTGGAGGCCTGGATCTTGATCGACTGCTCCTTGTGCGTCGCGCGATCCACGGCGGAGACCGAGAGGATGCCGTTCGCATCGATGTCGAAGGTCACCTCGATCTGGGGCACGCCCCGCGGCGCCGGCGGGATCCCGGTCAGCTGGAAGCGTCCGATGGTCTTGTTGTCGAGAGCCATCTCGCGCTCGCCCTGCAGTACGTGGATGTCCACCGTGTCCTGGCTGTCGGCCGCCGTGGAGAAGACCTGGCTCTTCTTGGTGGGAATCGTGGTGTTGCGCTCGATCAGGCGGGTCATCACCCCACCGAGCGTCTCGATGCCGAGGCTCAAGGGCGTCACGTCCAGGAGCACGATGCCCATGTCCTCGCCGCCCAGGACGCCGCCCTGGATGGCGGCACCCATGGCCACCACCTCGTCCGGGTTCACGGAGCGGTTGGGCTCCTTGTCGAAGAGCTGCTTGACCCGCGCCTGCACCGCCGGAATGCGCGTGCTGCCGCCCACGAGGATGACCTCGTCGATGTTGCTGGGCTGCAAGCCGGCATCCTTCATGCAGTTACGGCACGGCCCCATCGTACGCTCGAACAAGTCCTCCACCAGCGATTCGAACTTGGAACGGGTCAGCGTCAGCGCGAAGTGCTTCGGACCCGAGGCGTCGGCGGTGATGAAGGGGAGATTGATCTCGGTCTGGCTCGAGGAGCTCAGCTCGCACTTCGCCCGCTCGGCGGCCTCCTTCAGGCGCTGCAGGGCCATCGGATCCTGGCTCAGGTCGATGCCCTCCTGCTGCAGGAACGTCTCGACCAGGTGGTCGATGATGCGCTGATCGAGATCGTCGCCCCCGAGATGCGTGTCACCGTTGGTGGCGAGCACCTCGAAAACGCCGTCACCGATGGTCAGGATGGAGATGTCGAAGGTGCCGCCACCAAGGTCGAAGACGGCGACCGTTTCCTCCTTCTTCTTGTCCAGGCCGTAGGCGAGCGCCGCGGCCGTGGGCTCGTTGATGATCCGCTTGACCTCGAGGCCGGCGATGCGCCCCGCATCCTTGGTGGCCTGCCGCTGGCTGTCGTTGAAGTAGGCCGGCACGGTGATGACGGCGTCCTTGACCTCCTCGCCCAGGTAGTCCTCGGCGGTCTCCTTCAGCGTGCGCAGAATGATGGCCGAGATCTCCGGCGGCGAGAACTCGCCGTGAGCCGTCTTGACGCGCGCCTCGCCGTTGGGACCGGAGATGACCTCGTACGGCACCTCGGCGATCTCGGCCGCCACCTCGTTGAACTTCCGCCCCATGAA
>Ga0315542_1001394_pt1 | contig 15077 bp, 30 predicted proteins | sample SalMarSW160120MG_FD_202541 | JGI IMG/M metagenome (GOLD analysis project Ga0315542, IMG submission 202541) | Salt marsh sediment microbial communities from the Plum Island Ecosystem LTER, Massachusetts, United States - Salt Marsh Sediment SW1601-20 ...
TTCTGTGTTGTTTTTTTATAAACAGGTGCTTTTCTTGTGTATCCAGAAACTTGTTCAATATCTTCTTTAGGAATCAAAATGGATTGAATCACACCTTTCTTTCCATTTTTCTTGTAAGTTCCAATAATTGCTTTTGCATTCGTTCCACTAACATTGAAAGAAGCAAATTTCTTACCATTATAATTAGAATGATTGAGTGGTATGGTTTTGAATGAATCTTGAATGAATAAACTTGGTTTTCTTTGTCGATAATGCTTGTATCTTGCTTTTTTTGAATATGGTATTTTTAATCACCCTCCCATATAATTTTTCCTTCTCCTTTATCCTTATATTTTAAATGTATATTACCAATATCAGAATCTCTAAAATGAACTCTTTTACATTCTTTACAATAATATTTTGGTCTTATTTCCTCCCATAATTTTGATAATGTTTTTTGACTTCTTTTTATATTATTATTAAATCGATATAAATTAACTCCCTTCTCTCCAGCACTATCCCATATAGATAAAAATCCTTTATCCACTAATTTATTTAACAAATTATGTATGCTTGTTTTATATCCTAATTTTTTTCTTATTTCTTTTTCAGATAAATAAATATTTTTAGCTGTATAAAATTCATACAATACTTTACGTTCTGTTTTCGTTAAATTATTTAATTTAGTATCTATATTGGTAATTTTTTACACCCTTAAAACTTATAATTTTTTATTAAATATTTTACAACATCATAATATATTCGTGATTTTAAATCATCAACATTATGAACTTCAATATTTTTAATACTTGTTCCTATAAGAATTTTAAATTTTCCTAAATTATGATATCTTCCACTTGGACTTCTAATAATTAATTCTCCTTCATATCTTTTATGAGTAATATCTCTATCTGATTCAATCTTACGTAAATCTTCAATTCTAAAACTCACGTTGAAATTTATAGGTTTATATGTTTTCTTTATTTTTTTAACCATAAAATTACCTTTTTATTTATGTGGATATGAACCATTTAAAATAATATTATTTAGTTTTGTTATGGTAGATTTTTTTCCATCAAAATAGAACTCACTTGTAACATACACGTTTCTTGCTGATTCACTATAATTTTGTTTGATTTTAATTTCATGTTTCTTTTCTTTTGTTTTCAAAATTTCATATACAATAAATGTACCATTAACAGCTTCTTCATTCATTTTCTTTTCTTTATATTTCCTTCCACTTGCAGATCCTTGACTATGCCAATAAAAAGATCCTCTTGTATCTTCATGAAATTGTATTGCTTTATGTATGTTCATATAACTTCTTTTTGACATCTTAAATTTATTCATTTTAATTTTTCACCTTTTTCATTTTTTAATTTCATTCAAATAATAAATAATTATTTTTTCTTTACCCATATGGTTTTTTCAAAAATTTTACCTGTTTTCCAATGTTTTATCTTCACTACTTTTTTCTTATATCCTGGTTTTCCTTTTCTTTTAGAACCTTCCCACGTTCTTTCTCTTGATATAGTATCCCTTGCTAATTTCATTTTTTCTTTAAATGAATCATTACTATTTTTTCTAAAAACAACTTGAACATTGAACATTGCAAATGCTCTTCTATTTCCAACATAATCAGCTACAACTCTTGCAAACTCTGGTATTTTAGATTTAGGAATGTGACCTACATGTTGACCTTCCTTAATAAATCCTTTTTTAATTGCAATTTTGGTCAAGGAACCTTCTTTTAGATCATTTTTTATTACTTTTTTTCCTTTACCCTTCCTATGAACTGTTAATTTTTCTCTTGCCATAATTTTTACTTCATTAATTTTATTATGATATAATTCATAAATGTGAATTTATTGTTTTTATATGATAATATATTTCAGTTGCTACATCTTTCTTTACTTCTTTTATATTATTACCAGGACACCACATCTTTTTAACAAATTTACCATCAATGTATAACTTGAATGAATAAATAATATGTTTGATATTTTCACGATATTCTACATTTTTCTTCAAGTTTCTTAGTTCAATTTTTTGAACGAAAGATTCATCATTTACTTCTATTTTAAGATCTCTTAACGACATTATTCATATTCCTTTTACTATTTTATATTTTCTTATTATTTTATTTTTTAATTCATCTAAATTATCAGCATCCATAAAATCCATAACTGATTTTTTTGTATGATTATCTGTAATGTTAAATTCATATTGATATTTTTTATTGGTTAAAGAAGGATACTTGTATAATGATGTTATTTTTATTTTTCTTTTTGGATATTTTTTGGATGATATTAATATGCTAAAACTTTTCAATCGTTCTTTTTTTGTTTTCTTTTCTGATGATCTAAATCCCAATGGTCTTCTACTTTCTGGTATGTTCATCCAATTTAATCGATTTATCACATCTTTTTTAGTTTTAAAACCACCTTCAGCAAATCCATAACTATGTCTTTTAGCTTCTTTAGGACTTGGTTTTCTGGTTCTAATACTTATCATATTATTTTCATTATCTGGATATAGTATGTAATACATTTTATTCTCCTTTATCAATTTATATTATATTATTTTAAATTAAACTTCTCATTGATAAACTTGGTATTTTACCTTTAGACAATTCTTTTGATAATTCTTTAATATCAGATAAGGATGTTCCTAACTTCATATAAATAACATTAATCATCTCATTACGTTTTTTTAGTTTATATGAAGATTGTAATTCCCTAACAATATTCAAAATTTTAGTGATTTTTATTTCAATATCCTTGAAATCTTTTATTATATTATGTCTTTCTTCAGGTTTTCTTAATATTTTTTCAAATCTTTTCAATTTATATCACTTATATCATTTAATCTTATAAATAAACCATAGAATCATATTTATCAATTTGTTCAACCAAGTTTTTAACATTAAAAGTATGTATATCAAATCTACCTGCTTTCTTGCCTGTTTTTTTATGATATACAATTCCAGTATAAAAATATGGTTTTTGATTTCCTTTTTTCTTGTATTTTTCCAAATAACTTGGTTCTCTATACACGTTTTTAAGAATATATTTTTTAGTCCTGATATTATTTATTTTTCTTTTCATATTTTATCAATTTTATATTTTTATTTTTTATAAAAATTATAAGTATGCTTTTCTGGAAACACCACCCTTGAGATGACCACCTTTTTTCATCCAATTCTTTAGTTTTTTCTTGCTTGATATGAAATCTTTAGCTCTTATGTTTGCAACTTTTAAATGTCCATAACCAGATAAATTACCAATAAAAAACTCATAAGAATTTTTCCCTAATTTATAAGATTGGATTGAATATCCCATATATTCAAATTTTTTTAAAGTTTTTTTAGGTTTGTTAGATTTATTAAGCATTTTTATAAATTTTTATGATAAGTTGTTTCACTATGAATAAAAATAGAACAATTACTCATATAAAGGTTTCTGTTTTAATGTGAAAAATAATTATAAAAAAATAAAAAAATTAGAATTCTGCTTTACAATCATAATTTTGGCAATTAGGACAATCAAAAATGCAAATACTTGCTTTTTCTAAATCTAATATAATCTCATCAAAAATGATGTAAACATATCCATCATCATCCTTGAAACTTTTAGAATTTTCAAGTCTAATATAAGTATCTTCTATGGTTGATTTTTTAGTTTTTTTCAAGGTTTATCACTCTAATATTGTTGATTTAGGTATCCATATTCCAAAAAAAGTTTTCTTTGTTTCTGGATTCAAGACAGAACAAAGAATGGCCTTATCAGTTTCTTTTTCAACATCAGTTATGATTCCTTCCTTGTTAAATTCAACATTCAAGTTTTTTTCTAAAATCCAAGTATCAACTAACCTGTTAATGTATTCACTTTTTTTCTCTTCTTCAGTTATTTTATCAACTATTTGATTTATCTTGTCCCATTGTTTGGTTGTTAATGTGTTTGTAAGAGATTGTTTTAATGCTGAATCCAAGAATTCAATCTCCCAATCATTGAGATATTGTTTTTTAGATGATAATTCTCTCAATAAATCAACTGTTTCATTTGTTTTATTTTCATTTTCAACAAAATCATCATCTATATTTTTTTGTTCTGGTTGACTTCTCCTGGATGATATTTTCAATAACGTTTTTTCTTGTTTTGCTGAAAGATCATATCCATTTCTGATTCTCTTGGTGTATATACTTGCCAAGAAACTTTTCTCCCATTCATTACAAGATTTCCAATTGATTTCAAGATTATTCAACCATTCAACTATCTTATTTCGTTCTTTTTTTATGATTTCAATTCGTTCTTTTCTTTTTTCTTCTGCTTTTATTTCTTTCTTGATATCAGATCTCACTTTAAAAACAATTTTCTTTAATTCATCTGCTAATTTCTTGAAATCATAATCAAAATCTTTAGGTTCTGGTATTCTATCAATTTTATCAGAATATTTATCTCTTGATATGATCCAAAGCCATTTTCCAGCTCTTTGGAGATCTCGATCTTCTATTTGATCTTCTGTTATTTGATCTCTCCATTGTGAAAATATGTAAATTTTGAACATGCATTCCGAACCAAAGATGTATTCTATATCATCTTGTTTATCAAGGAAGTAATTTTCATATCGAATGGGATGTTTGCATTCATCACATATACCATCCATTTCTCCTAAATCTTCAGTTCTCAAGAATTTAAAACCATGTTTTGCTAAATTAAGAGATAATGTAATTTCTATTGGAGAATTGGATTCAAATTTTTTTAATTCTGACATTTTTAAATTTAATTTTAATATTTATTTGTATGATTATAATATAACTAATTAAGTATTTAAATTTATTCTAAAATTAAAAAATTATTTTTTCTTAATCTTTTCTTGAATAATTTTTAAAATATTTATAAAAAAAGATATAAATTCATTATTTTTAAACCATTCTCCATTTAATTGATGTATATTAAACAATTTATGTGCTTCTTTCTCAGAAATTAATTGTGTTTTTAATAATAACTTTAGTTTTTTAGGATTTGCTACTTGTAAATTTGATAATCTTGATTTAACATTAATACTTTCTCCAATTTTTATAAAATCTCCATCTGAAATAAAATAAGTTTGTTTATCTTCTTTATCAAATAGTATATATTTATTATTTAAATTATTATTTTCTTCTTTTAAATTATTATTTTCTTCTTTTAAATTATAAATATTATCTACTATATTATCATTTAATATTATATCTTCTTTGTTATTATTTAATATTTCAATTACATTAATATTATTTTTACTTAAATAATTATATAATATAATATAATTTTTTTCTAATTGAAGATATAAATCTGTTAAATTAGAATAAGATTTTTTTTCTTCTTTATATAAAGACATATAATAACCAAGTATATTTATTAACATATTTTCATTTTTTTCTTTCTTAATTTTACTTGATTTTTCTTGATCTTTAATATTTTCTATTGGTTCTACAAATTCAAATTTCAATTTTTTCTCCTTCTTTAAAATTTTAATATTAAATAATAAACTAAATAAATATATAAATTTATTTATAAGGAACATATCGATCTTTTCGTGAAACATAAATATCATACCCACCGATCAAGTATCGATAAAAAGATCTTGCAAATATATTTTCATAGTATTTTTTAATTGCTTTTGCTAAATTCTTTCCAACAAAATAATTAACTGAACCTAAATAAAAATATGGTTTACCATCTATGATCCTTACCATTCTTGTATTATCTAAAATATCAACATCAGAAATATGATCCAATCCTTCAGTATCACTTATAACATCACGTGTTATGTAATCGTGTTTTAATCGTAAAGGTGTATTATATCTCATGTCAAACATTGAAAGAACAATATCATCTATGATCTTACTTTTATTCTTTAAAGTTTGTATTCTTTCATAATCTTTATTATAAAGAAGTTTTTTAGAATAATTCTTTAATTCATTTACAGTCATACTATTAGCATTATACATAAAAAATACTTTATCTTTAGTGTTTACCATTTTTCTTTTCTTCTTTAATTTGTTTTATTATTATTTTTAATAGTTTCAAAACAATTAATACAAATAACAACTACTTCTTCTTTATCTTCCCATCTTGAATCAAAACTATATTCTTCTTTTTTACCACTATAGATACATGCTGGTGTGAATACATATCCATTTTTATTATTTTCATCATTTTCTTCATTTATAGAAGGTATTTCTTTTTTACAGACAACACACTTTTTAGGTTCAAATACCTCTTCTAATTCTTCATTATCTTCAATAACATCATTTTCATTCAATTGTATGGTTTTCCCATCAACTATGTTATTGTTAAAACACCATATTGAGAGTCTATGGTTTTTTATATCCACTCCCCAACCATCATAATATTCACAATCTTCACATTCAATTAATTTCTTTAAGGGACATTCTCCTAATCTCACAATCTTTCCTTTTAAAGCAACCATTTAATCTCTACTCATATCATTTAATTTTTTATATGTTTTCCAGAAACACGATTTATGAAAAGGATAACAAAATAAACAGATTCTATGCCAACTATCACATTCCGTTCTTTTTTTCTTGAATAACATCATAATCCTCTTCTTTTCTTTTTTCTTTTTATGAATGAATTAGCATCATCTAAAGTATTTATGATACCATCAACACCAAACTCCTTTAAAACAGTAATAAAAACAATTTTAGAAGCATTATCATAATCACCTATTTCTAAATAATGATTAAATAATTTTTCTGATTTCTTTATTTTTTCATTCTTTCTTGGTGTTCTCAAAACACATTTATCATTCATTTTTAAATGGTAACAATAAATTATCATAACTCAATTTTAATATGTTATCTTGAATTATTTCTTTTACTGTAGCATCAGAACCATCTGGTAATTTCAATACTAATTCTTGCAAGAATTCTTTTTCAATTGTAGTAATTCCAAATTCAATGGCCAAAAACCTATTTTTAAGATAATAAAATAATGCTCTATATACTTGTTTTCTATAATTTTCTTGTTTTGGTAATTCATACTTGAATCGAAAAGGCATTTCTTTATCATTAACAGATAAAATAAACTCTATCATTCCTATTTCATAGATCTCTGTAAATCGAATTCCCTGCAATCCAAATTTCTTCAGTATTTTTTTAATATCTTCTTGTGTTTTTGATATGGATACCTTGGTTCCATAATAATTTAATTTTTTATAATTTATATTAGTCATTTTATTAAATCTACTTTTAATGTTTTTTCTTTTTCAATTATTTTTTTCAGTAAATCACTAATTTTTTCATTTAATGATATAATTTCATTCTTTAAATCAGCTACTATTGATAAATCTTTTATTTTTCTTTGTTTTGAATGATTATCTTTTATTTTTTTAATATTTTCTTTTATTTCATTAAATATATCTTCATATCTATTTTTTGTATCATATTTTTTCAATATAATACTATAATCCTTCATATTATCTGTAAGAAAATTTCCTATATTATCATTAATTATTTCTCCTAAAGATATATCCATTAACATTGAACTATAAGGTCTACACTTGTTTTGTTTATGATTAGTTGGAAGATCTTGAAATAAATATAAAAATTGATCTATAGGTTCATATAATAAATACCAACCATTGTATCTTTTTGAATGATTAGATTTTATCAATGAATATATCTTTTTTTTATTCATTTCCATTTTCTTTTTTATCTTTTTTAATTATTCTAACCACGTATTTACCTCTCATTTTAAGAACTCTCAAACCATTCTTCTTGAAATAACCAGTTATGTTTGAACTAATTGGATGTTTTATGGTTTCATCCCTGTGAAAATCAAAATCAAATATTTCTTCTAGTAATTGAATTGGTAATCTCAATTCAGTTCTATGTTCTAAATATTTATTACATTCTTCTATAAATATTTTTCTAAGTTCTTTATCACTATATTTTTTGGTTAAATCATAAAAAACTTCCCGACTTGATTTATTTGATTTTATCATTATTTTTTATCATCTCATTCTTTTTTATAACTTTAAAACATTTATCACAAAAATAAATAGGTTTACCATTATGCTTACCTTCAATTTTTTTATATGTGGACATCTTTTTTGTAATCGTTTTATGGCATTATTAAACATATTATTATATCTTTCTCTAATACTTGTATAACTGCTCCAATCAGTCATTTTCAATATTTTCATTCTTAATTTTTTCTTTTTTATAAATATAATTAAAATAATCTAAAGGTATGAATTCAAGTGGATCCAACTTTATTTTCCTCTTTCTTTTTATCATCAAGATATTCAACACATCCTTGACACATACCCATATCATCAATAAAACGATCTTTAGGTGTCCAAGTATTACATTGATCACATATTTTATGTGTTTCTTCCAACCATTTCCAATATTTAGCATAATTACCCTTGAATTTTTTAATGACTTCATCAAGAACAATTTCCTCTCCAAATTCAAAATCATCATATATTTCATCAAGTAAACAATCTTCACAAATAGGGTATTTATTATATTTACTACGACAAACTTTACCCTTTTCTATTAACATACTACATTGAAAACAATGCAATTTACTTTTTCTTACCATATCTCCTTGCCAAGCATTTCATTATTTTTGTTTTATTTTCAATATTAAGGTTATTATCTTTTAGTTTCATCACACACCTTAATAATTTATTTTTACCATACTTATTGAATAAATCTTTAATTCTCTTGAATTCATCTTCTTTAAAATCACTAACATAAATGTATTTTTTTAAATCATTAACATTATTGATGTTATTGTTCTTATAATTTATGGCTTTTATGATTTTATCCATAAACCAATCAAGTTCTTCATCTTCAATATTTGTTGACAAGTTTTAAAATCACTCTGTAACTTCTTATATATATAACTATAAGAAATGATTATATAAATATTTAAACTTTTATAATAATAAACCTCATTTATCAAAACCCTTCTACTATCATTCTATGAAGACTTAGAAAAACATACAATTTCTTCTTTCTAAAACTTCAGATTTATAGATTTATATTAATTTAAATTTTATTTTAATTAATATATTATTATATACAAATATAATTATTTTATATAATTCAACATTTCTTTAAATTGAGTTAATTAACTACAAGATAATATAATAAAAAATTTAAAATATATCTAAATATTAAAAATATAATTAATATAATTCATTAGTAGAATCATTATAATCATATTTTATTGCTTTATGAAATCATTGATATTAATAGTTTTAGGGTGATTATGGTCAACTAAAATTTCATAAAAATTATCAGTTATTGTATCAAAAACAACCAAAAAAACATATGCTTTATCCTGTTTTCCATATCTATCTATTTCTGTTGCTTGATCACATTCTACTTTATATTCATACTTATCTATTACTATATCTTTTGTTCCTCTACATTTTAATGCAAAAATAAAAATTATATTATTTTTATAAGCCATAATATCTGATTCTCCAGCATTCCCTAACCTATCAATATTATCAAATACATTTTTCTTTTTTAATTCTTGAAGATAAGCATAATATTTTTCTTCAAGTAATTTTCCTTTTTTATAATTTATGAGTTTTTTTAAATTATTTACTATTCTTATAACACTACTATCCTTAATTCTATATTTAATACTAATTAATTTATTATCCATTCCAGAATAAGAAAGTTTAAGTATTTCATAATCTCTATCAATATTTTTCAATCTTGTATTATCTTTTTTTATCATATCAAGAACTTCCTTAACATCATAATCCCATACAAATGGTTCCACTTCTTTTTTAGCTAAAAAAACACCCAATTCATCAGGATTTTCTTCTTCAAGTTCTTTTTTATAATCAACATCAATCATTATGTTATCAATTTCATCATAATCAAAATCATTACTCTCATCATCACTATCTTCTTTTTCACTTAATATTTCTATTATTAAAAATTTATATAATTTGTATATTGTTCTCAATTCTGCTTTATTATTATGATATGTTTCATTATAATTAGTATATAACCACATGCTAAATAAATCAAAACCACTCTTTACAAAAAATTTATCACCAACTTCATCTATGGTCCATAATGCTATTTTTTTATGAATTTCTAATTGTGTTTGATTTTCATCAAATCCTACATCTGCACTTGTAGCTTTTTGATACATTGAAATATCATCATTAAACCAAGGACAAAAAATTTCATATTTCATTGATGCAATTCCTTCTATTTGAAATCTCTTATATGATGATACAAGTATGAATTGCCAATCTTTTAATTTAGTTAATTCATCACTATATCGTTTTAGAATATAATCTTTTGATTTACTATTAAGTAAGAATGAACGTGGTAATCTTCTATATGCTACTATATCAATCATGTTCTTGAATTGGAGTAATATATCAAGAGAAACAGAATTTATTATTCCTATGATGTTATAATGTCTTGTTTTACTCAAGAATTTAATGAGATTTCTCATTTCTATCTTAAGTGCTTCTTTTGCATTAGCACCAATAACACCTTCATCAATGACAAAAATAGAATTTTCCTTTATTTCACTCAAATTATTAATAGATTCATATCTACCAATTAGTTTTTTAGGACAATACTTGTTAATGACATCAATGACAGGATCTGTTTTCCAAAATTGAACTACTCTTTTAGGATTACTTCGTAATAATATATTTGATTCACTAAATAAATTAGCAGTCTTTCCACCACCTCTACCAGCTATATTAAGCTTGATGAATGAGTTTTTCTTCATTGAACCATCTTTCTTGAGAAAATTAACCCAATCTCTTGTTATATCCTTAAGAATAGGTATTTCATTTTTTACTATATCCCCTTGTAAAAAATGTGTAAAGGTGTTGATTCTATTTTTTATTTTTTTAGATGTCTCAAAAAAGGTGTCATTATCATCACTCCTCATCTGAATATTCTTCTTCATCATCTTGGAATTCTGAATAGTCATCATACACCTCATCTTCTTTAAATTGTAAGAGTTTCTTTGGTTTACTTGTTTTACTTCTTATTTTTGTCAATAATTTTCCATATATCTTTGAATCATCTAAAACAGTATGTGATCCAAGAGCTTTATTGATTGCATTTTGTTTTGTTTCTTCTATTCTTCTATTATGTGCACCAATAGCATCATAAAAACAAGCAATCACTTTATGCCTGAAATATTTTATTGTTTCATAATGTGGAAATTCATCATTCTGCTCCATATCAAGTTCTTTTAAAGCATTAATCAATTTTTTATTTGCTTTTTTATCACCAGATGTAAATATTATTGAAGCAATTATTTTTTCTTGTTTTATATTTAATTTCATTAATTCAGGTCCTAATTCTGAAGTTTTTAATCTTTCTTCTTCAACTTCTTCAAGTGTGTTGAGTAGTAATGTAATACCACCCATAGCTCTTGCATCTTCACTTTTAAATCTGTTTGACATAAAATAACACTCCTAAAATATCCAACCCAAAATAGTTATGATAATTAATATAAATATGACAACTATAAATATATAATTAACTTTATATGTTCTTTTTATGATATTATTTTTATTTCCTTTTGAATATTGTATTCTATCAATTTGTTTTCGCATTTCTAATGTTATTTCTTTTTTATAATCTGAATACATCTTTTTCCATTGTTTAGCTTCTCTTGTTTTTTCATCTATTTTAGCTTCTAAAGTATCAACCATAGATCGATAAGTATGAATTAATTTTAAACGTTTATCTAAAATTAAATTCTTTAAATCTTGTGCTTCTAATTTAGCTTTAAAGATACCTTTATTTCTAAATGGTAAATAAGTCACTAAAATAACAGGAACGTTCCATGAAATCCAAGCAATTAATTCTCCTCCAAACCTTCCTAAATTAATTCTCACATCCTCCCCATCAATGATCCATTCAGCATCCTCAATCCATAATATGGCATCATCTAAATGTTTTTCACACATAAATAATATATTTATAAAAGGTTGTCCAGGATAATTAATAAGTTCTTTTGATCTTTCTAATTCTAATCTACTACATACATAATCTTGTAAAGGTATATTTTCAGTTACTTTTATGATATCAACTTTATGTTCTAATTTATTCTTAGCATAATATGAAGCAACCTCTAACACAAAATTATCAATTAACCATTGAAAATCACGATAATTATCTTGTATCCAACCGTGTACGTGTGGTGCTTTTTTAGGATTATCATTAGCATCAAATATCTCTTTAAATGTAAAACGTTCTGCAATTTTAAGAGCAACTTCATTTACCTCTTTATTTTCACTTTCATATTTAGGTTTTTTAGAATCTAAATCTTGTTCTTGTTTTGATAATTTACGTTCATATTTTATTCGTTTTAATATACTTCCATCTCCTTCTTTTTTAGATTCTCTTTTTATTTTATCAACCATCTCCTTTTGATCTTTTCCTTCTTTTTTTTTAATAATTAATTTTTTACCCATTAATCCTCTTCCTCATCATTTTCGTTAGATTCATTTTCTTCATTTATTTCAATTTTATTCATTAAAGCATATCTAACATTATCTTTATCATCAAGTTGTTCCAAAAAATATCTCTCTTTTTTAATAAGTTCTTCTATTGATTTTTTTTCTCCTTCTGTTAAATCAATGTAAGGAACAATCCTCTTAACTTCAAATTCAACAATTTCACCCATATTATCTTCTTCTCCAAGAGTTCCTGTTATTATTTTCTTACCACCATATTTTTGATATACTTTAATTTTTTCTTCACGTAATACTGACCAAGCAACTAAAAACCAAATCCCAAAAATAACTAAAGTTATGATAATTCCTAAATATGAATTAAACATCATAAGAAAAACAATAAAAATTAATAATACATAAGTAGAACCAAACATAAGATTTTTCCATAAATTAGTTCCGTGAAATGCTTCATTCATATGATATCCTTTTTCTTTTTAATTGAATTCATTTTTTTCTTACTTTTAGGAAAATAATACACTAAAATTGCTGAAAAAGATATAATAAGTATTAATGTAAATCCAAAAATAAAAGTTGGAATATTGAAAGGTAAACCTAAAAATGTAGTATCATTTGGAAAAATTATTTTTAAATATTCAAAATAAATGATATTAATGACCAAACCTATCAATGATATAAGTATAAACACGAGAATACTATTATAAAATTTCCATTTATTATTTCTATTATGAGACAATTTATTATCCTCTTTTTATTTTTCTATAAATTAATAAAAATATCATTTAATATTAAATAAATATACTTATATATTTAAATATGTTATTAGTTTAATTTATGGACATCAAAAAATAGAAGATATTAAAATTATTATTTTTTATTCTTTTTTCTTCTTTCTCTTTCTTTTCTTTTTTTATATTCACTTTCACTTTCATTCTTTATAAATTTCCAAGATAAGTTTTTATTTTTACCATGTTTTTTAACTTTTTCATAGGACATCATTCTATGTCGATTTGGTTTTCCATTTTTTCCATGTATAGTTATTTTTTTTTCAACAATATCTCCAATATTAGCATCTTTAGGTAATTTTGCCATATATCAAACCTCTTTATTTTATTATTATATTATATTTTTAATTATTTATATTTTCATTTTTATGATAAATTAGAAAATAATTTCACTAATAGATACACTCCACTTTTCATAATTCCATATGACAAGAAAAGTGATATGATAGAATTACTATTAAATATAACATCTTGTAAAATAACAAGAGCACCGATTGAAAATAATAATGATGCTAATAAAGAACTTATGATATAATTAAAATTTATAGCATCAATCCCATAATTTATCTCTCCTATCTTTTTCATATCTTGTTTTCTCCATTTCACTATCAATAAATATAAGATAACATATGATATTCCTCTTGCTATTAAACCCGTAAAAATTGTTAAAGCAAATACATAAATAAAAAGTTCTACAAATTCAATTCTGAAAAGTTCTTGTATGATTTGTGTTTTCTTTCCAAACAAACCCATTGATATTGCCAACCAAAAAAATAAAAACATAGATATGATGTTATGTAAGATCATATAATAATATCGATCACCATTATATCTTCCTTTTCTACCTCTAAATCTTATTTTCTTTTCTTTTTTATAATCTTCTGATTCATACATTTCATTTATCCTCTTTTTTTCTCATAAAATAAATGATTAATAATAATATTATTGAGATACATACTAATATTAATCCAATTATAGATAAAAACAAACCTAATAATCCTTTTATGATTGCATTACCACAATTAGATTCTATATCACCAAAAGGAGTTATGATACATGATGATGTTGTTAAATATATTAAAAATATTCCTGTTATGAGCATCACTAATAACATAAAAATAACATATTTACTAATAATGAATTTTTCTAATATAATTTTTTTATTCATTTTAGCACCACCTACATGAATCGTGCATTTCTTTTTACAGGTTTTTCTTCTTTATATTCATAATATATATTTAACAAGATGATAAAATACAAGTAATAAAAGATAACTTCCAAAATGTATAGCCAATAGAACTGTGGTAACACGTAAACTGTAAAATATACGATGACAACGGAAACAATTGAAACATAATCAAATCCAAACAACCCTTCAAAAATGCTTGGATAATACAAAAATAATGCTAAATATGATATCCCAATGATAGTTAGAATGGTAAACACGTATGCAACAAAAGAAGCTTTCAGAATTGATCTTTTTTCCACGTTATCACCTGCTAACAGGTATCCCACCAATACAGATGATATCAAGGATATGGAAAACATTCCAATGATGATTATGGAAAGATTAAACTGTTCTGCAATGCTTCCTTCAATGTAGTTCAAGAATACCTGAGCAAATATCACGTATATCATCATCAAGACCATGAGTGATGCTACAAATCCTATGACAGTGATTTTAATCAAGTCTTTATCCTTTTCTGAAAATCGTTTTATAGTTCTTATATCATGTTCACTCGTTTTTATCACCTATAATAATAAATTAAAGAATATTTGCCACGTGGCAATGGCATTCAATGCAAAATGGGCTAA
>Ga0315542_1001395_pt1 | contig 15075 bp, 13 predicted proteins | sample SalMarSW160120MG_FD_202541 | JGI IMG/M metagenome (GOLD analysis project Ga0315542, IMG submission 202541) | Salt marsh sediment microbial communities from the Plum Island Ecosystem LTER, Massachusetts, United States - Salt Marsh Sediment SW1601-20 ...
GACCTTCGACGGATCGCCCCTGGCGTCCAACCAGTTCGCCTCGTCGAGGAGTCGTTCCGGTTCCTCCTCGAACACGAGCCCAAGGAGTCGATTCTTCGCACGTTCGATCTGCCGGTGATCGGACGATATTTCCCCGAGTATGAGCAGGTGATCCGGTCGCGGCTCAGCTGACCAGGGACCCGGCCCGGATCAGCTCTGCAACAGCCTCGATCTCGACACCCGGAGGGCGGTCGCCTTTCATCGGGGGCACGACGGATCGGATACGTTCGACAACCTCGGCCACGGCGGGCGACGGCCGCAGTGGCGCCCGAAGGTCCACACCCCGAGCCGCACAGAGCAGCTCCACTGCAAGCACGCGTGTGACGTTGTCGAGCACCAGCGACAGCTTTCGAGCCGCGCCCCATCCCATCGACACGTGATCCTCCTGTGAGCCGGAGGTTGGAATCGATTCGACGGAGGCGGGGTGAGAAAGCACTCTGTTCTCGGCGACGAGCGCAGCCGCCGTGTACTGCGTGAGCATGTACCCGGAGTCCACGCCGGGGCGATCGGCGAGGAACGCCGGCAGTCCGCACGAACGCTCGGGGTCGAGCAGCCGATCGGTGCGACGCTCTGAGATCGAAGAAAGCTCCGCGACGGCCAGCGTCATCGTGTCCAGTGCAATTGCGAGCGGCTGACCGTGGAAGTTGCCCCCTGACACGATCTCGCCGGTCTCGGGAAGCACGATCGGATTGTCGACAACCGCACCCAGCTCCCTCGTGAATACGTCACGGGCATACGAAACCGCATCGGCGACAGCGCCGTGCACTTGGGGAGCGCACCTCAAGCTGTATGCATCCTGCACCGCGTGGGTGAAGTCTTCCCGATGGCTGGCCACGATCTCGGATCCGTCGAGGAACGCCGCGATGCGGCGGGCAGACCGGATCTGGCCGGGATGTGGTCGAAGGGCGTGAATCTCGGGACGAAACGGTCTCGCCGACCCGAGCAGCGCCTCGATGGACAAAGCACATGCCACATCGGCGGTTTCGATGAGCCGCTCCGCCCGCGCCAACGCGAGGACACCCTGGGCCAACATGCCTTCAGTTCCATTGAGCAGGCTCAGTCCTTCCTTTGGTTCGAGCCTCAACGGCTCGAGGCCCGCCTCTGCGAGCACGTGAGCTGCCGGTCGGACCTGGCCCTCAACCTTCAGAAACCCTTCCCCGATGAGCGGGAGGGCGAGGTGAGCGAACGGGGCGAGGTCGCCCGAGGCGCCAACCGAGCCCTGCGACGGGACCACCGGCAGCAGGCCCCTGTTGAGGAACTCGACGTACCGTTCCACGAGGGCCGGCCTGACACCGGAGTAACCCTGGGCGAGTGTGCGCGCCCGGAGAAGCAACATTGCTCGAACGACTTCGTCGGGAAGCGGATCACCGACGCCCGCGGCATGGCTCCGGAGAAGGTGCACCTGAAGTTCCCGTGTCTCCTCCATCCCTATCGGGGTAGTGGCGAGCGCACCGAATCCTGTTGTGACGCCATAGACCGTGCGGTCTTCCTCAATGACCCGTTCGACGACACGGCGAGCGGGTTCCATGCGCTTCCGCACCGTCGACGCCACTTCGACCCCTTCGTACCCCACGGCCACCGCAACCACGGCCTCGGGGCTTACGCGGTCCCCATCGATGATCATCTTTCGACTCCTCGTTCGGGCTCAGGCTACTCAGAGTCGGTGCCCCATACCGGGAGTAGTCTTGGCCTTGAAACCGAAAGGATCATGATGCACGAGCGTGATCTGTACGCGGAGGCCCGCGAACGGCACCTGCCGCTCAAAGAAGCCGCCGCTGCGTTGGAAAAGGCGTCGTCGGCAAGCGAAGACAATCGTCTCGAGTTGATCTCCGCCGAGCTCTCCGGACTGTCACTGGCCCTGAGCGACCACATTCGCCTCACCGAGGGACCCGACGGGCTGCATGCCGAACTCATCTCGACGCAGCCGCGCCTCACGAACGACATCCGGCTCCTGACGAAGGACCATGACGTCATGGAGTGCCTGATCGAAGCGACGAGCGTCGCATTGGAGTCCGAGACACCGGACGAGTCGACCATCAGCGACCAGGTCGGTCGCCTATTGGAGCGGATCGAAAGGCACCGACTGAGAGATGCCGAGATGGTGTACGAGGCGTATGCCGTCGACATCGGCGGCCAGGCGTGACCGAAGCCACATTCCAGATTCTCGACCAGGCCGGAGCGCTGATCGGACCGGATCCCGATCTTCCGGTCGACCTGATGACCCGGATGTACCGGCTCATGGTCGAGGCGCGCCGGTTCGATCGAAAGATCGTCGCACTCCAGCGGCAGGGTCGCATGGGTACGTATCCCCCGCTCGAAGGGGAGGAGGCCGCGCAAGTAGCGTCGGCGCTCGCCCTCGGGGAGCATGACTGGGTGTACCCAAGCTACAGGGAGCACGGAGCGCAACTCGCGAGAGGCGTGCCCTTGGACGTGCTCTTCGCTTACTGGCGCGGCCTCCCCAACGTCGACTGGGATCCATACCGCTTCAGGGTGCAGATGGACGCGATCCCGATCGCCTCCCACCTCCCCCACTCGGTTGGCCACGCGTACCAGGAAGCGCTCTCCGGCAGAGACACGGTGGTCCTGTCCTACTTCGGTGATGGCTCCACGTCTGAGTCCGACTTCCACGCAGCCCTCAACGCCGCCGGGGTGTGGAAGACCGCCAACGTGTTTTTCTGTCGTAACAACCAGTATGCAATCTCGGTTCCGCTCGAACGCCAAACAGCGTCGGCCACGATCGCCGAGAAAGCCCTCGCCTATGGCATCGACGGCATGCGAGTGGATGGAATGGACCCGTTCGCCGTGTTCATTGCGACCCGCGAAGCGGTTCGACGGGCCCGGTCGGGCGAAGGCCCGACCCTCCTGGAGGCCGTCACATACCGCTTCGGACCGCACGGAACCGCCGATGACCCCCGCCGATACCGAAGTGAAGGGGAGGAACGCGATTGGACAGAGAAGGATCCGATCCCAAGACTCCGCGCCTTCCTGGAAGCCGGCGGCCACTGGAACGAAGATCAGGAGGCGGCATTGGCAGCCGACATCGACCGGCGGCTCGAAGCATCGGTCGTCACGGTCGAATCGACTCCGCTGCCAGGTCGCGACGACGTGATCCGTCATGCGTACGTCAAGATCCCTCCCATCCTCGTCAGAGAACTCCACCGGGCTCAACGGGACTCCGGTGAAGCCGAGACCGTCTTCCGAGACGACGAACTGTGGCACACGCGACCTGAGACCGAACCACAAGGCCCAACGGAGTCATGGACGATGGCTGAAGCGCTCAATGCGGCACTCGATCAAGCGCTCGCCGATGATCCCTCGGTCATCGTGCTCGGAGAGGATGTCGGAATCGCCGGTGGTGTGTTCCGAATCACTGACCACCTGCAGGAACGGTACGGCCCCGATCGTGTGCTCGACACACCGCTCAACGAGTCCACGATCGTGGGCTCGGCGATCGGCATCGCGGTCGCCGGCGGCCGGCCGGTGGCGGAGATTCAGTTCGACGGCTTCGTCTACCCGGCGTTCGATCAGATCGTCTCCCACCTGGGACGGATGCGGCACCGCACACGGGGGCATGTCACCCTGCCGGTTGTTGTCCGCTTCCCGAGCGGAGGCGGCATCGCAGCACCCGAGCACCACGGTGAAAGCCCGGAGGCGTACTTCATGCACACACCGGGACTTGTGGTTGCCATGCCGTCTTCACCGGTCGACGCCAAGGGCCTCCTCACGGCCGCAATCCACTCTGACGACCCGGTGATCTTTCTCGAACCCAAGGTCCTGTATCGGGCACAGCGTCAAGAGGTGCCGATAGGACGCTTCGAGATACCGCTCGGCAAAGCCAGGGTGCGAAAGAACGGCTCGGACGTCACCATCGTCACGTACGGCGGTATGGTCCCCGTCGCTTTGCGGGCGGCCGAATCGGCCGACGGGTCCGTTGAGGTGATCGACCTGCGCACGCTCTTCCCGTGGGACATCGAGACCGTGATGGCTTCCGTCGAGAAGACAGGACGGCTCGTGCTCGTCCAAGAGGCGCCGCGGACCCTCGGACCTCTCGCAGAGATCGCCGCCTATGTGAGCGAACATGGTGTCTACCTCCTGGAAGCACCGGTTGTGCGGATCAGCGGATTCGACTCACCGCTTCCGATGCCTGCGCTCGAACGGTTCGCACTCGTCGATGAGACCCGGGTGCTTGCCGGGATCCGCCGAGCGATGGAGTAGGCCGACCATTTACAGTCGTCAGTCGTCAATGGTCAGTCGTCAGTCAGACGCGACCTGATCTGCCTCGGGACCACAGGGCGAGCACGCTGCTTTGCTGAATAGCTGAGCGCTGAACAGCCGAGAGCTACCCTCGCTTCCATGCCTGTCATCGCCGTCATCGGCTCCTCACGAACGCAACCGGACGAACCCGACTACAAGGACGCCTTTCGTCTTGGACGGATCCTCGCCTCGACCGGGATGACCGTCGCGAGCGGTGGATACGGGGGACTCATGGAAGCCGTATCGGCCGGTGCCCGCAGCGAAGGGGGCGAAGTGATCGGCGTGACCGCACCCGACGTGTTTCCAGGCAGGACAGGAGTGAATCGGTTCGTGACTGACGAACGGCAGGCGGACACCCTCACGGAACGAATCCATCGGCTCATCTACCACTCCGACGCCGTCATCGCACTTCCGGGCAGCATCGGGACGCTCACTGAACTCATGTCGGCATGGAACCTGGCATTCGTGGCCCCATTCAGTGGCCGCCATCCGAAACCAATCATCACTATTGGGGCACTGTGGTCCGATCTCATTCCGTACCTCGCAACTCGACTCGATACGGATGGGGATCTAGTCAGTTGTGTAGCCTCTGTCGATGATGCCGCTCGGTGGGTAGCGACCTCTTTTCAACAGAAGAACGGCAGGTAAGCTTGAAGCCGACGATAATGCGCCAGACACGTGGACGTCACAGAAGGAACGGACGAACCGGCCGCTGCAAGGAGGGCCAGCATTCGTTCGGTCCTTCCATGTCGGTTGGCGGCGGCCTCACCCGCTCGGTTTGCACAGAGTGCGGAGAGGTCAGTATCGATCTCAGAGCCGCTTCGACCCTCTCCACTCCCGGCCTGTTCGTGTCAGGATCGGCACCAGGCGAACACTCATCCGCGTGACCCTACGGTTCGATCAGACCGTCCTCGGACACGACCATGATCGACGATCCACCGTCCTCGGATTCCTTTCGGCTGCCCTCGATGCGGTGGATCCGCGGGCGGCAGTCACCCGCACCCTCCGCCGACATGGGCCCCGATTGACAGTTGGCGACGACATCATCGACCTCCCACATCGAGTGTTCCTCATCGCCATCGGCAAGGCAGCTCCCGCCATGGGAAGAGCTGCGCGGGACGCACTCGGCGATCTGGAGAGTCGCTTGCTGGTCGTCTCCGATCACTCGGAGCCGCTACCCGAGGGAGCATCCCTGATCGTCGCCGGTCACCCCGTACCAAACCAGGAGAGCGTGCGTGGTGCCACAGAAGCCATCCGATTGGCCGAGTCGGCCGGACCCGATGATCTCGTGATCTGTCTGATCTCAGGTGGAGGCTCGGCACTCGCCGAGATCCCTTCGGCCGATCTGTCACTCGACGACGTGGGAGCAACCAGCAGACTCATGCTCGGGGCAGGCGTCCCCATCGAGCCCCTCAACGTGGTCCGGCACCACCTCTCCGATTTCAAGGGAGGACGCCTCGCACAAGCAACCAAGCCCGCTCGCCTCGTAACCCTGGTGCTTTCCGATATCGCCGGCAATCCCTTGCCTTCGATTGCGTCCGGGCCAACCGTTGCAGACCCCTCCACATTTCATGACGCAATCGAAGTCCTGTCCCGATTCCAACTCCTCGAAAGGGTTCCATCGGCTGTTCGATCACACCTTCAAGACGGTGCCGCAGGCATGGTCGCGGAGACGCTCAAAGACGAACTTCCCGGTCACATCTGCATCGTCGTCGCCGACGTGGCGACGGCCACCGCCGCCATCCGCCAAGCCGCATCCGACCAAGGCATGGATGTGACCATCGCCACCAACGACCTTCGCGGGGAAGCATCATCGACGGCTCTCGCTTGCGTCGATCGGGCCGGCGCCGGCCTCACCGTCTACGGAGGGGAAACGACCGTCACGGTCGAGGGAGACGGGATCGGGGGCAGGAATCAAGAAGGAGCACTTGCTGTCGCTGCCGCTATCGATGGTCGACCCGACATCGTGTTCGCGACCCTCGCCACCGACGGTGTCGACGGTCCGACGGCGGCGGCCGGCGCGATCGTCGACGGTGGCACGGCAAGGAGAGGCCGGGCACGTGGGCTGGAGATCGCCGGCTATCTCGCCCGCAACGACTCGAACCCGTTCCTGGACACCGTCGGGGACCTGCTGATGACAGGGCCCACGGGAACGAACGTCGGCGACGTGTGGCTCGTCCTCCGAGACGGCTGACCTGACCTTGGAAGTTCCAACGCCGTACAATCCCGTCCCGTATGAGTGACATGTACCTGGGCGGCGTGATCGCCTCCGGCGACGCACAACCCGACACGCCCGTCAACTACGAAAGCCACCGGCTCACCACCCACGGCGTGATCGTCGGCATGACGGGATCCGGCAAGACCGGCCTCGGCATCATCGCCCTCGAAGAAGCCCTCCTCGCAGGCATCCCGGCGTTGATCATCGATCCGAAAGGGGACATGGGCAACCTGTTGCTCACATTTCCGAACCTCCAACCGTCCGACTTCCGACCATGGATCGACGAGGGTGAGGCCTCTCGCAAAGGCGAGACGCCGGACGCGTACGCCGCGGACACCGCCGCTCTGTGGAGGAACGGACTCAGCACCTGGAACATCGACGGTTCCCGCATAGGTACATTGCGCACCACCGCGGAGATGACGATCTACACACCAGGCTCCGACTCCGGCGTACCCCTGAACATCGTCGGGTCCCTCAAGGCCCCCGACATCGACTGGTCGACGGACGCCGAAACCGCCCGAGACGAGATTGAAGGATTCGTCTCTTCACTTCTCGTTCTCGCGGGGATCACGGCAGACCCGATCTCGTCACGAGAACACATCCTGCTCTCCAATCTCATCGAAACGTCCTGGCAGGCGGACCGTGACCTCGACCTTGCGTCCCTCATCGGGCAGGTTCAGGACCCACCCCTTCGCAAACTCGGCGTCTTCGACCTGGACACGTTCTTCCCACCGAAGGATCGCACGAAGCTGGCGATGCGCCTCAATGGCCTGATCGCGTCCCCATCTTTTGCCTCGTGGATCCACGGCACTCCCCTCGATCCGCAGACGCTCCTGTTTACCCCCGACGGCAAGCCAAAGGCCGCAGTTGTCTACCTTCAACATCTGACCGACCAGGAACGGCAATTCATCGTCACGCTGCTGCTTTCCAAGATGGTGACGTGGATACGCCGCCAGCCGGGAACCTCGGAGCTGCGAACACTGATCTATATGGACGAGGTGTTCGGGTTTGCCCCCCCAACGGCCGAACCACCATCCAAGAAACCGATCCTCACGATCCTCAAACAGGCACGAGCACACGGCGTCGGCATGCTCCTCGCGACGCAGAACCCTGTCGATCTCGACTACAAGGCCATGTCCAATGCCGGAACATGGATGATCGGCCGGCTTCAGACAGAGCGGGACAAATCGCGAATCCTGGATGGCCTGAAGTCTGCATCCGGTTCAGTCGACACGGGCAGCCTCAGCACACTGATCGGCGGTCTCGGCAAACGCCAGTTCGTTCTGCACAGCACCTCGTCCCCCGCGCCGACCCTCTTCGGCACCCGGTGGGCGATGTCCTACCTGCGCGGCCCGCTCACCAGGAGCGAGGTGTCGACGCTGACCAAAGACGCACCCGAGCGCGAGGTGGCGGCCACCACCGAACCCTCGGTGCCCAAACTGGCCGATGATGAGACGGTCGTCGCTCCAACTGTGGCTTCCGCCACCGCCGTCCGCTACCTGGATCCGGCGGCGAAGTGGGCATCGACCGTCGGCGCGGTTCCTGGAGGTACCTCGTTCGAGGCGGCGATGGTTGCGCGGGTCAGCATGCTCTACGACGACGTGCACGCCGGTGTCAATCACCAGGAGGTGTGGGAGTCGGTGCTGCACCCGGTGTCCAACCCTCCCGACTTCGACGCGTCGGTCACCGTCGACTACGACGAGCGCGATCTGCGCAGCACACCACCCTCCGGAGCGACATACGTTCTTCCGGATGCCCCAATCGACACAGCGTCTTTCTTCAGGAACGCTCGGTCGTCGCTCAAGCAATGGGCGGTCGCGAACCGGAAGGTGGAGGTGTTCAGGAACGCCGAGCTGAAGCTCTACTCGCGGGTTGGTGAAGAGAAGGCTGCCTTCGAGAGACGTTGCAGGGACGCCGCCGAAGATGCCGCCGACGCCGACATCGCCAAGCTGAAGGACCGTTACACGACGCGCATCGATCGAGTGAAGGACCAGATATCCAAGGCCGAACGACGTGTTCGCGAACTCGAGGTCGATACGCAGGCCCGACGCCAGCAAGAACTCGTCGCAGGAGCAGGGGAGCTCCTCTCCGTGTTCCTCGGAGGCAAACGCCGCTCGCGGAGTCTCTCAGGCGTCGCCTCCCGAAGATCGCAGACGGTGAGAACCCAGGAACGCCTGCGAAGCGCACAGGAGTCCTACTCGGACAAGACACAGGCACTTGACGACCTCGAGGCCGATCTCTCCAACGATGTCACCGAGATCACCACCAAGTGGGACACGGCTGCCGGACAGATCGAAACACTCCAGATCGGACTGGAGAAGACCGACGTGCATGTCGACGAAGTCGCGTTGGTATGGGTCCCAATCGGGTAGCGACCAGCGTCCAGCGGTCTTGGGGCAACTGCGGCCGCGTACCTGCTGGTGGCTGGGTGCCGGAGACTGGCTGCTGCAGGACAAGAAAACCGACGGCGGAACCGCAGGGCCGCGGACCGGGATATCCTCTGAGCATGCTCTTCGTAACGCGGCTCCTCGCCCGCTTTGTCGGCTTGGTGTTCGCACTGCTGGGACTCTGGATCTTGGTGGGCAACCTGGCCGTTGGCGGATACCGAGGCGCCGTTCTCGCCTGGATTCTCTCGTCCGGGTTTCTGGGGTTTGCCGGAGGCGTGCTCTACGTGCTCTCGTTCGATGGGCCCGCCCGATTCAGACGCCGGTTCGTCCGGGGGCTCGGATGGGCCGGTATGTTGGCACTGGCTCTCCTCCCGACAACCCTCACCATCATGCTCCTCATTCTCGTGCTGGCCGCGATCCCCTCGCTCTTTGTGCGACCGTCGACCGACGAGGAACGCGGAAACGCTCCGTAGTGGGCAGCGGGCCTCGTTGGTGGATACCGCCCCCTCCTGCGTCGAGCATCAGCTCGACGCCACCTCCCCCAGCGGTCACTTCGCTCCCTGGGGCAGGAAACAGTCACGCCCTTCGGTCTTGCCACGCCCATAGCCGCGTTCTGACCAAAGACTGAAGACTGACAGCTGAATAGCTGAACGCTGTGGACTCGTCGCTACTGCTCCGAGCCCAGTACCGCCCAGAGAACGTCACGGATCGACAGGATGCCAAGGAGTTCTCCATCTTCCATGACGGGCAGGTGACGGTACCCGGTTTCCAGCAGCCACCGGGCAGCATCATCGACAGACACCTCAGGTGTGAACATGTCCGGATCCGATGTCATCCAGTCCTCGACCAACTCGAGGCGCGGATCGCTGCCTTCGGACGCGGCACGCACGATGTCACGCTCGGTGATGATGCCTGCCAGCTGTCGTCCACGGACGACGCCGATGGACCCGACGTGGGCGGTCATCATGGCGATCGATGCGTCTTGGAGTGTCGTCTCAGGACCGCACACTTCCGCTCGACCCCCAACCATCGACCTGAGCTTCACGCGTCACCTCCGTCCCGAAGCGTAGCTGGATGGGATCAGGCGGGTCTACCGATTGGCGGCTTCTCGAAACCAGGGAAGTGTTCGTTCGAGGCCCTCTCGGAGATGGATGGACGGGTTCCACCCCAGCTCGGTCCGAGCGAGCGTGATGTCGGGGCATCTCACGCCCGGATCGTCGACAGGACGCGGTTGGTATTCGAACCCGGGATATGATCCAACGACGTCTTGGATCAACTCACCGAGCTCCTTGATCGAGACCGTTTCGGGCATCCCGAGGTTCACTGGGCCAACCACTTCTCCCTGAAGGAGCAAGAGTATGCCGTCGATCAGGTCGTCGACATAACAGAGAGACCGTGTCTGGGACCCGTCGCCGTGGATTGGTAGCGGTTCGTTTCGAAGCGCCGCACCGAGGAATTCCGGGACGGCCCGGCCGTCGTCGAAGCGCATCAAAGGCCCGTACGTGTTGAATATGCGGGCGATCCTCGCCTCGACGTCGTGCTCACGGTGGTAGGCGAGCGTCAGTGCTTCGGCGAATCGTTTCGCTTCGTCGTACACACCACGTGGACCGGTCGGGTTGACGTTCCCCCAGTAGGTTTCCGGCTGCGGATCAACGTTCGGATCGCCGTAGACCTCGCTCGTCGATGCGAGGAGGAAGCGAGCGCGTTTGGCCTTCGCGAGGCCGAGTGCCTTGTGGGTTCCAAGGGATCCGACTTTGAGCGTTTGAATCGGCCAGCGAAGGTAGTCGATCGGGGATGCCGGCGACGCGAAATGGATCACGTAGTCGACGTCGCCAGGGATGTGCAGATAGTTGGTGACGTCGTAGTTGACGAAGGTGAACCCTTCGATACCGAACAGTGGATCGAGGTTTCGTTCCCTGCCGGTGATCAGATTGTCGACGACCGTCACCCTCGCACCTTCATCGACGAGGCGTTTGGACAGGTGCGATCCGAGGAAACCGGCGCCGCCCAGCACGACGGCGTGGGAACCGGTCAACGGCACGGCGCTACCGCCGGTCCGGCTCTGCGAGGGCCGCCAACATGTCCCGAATGCTGAGGATCGAGACCAGCTTCCCGTCATCGGTCACCGGCATGTGCCGCTGGCTGCGTTCGAGGAGATGAAGCGCCGCCTCGTCGACCGACATGTCGGCGTCGTAGGTGATGACAGGGTTGCTCATCCAGATCGCCACTGTTTCCGTGTGCAGGTCGACATCGGCCGCAACAGCCCGGAGGATGTCGCGTTCGGTGATGATGCCAACCAGCTCCCCACCCTTCACGACACCGATCGAACCTACATCCGCTGCATGCATCGCTCGGGATGCATCGCTCAGCGAGAGTTCGGGTGCGCAGGTGTGGGCGTGTCCTCCGACGAGATCTTGTAGCTCCATATACTCCGAAGCCTAGAGGGCCGAGCGACACTCGGGTGTATCGAGTCTTGAGGAACCCGTACCGGGTGGTTCGTGCTTCGTCTCGCGTCCGACAAGGGACCGAGATACGAGATACGGAGACTACGACCGAGCTTCGCTCGGTCTAGACGAGATCCTGTTCCCTGATTCCGAACGAGGGGTGGCGGAGCCTGCACAGCGCAAGCTTCTCGAGTTGGCGAATCCGCTCACGGGTCAAGTTGAACTCGTCACCGATCTCTTCGAGTGTTCTCGGAACACCGTCGTAGAAGCCGTAGCGGAGCGCGAGGATGCGCCCTTCGCGCTCGGGGAGGCGCTCGATAGAGACACGCAGGCTCTGAGCGACGTCCATCTCCTCGGTGATTTGCACCGGATCAGTGGCCTCTTCGTCCTCGATGAAGTCGCCGAGTTGGGCGCCATCCTCGCCGACCGGCTGCTCGAGCGACACAGTGTCGGCCACGCCAAGTGCGAGTTCCACCTTGTCGACAGTGACGCCGGCCTCCTCGGCGATCTCGTCCGGTTTTGGGTCGCGGCCCAGTTCGGCTTTGAGGCTGGCTTGTGCGGCACGCACCGCGGCGAGGGTGTCATGAAGGTGGACGGGGATTCGGACAGTCCTGGACTTGTCGGCGATCGCTCGGGTGATTGCCTGCCGGATCCACCAGGTCGCATACGTCGAGAACTTGAAGCCCTTGCGCCAATCGAACTTCTCGACGGCACGAATCAAGCCGAGGTTGCCTTCCTGAATGAGGTCGAGGAAGTCGATACCTGACGTGTTCGCGTACCGCCGTGCGTTGGCGACAACCAGTCGGAGGTTGGCGGTGAGGAAGGCGTCTTTCGCTTCGCGGCCAAGGCGCTCCTTTCGACGTAGCTCTATCTCCTCCTTCTTCGATGTGAAGGCGCCGTCTTCGAGCTTCTCAGCTGCGTCTTCTCCGCTTTCGATCTTCTGGGCAAGCTCGACTTCCTGCTCTGCAGTGAGCAGGTCGTATTCGCCGATCGCGGTGAGGTACTGGCTGACCAGGTCGGTGGTCAGGCGGCCGCGTTCATCGGTGAGCTTGCTGCGACGCTCCTTGCGGGCGCGGTCGGGAACCGGCTTGCCGCTGGGACGCGTCTCGTTGGTCGATGCCATAGGGGGTATGTCCTCCGTAGTTCAGGGGTTAACACGGATAGGGGGGTCCGTGTCGCACGCCGTGCAACTATGACACAGATCTCACGCCATGTGAACCCCCCTTTTTTGGGTTCCACCACGTACAACACCGGCCCGGTCCGCGGTGTTCCCAGCTCGCCGCAGACGATAATGGAGGCATGCCGGCCAACCTCACCCCGGATTACAAGGCGGCCGAATCGGCATACCGCCGGAGCCGTGATCCACAGGACCGGCTCGATGCACTGCGTGAGATGTACCGCACGGTTCCAAAACACAAAGGGACCGAACACCTGCGCGCGGACATCAAGACCCGCATCAAGGAACTCGTCGACGAACTGGCCGGACCGAGGAAGGGCGGTGCCCGCGGTGGGCCGCCCACCGTCATCCGTCCCGAAGGCGCTGCGCAGGTCGCGCTCGTGGGACCACCCAACTCCGGCAAGTCGCTGTTGCACGCCACGCTGACCGGGTCGCACAGCCAATCAGGCCCCTACCCCTACACGACCCAGTATCCACATCCGGGAATGCTTCCGTACCAGGACATTGCGATCCAGCTCATCGACCTCCCGCCGGTGGCGGCTGATCATCCGGTCCCTTGGCTCGCCAACGCACTCCAACCGGCAGATGCCTGCCTTCTGGTTGTCAACGTCTCGACCCCAGGGTGCCTCGAGCGGATCGAGTCCCTCCATGAGTCGCTCTCGGGACGGCGGGTCACGTTGACCGGATCATGGAGCGGCGACGAGATGGACGACGACCCATTCTCCATCAGGCTCCCAACCGTTCTGGTGGCCACGAATCTTGACCGTGCGCCGCGGTGCATGGAGTCGGTGGAGGTCCTCGAAGAGCTCCTCGGGCTCGACTATCCCTCGTTGACCGTCTCTTCCACCGAGGGGACAGGACTCGAAGCGGTCGGACCGTGGCTCTTCGAGCATCTCGGCATCGTTCGTGTCTACACGAAGGTGCCTGGCAAACCTGCCGACATGACCCGCCCCTACACGATCCGCCGTGGCGGCACCGTCGACGAGGTCGCCACAATGGTTCACAAGGATCTCGCCAGAACCCTGAAGTTCGCCCGCGTCTGGGGATCGGACACATTCGACGGCCAGCATGTCGGTCGAGACCATGAACTCGCCGACGGTGACGTCGTGGAGCTGCACGGTTGATCGCGGCGGGCTTCGCCCGCAGCGACCAGCAACCAGCCACACCTATCGCGTCGACGGTTGTACCGTCGAAGGATGCCCAACCGTCTCGCCGACACAACCAGCCCCTATCTCCTGCAACACGCCGACAATCCGGTCGACTGGTACCCGTGGAGTGACGAAGCGTTTCACGTCGCTGCGGAACGCGACATGCCGGTTCTCCTGTCGGTCGGCTATTCATCCTGCCATTGGTGCCACGTGATGGCACACGAGTCCTTCGAAGATCCCGCCACGGCCGCGCTGATGAACGAGTTGTTCGTCAACATCAAGGTGGACAGAGAGGAGCGACCTGACGTCGACGCGACCTATATGGAAGCACTCCAGTCCACGACCGGACGCGGCGGATGGCCGATGACCGTGTTCCTCACACCGGATCGCAAGCCGTTTTTCGCCGGCACCTACTTCCCAGCCGTAGACCACCCGGGCATGCCGTCGTTTCAGCGAGTGCTCGTCGCCGTCGCCGAAGCGTGGACAATCCGCAGAGACGAACTGGTCTCCACCGCATCTGCTATCTCGCAAAGCCTCGAAGTCCACCTTCCCGTCGAGTCGGTTCTGCCGGATGGTTCGTTCGTCGACCACGGGCTCCGCCTCATCATCGACCAGGCCGACCGCGTGAACGGCGGTTTCGGCACCGCGCCGAAGTTTCCACAGGAACCGGTGCTCGAGTTCCTTCTTCGTAGCGGAGACGCCGACGCCGAATCCCTTCTCCGTACAACGCTGAACGCCATGGCCGCAGGGGGTATCCGTGACCACGTGGGTGGAGGCTTCGCCCGCTACTCGGTTGATGCCTCATGGATGATTCCTCACTTCGAGAAGATGCTCTACACCAACGCCCAGCTTGCTCGCGTCTACCTGCGTGCGGCGCAAACGCTCGGTGAGCCCGTCTTCACAGGAGTGGCGCTTGACACCATCGGCTACATGCTCAGCGATCTGCGCCTTCCCGGTGGAGCCTTCGCGTCGGCGGAGGATGCCGATTCGGAAGGTGAGGAAGGCACGTTCTATCTGTGGGACAGGGACGAGTTCGAGTCCGCCGTCGGTCCCGATCTCGCTCCGCTCGCCGTCTCCGTATTCGGTGTCACCTCAGGTGGGAACTTCGAGGGGCGAAACCATCTCCGGATCGTCGATCCCGATGCCGGCAGCCGTCTCGGAATCGACGGAGTCACAGCACGATCGATGCTCCATGAGATACGGGTGCGGTTGCGCACGCAGCGATCGACACGGGTACGCCCCGGCATGGATGACAAAGTGATCACGGCGTGGAATGGCCTGACGATCCGGACGCTGGCCGAGGCAGGGGCGGTGACACGGGATCACCGCCTCATCGACGCTGCGACGGATGCGGCATCCTTCGTGTTGGACACGATGGTCTCGTCGGGAAGACTCATGCGGAGCTGGC
>Ga0315542_1001396_pt1 | contig 15068 bp, 17 predicted proteins | sample SalMarSW160120MG_FD_202541 | JGI IMG/M metagenome (GOLD analysis project Ga0315542, IMG submission 202541) | Salt marsh sediment microbial communities from the Plum Island Ecosystem LTER, Massachusetts, United States - Salt Marsh Sediment SW1601-20 ...
AAGTGAGATCCGCAAGATACCATAGGCACCAGCAGTGGTCATCACTCCACCAAGGAGTGCAGACATGGTTGCAGGGCTCTCTGAATACGCATCAGGGAGCCATATATGCGCCGGGACAACTGCAAGTTTCACTGCGAACCCAATTGTGAACGCAATAAGTATCCAACCAATAGGTCCGGTCTGCATGGTAGCAAGTGCAGCTGTTACTTGAAACATATCCAAGCTCCCAGTGATGACAAAGACCGAGCCAATCCCAAGGAGTACAAGAACCGCACCTGCATGTGTGATGATAAAGAATTTGAATGCAACACCATAGGAATCCCCTCCCCCCCACGTACCTATAATGAAGTACGAGGGGATGAGAATCAGTTCCCAGAAGAAGTAAAACAACAAGAGATTGCTAGTGATGAAAATGCCTAGGAGTCCAAGAGATAGGAGTGCTAAGAGGGAATAATATGGATTAATGTCATCTCTGTCTTTCATATAGGGAATGGAATAGAGTGAAGTTAGAGCAATCAGGATTAAGGCAATAAATGAAATCGAAAAGCTAATCCCATCAACAAAGAGTGAAAATGATGCATCTATCTCCGGAACCCAGTAATATGTTTCAGTATATCGGTTATTGTTCGCAGCGTTGAGTATTTCTGGTATTGTTGTAGAAAGCAGAAACATGCCTATTGTCGCCACAATGAAGAGCGTCAGAGCGCCTAGACCAGTCCGTGCTCTCTCAGCAAGATATGAAATTGGTATCGCAGCTGCGAACAGAGCCAGTATGAGAAGAAGAGCCATAGTCATCATATCACACCCATATAGTCATCAGAATCATTACAACAAGAATCAGAACTCCAACAAGGAATACCACAAGGTATGATGGTAAAGAGCCATCAACATCATGGGGACTTCTATCATCCTTTGAGAGCCATCTATCACGGGTGAAGTACAGAATCTTGCTGATAGCAATATCAAAACCAGAATGTACTCTACTTGTGAAACGATTGGCACCATGAGAAACATATGTTGGTATACGCTCAAAGAATGAGTACTCAGCAGTACGGACTCCTCTAGATATCTTAGCAACGCCGCCACCGACAAAGCGGTCATAGAACTTATCTATATAGAAACCATTTCCAGCTACTGTGCTGAGGGGGAGAATGAACTTCGTCTTGAATGTACTCTCAATGCCATCCATCTTGTAATAGTAGAGGTAGACAGGGAATCCTCCTAAGAATAGGACAAACACGAATATCACTGTAGGAATGCTGAAGATTTCACTGAATTGAACAACTTGACCAACGTGCATGAATGATGCAAATAGATTTGCTACAAATCCCCATACTGTACACAAGATGGCAAGGATGATACATGCGATAAGCATAATTTTTGGTGCTTCATGCAAGTTCGCATTTTTGACATAGTCTGACTGCCCCCTGAGAAATGTCAGTATTGTGAACCTGAGAGTGTAAGCAAATGTGAGGGCGATTGCGCCATAGACAATTATGAGTTGAAGTAGATCTCCTGTTATCAAGAGACTCTTGACAATAAGTCCCTTACTGAAGAAGCTAGCGAATGGTGGCACACCTGTTCGAGCGAAAAGTACCACGATACAAAGTGCAAAGGTAACAGGCATCAATTTTCTGATACCTCCCATCTTTCTCATATCACGGGTTCCCAGCATATGAATGATAGCTCCAATTGCAAGAAAACCAAGACTCTGAAAGAATGCATGGCTCATAAGATGGAACAGACCCGCAAACCATCCAAGTGCAGCAGATGAGGAAGCCGTTCCAAATGCCGCCATCATAAATCCGATTTGACTCACAGTCGAGTAAGCTGGAACTCCCTTGATATCCGGCGTTCCAAATGCCAATGTGGCACCAATAAACGCAGTTAAAGCGCCTATCCATGCAATTGACTCCAACCACATCGGAATTAGAGGGATGAGGGGACCAAATAGGATGAACACTCTTGCCAGAAGATACACACCCGCCTTGACCATGGTAGCGCCATGGAGAAGTGCACTAACCGATGTAGGTGCCTCCATGGCAGTGTAAAGCCAAGTATGGAGAGGGAATTGCGCAGATTTCACTAGGGCTCCGCCAAGAATGAGAAAAGCAACCGTGGTAATAGTAGAGAGAGGCAAATCACCAATATGAGCCATTGTATATGAAAATGAAAACGAGCCCAGATTCGCATATAGAACAGCAATTGCAGCTAAGAAAGATACATCTCCAATTCGGGTCATCAAAAAGACCTTAGTACCTGCCCGAACAACCTCAACACGCTTACTCCAAAATGACACAAGTGCGGATGAACAGAGTCCAACCATCTCCCAGAAAATGAACATCTGTAGAAAGTTGTCCGACATTACTAGTCCAATCATCGAGCCAAGGAAGAAGGTGAGGAAGAAGTAGTATCGTGATAGTCCCTCCTCATCTTTCATGTATCCTAGAGAATATACAATAATGATGAGACCTAGGAAGGAAATCAGATTAGCAAAAAGGATGCTGAGGGGATCAACAACAATACCTGCGGTTACTCCAATTATCGGAAGCCATGGTGCAGTTAGGTCTGTGCCTACTGCTGGCCCAAAGTACACATCAGGAATAATCGAGGCGGCAAATAGGAATGTGACAAAAATTGAAACTACTGCAAAGTAATCCCGTGCTTTGTCACTAATCCTATTCATGACAGGAATTAACAAACTAGATGCAAGAGGTATAATCCATACTAACCAAGGAGCAAGTGGTAGCAATCACTCTTCCTCCGATGTTGTTTGTTCAGATTCAGGAGTCTCTGTTCGATCTCGGATCATTCTAGCTAGTTCCCGAATATCAGTAGTCCCATACTTCCTCGATACTATCACAAGCAAAGCCACTACTACTGACGACACGCAGATGTCTGTCGAGAACGCCAATACGAGAAGTGCCTCACCCAGGCGTATGCCTGTTGCAGATACAAGAAGAACAAAGTTCATTGTTGCAGCAATGGCGAGTATCTCAATTGACACTACCATCTTTAGAAACCTGTATTTGGTCAAGAGACCATAGACACCTATTGCCATGAGTATCATTGATAGAATCAGATAGTCCATCAGCGATCTGCCTCCCTTTCGTTTTTCAGAAGAATAATCATACCAATAGCAATAACCAACATGATAATGCCCTGCAGAATCACATCAATAGACCTCAAATCCCACAACACATAGGGCAGATTACCTGCAGGTTCAGGAATAATCCGTATCACTGGAATTGTGAGAAAAATCACTGGAACTACAAGAATGAGAGCTGCGACTATAGTACCAATTGGAAACTTAGATGGCTTCTTCTCAAAACGTGTTTCATCAAGGGTCTCAGCGGTCACAAACAAGATTGCAAGAGTTCCTATTCCAATAACAAACTGAAAAATGGCAGCATAGTATGCTCCATTCACTAAGTATAGCAAAGATGTGATAACGAATACACAAGCTAACGAAATCACTGAGTAAATAGGATCATCAACATTTACCGCAAGAAGTGCGGTGACAACAAGCCCAATAGCAAGTATCTCAAGAATCAATCTATTCTTCACTCTCCTTAAATTCCTCATCTGGTCTGACAACGAGCTGAGATTTGTTACCGCTAGCAAGCTCAAAATTCTTTGAGAAATCAATGGCATCTTTGGGACAGCTCTCGGCGCACTGATAGCAGAAAACACAACGGTCAAGCATAAACAACGGTCGCAACTCGCCTTCGATGTCGATCATCTCAATTGCTTTTGCTGGGCAGACTCGTTCACACAGCTTGCAGCTAATGCAACGATCGATGTAGAAGAGGTGTCGTCCTCTGAATCCATCAGGGACATCGGGTGGAACATATGGATACTTTTGAGTTGCTGGGATTCGAAACAAGTGAAGTAGCACATCCTTCCAAAGAGACGACAGTCTTGACTTTCTCATCTCTACTAGCCTCCAACTCCTATGATGGGTAGCACCCAGAATGCGACAATTAGAGTCGCCATGAGCGAAACAACAGACAATGGCATGACCTGTTTCCAAGATATTGATAGGACTTGGTCAATGCGCAGGCGTGCGAAGATATTTGCTATGAATTCTCCAAGTATGACAACAAAGAGAACCTTTAGGATGAACCAGATGGTGAACCACAGAGCTGGCATATCAAAATACACAGGGCCATAGGGACCTCCGAGAAAGAGCTCGACAACCAGAGCTGAACCGAGGAAAAGCTGGACATCCTTTGCAAGCTTAAGAAAAGCAAGCCCCGTTCCTCCATATTCTGTTTCGTAGCCACCTACTATTTCGGTTTCTGCATCAGGTATATCAAAAGGATCTTTTTCCAGTTCTGCTTGCAAAGTGACCAAGAACAAAACAAAGGACCAAGGAATCAAGAAGAGGAATGGAATAGATTGACTAGTTGCAATAGTTGAAACACTCAGGCTATTTGCAAGAAATGCAGGTGTAAGTGCGATTATGACCAGAGGAATGTCGTAGCCAAGAAACATGACCAGTACTCGTGAGGCACCTATTTTGCTATAGGCATTCGTTGACGCCCAGCCAGCGAGAAAAAGGAACAGGTTTGCAAGAGTGATTATCGACAAGATGACTATGAGGTCGCCCTCAAAGCTTATACCCGACAGAGTCGTGGAACCGTCGATTGGCAGAAAGAATAGCGTGAAAATGAAGATGGCAAGTGATAGTACAGGAGCAAGGGTGAAGGCTAGCGACCTGACATCATGAGGCACTAGTCTCTCCTTTGCGAGAAGCTTTACAATATCAGCCAGAGGTTGAAAAATTCCAGCTGGTCCTGCAGTGTTAGGTCCAACTCGGTTCTGCATTCGTGCCTCTACTTTTCGTGTCACCCAGTCATAGAAAAGAGACATAAGTAGAATAAACAGAAATCCTGGAAATAGGAGTGAACGAATGAAGAATACTAGATCAATACTAACCAATCAACTTCCTCCTATCTATCAGTACATGAAAAACATGGGTCCAGACTCACCAATGCTGCAGGAACATCAGCAATGTTACCACCTTCTGTTAGTTTAATTACCGAATAGAGATTTGTCACAGTAGGAGTCCGAATCTTTACACGTTCTGGAGACTGTGTCCCATTACTCTTCACATAGTAAAAGAGTTCTCCACGAGGCGCTTCGACTCTGCTAATTGACTCGCCTTCTGCGACCCTCCTGGGGACTCTTATCTTGAAGTCACCTGCTGGAAGGTTATTAACAGCATATTCAATCATATCTACACTATTCAGAACCTCCTCAGCACGCACCAGAAGTCGAGCCCATGAATCTCCTTCAGTGCGGGAAATTAGTTCATAGGGGACCTCGCCATATGCGGCATATGGTGCTTCTTTTCTTACGTCAATTTTGAGTCCTGATGCACGTGCAACCGGACCAACAACGCATAATGAGAGGGCTTCCTTTTTGTCCATCACACCGACACCCTCCGTTCTCATCCGAACAGTTCTGTCTTCTTCAAAGAGATGTTTATAGAATTCTGCTCGCTCTCTCAACTTCTTGAGGTCCTCCATAATCCGAGGCTTAGTCTTTTCTTCAAGATCGCGACGGACACCACCAATAGCCAGAAATGATGTGATCACTCTGTTACCAGTAAGTATCTCTGTAAGGTCCATAGCAATTTCTCTATCCCGCCACATATACTGGAATAGCGCATCGTAACCAATCTCATGACCAGCATGGCCAAGCACAAGAAAATGGCTCTGAATCCTGTTCAATTCGAGAACAATTGTACGTAGGAACTTACCCCTGGAGGGTACTTCCACATCGAGTATAGACTCAACAGCTTGACAAAACGTCGTGCTATGGCAGCTATTACAGATACCGCAAATTCTCTCCACAAGATAGACATCCTGCATATAGGTCCGACTTTCGGTAGCTTTCTCGACTCCTCTATGGCAGTATCCTATGCGAGGTGTTACCTTTGTAACAGTCTCCCCATCGACATCCACAAGAAATCTCTCCGGTTCAAGAAGTGCGGGATGCTGCGGGCCAATGACAATCTTTACAGTCCTAGTTCCCTCTGCTCTGGTAGTCATCTCTTCTTCTGGTAAAACTTCTGCTTTGGTTTCGGGAGATGGAATCTCAGCGTCTTTTCTCAGTGGGTATACTCCCTCTGGCCAGTCATCTGAGATGAGCAGTCGTTTGGGGTATGGATGCCCTTTGAATGTTACTCCAAAGAAATCTGCGGTTTCGCGTTCATGGAAGTTTGCACCAGGAATCAAATCGGTTATACTCGCAATAGTTGGTTTATTTCTTGGGACAATACATCTCAGCGTGACAATGGTTCCATGAGTCCTAATATGATAAAGTACCTCAGTCGAATCTCCCAGATCGACTCCACTAATTGCTGAGAGAGTTGCTTCGTCATCAGCATCAAGGAATGTCTTGATGATATCCCTGTTCTTCTCTGAGCTTGCATGGATTGCTATTAGTCCCGGTTTGAGAGATTCTATCTGTACTGTGTCTTTCCCAAAATGCTCGAGAATCATCGAAGAGAGATTCTTATTTACATCATTCATCTTCACTTGCCTCCAATGTCTTTAGGAGTTTGACAACTCCATCAATGATTGCTTCTGGCTTCGGAGGACATCCGGGAATGTACATATCAACAGGAATTACTTTATCAACTCCGCTCAATAGGGGGTAGTTACCTGCAAACACGCCTCCAGAACATCCGCACGCGCCTATTGCAATAACAAAAGCTGGTTTGGGCATCTGTTCGTAGATTCGTTTCAAACGCTCAGCACACTGACGTGTTACCACTCCTGTAACTAAGAGTACATCTGCATGTCTCGGAGAAGGTTCAAGTTGAATACCAAATCTCGTTACATCATACCTTGGGGTGAGAAGGGCCACGACTTCAATATCACATCCATTACATGCACCTGAGTTAAAATGAAGTAGCCATGGAGATCGCTTCTCTGCCCATCTGACAAGTCGAGAGGCACACATTCTATTGGTTGCCTCCTTCTAAAAACAACAGTGATGATACAAGAATAATTGATAGATACATCAATAGTGAAAGAAGATTTGCGTATACAACTCCCAGTACTGCAAAGGCAATTATCAATAGTGAGGAATCCATCACGAGGAAATAGATGAGGTATCTATAGAGCGATATGCTCGTCTTCTGTTTGAAACCGATAGGACTTTCTCCACAAGCATATTGGTGCTGCCCTTCATCACGATCGGTTGTCAATGGAGCCAACCTATTACCTATTAGAAATAGCAAGAAGGTTGCTCCCAATACTAGAATAAATGCGAATGTCATTTCGATGAGCATACTCATAACCTTCGTTCTAGCGGATGGGTCCACCAGACGTTCTTGTACACGCTCAAACGCTACATATATTTTATTAACCATAATTTAAATGTGACCCTATAAGGTTAGATTCTGCAAAGAAAATCATCGATCTATTTACATTCCTTATCAGATGTTGTAAATGAAAAACATCATTGAACCTACAGAGAAGGCAAACTGCATCAATACATACTGAACAACAACAGAAGTCACAGGTTTTATCGAGCTTGAAAACGACCGGAAATATAGTTAGCATTGATACTCGTGAAAGTTCATACTCATTGGATGCTTGAAGCAAAGCCTCTTGGTCATAAGGTAAGATTTAGCGATGATTGGAAATAGGATCTTTATGGAGTAGTTGTTGCTTCATACTTGCTAGGACACGATGTTAGAATATCAGTAGCTCTAATTAGAGTGGCTGAATCTAGTGTTCCAATTGCGACAATATCTTGTCCATCAATCAAGTTAGGAACCTCTCCCAATATCAAGACAGTCATTGTATGATTATCTCCTTCGATTACTAGAGTTACATTATCTGTGCCATCGGTTCGTGATCCCGCTTGATATGCTCCTTTCACTTGTATTGTCCGACCCATATACAAATCAGGATGTTCAACAACATCATCTACACTCAGGTAGGGATCCACAAAGAGATTGAGCATACTAAAACCTACAAAACCAATAGTAGATACTAGGATGACTACAACAAGAACCATTCGAGTCTTCTTATTCATCTCTATTGTTCTCCATCTATCTGCGATTCAACAATCTTGATTTGTTTTTCGATTCCGACCATTCTCATTAGAAGGTAAAATAGGAATGCGAACATTCCACCCCACAGTATTATGGCTACAACGAATAGTTCAACCTGCTGCATTATATTAGCTCCTTGACATTCTTATTCTCATCAACTTCTCATATGCTAAATCGACTCTATATGCTAATTCGACCATAATCAGTGCAATCATTGTAACTGCAATCATTGCAACAAATAGGGTCATCATGTGTTCTACTTCCATATTAAGTCCTGATTCTGTTATAACTCTTGGATGAAGAGTGTCCCAAATTTGGATTGAAAGATAGCTCAATATTACCATCGGGAACGCAATGATCCCGAAGATAGAACCAAATTGGGCTCTTACCTCTCGATCACTAACAGAGGATCGATATGCTAAGATACAAGCATATGCTACCCATAAAATGAGAGTGGTCGTTTCGCGTGGGTCCCAGTTCCAAGGTGAATGCCATGCTGCATCCGCCCACATCATACCACTCAATAGTGTTATAGTAGTGAACAACAATCCAAGTTTAATTGATACCGCTCCGAGGATGTCATATTTCAAATCTCCTTTCCAGAGATACATTATTCCGCATAGTAATGTTCCCCCGAATAATCCGTATGCTACAAGAGCAGGGGCTACATGCTGGAAGAAGATACGAACGTTTTCTCCAAGTACAGCATCTGGTGGTGAGAAAATCCATGTCATATAGACATAGAGAAGTGATATCGCTGCTGTTATTCCGAGAAATATCAGTCGGTTCTTACTCACGGCCATTCAACTCGAATTGATGCTTGCTCTGCTACTTGCAATATGAAGGTTTTGATAGTTTTGAACATTCAAGGTGAAAGCGCAAAGTGGAATACAGATGCTGAGAGTGTCAACATAGCTATCAGGTGAGCAAGAAGTATTTCAAATAGTAACATAACTGTTTGTTCAGGTCCCATGACTCCAATGCCTATAAACAGGTCACCTAGAACTATACTCTTTGTGATTTCGATGAGGAGGATTAATCCTGATGTTGCTGTAGGGAAATACACGAGTGGAAATACTGTTGCTTTTGCTTCCGAAGGCATTGTTAGGGCTGATGCCATTGAACCTACTGCAGCCAAATCTAATATTCCGATAATGAATACAGCGATAGTTAGTGGAAGGTTAGTCAGGAATGAGAAACCAAACAATACAGAAATTATAGGAACTAGAAAGATCACAACCATTCCCATCAGGACAAAACCATAGATAACTTTGCCAATATACACTGCCCATGCTGGAATTGGGGCGGTTGCAAGACCACGTAGGGTTCCTGTTTCAGATTCTGAAAGGAAAATGGGAGCGAAACCAAACATTCCCATGAAGAAAATGATGACCCACAACATAGCACTTCCAACATCTGCTGGTATCGACCCTTCTGAAACAAGTGCAAAAGAAAATGCAATGACTGCAATCAGAGCAAAGAGAAACATTGCGAATGCTTCAAACTTCTTACGAAATTGAATGATAATGTCCTTCTTTGCGATTGCAAATGCTGCACTAAATCCGGATGTCATCGTATCACCTCAGAGTGTCTGATCAAATTCAGAAATTGGACCTTGACTGACTACTACTCCTTTTCGGAGAGTGACAAATTCATCACACAATTCAGCTCCAAAAGCTAGATTGTGAGTTGTCACAATTGTTGTTCTTATGTTTCTAAACTCATTGAGATATTCTTGAAAATCCTCAGTTGTATCTTTATCTAAGCCGCTGAATGGTTCATCTAGAAGCAATAGTTCTGGGTTGTGAATCAGACTTCGAACGATATCAAGTCTTTTTTTAAGTCCCGTCGATAGATTCTTGACAGGTTCTTCAAGCCAAGTCTTAATGGCAAAACGTTGGGATAACTCCTCAACCTGGCTTTCAAAGAAGTCAGACCGCAATCCATAAAGCTTTGAATAAAATCTGAGATTCTCGATGCCTGTTAGCTCATTATATAGTAGTGGTTTATCTCCCACTAGACCCAGAAACTTCTTCACCTCTTCTGGCTCTTCTTGTGGATTGAATCCCATAACAATGATCGTTCCACCGTGAGGACGCAGTAGTGTGGATATGACTCGCAATAATGTTGTTTTGCCAGCGCCATTTGAACCAAAGAGACCCTGAATCCCTTTCTCTGAGAAATCGAGAGATATTTTCCTTAGCGCAACTCTGTACCCATATCTCCTAGTGAGATCTCGTATCTCGATGGCTTTGGCTGACATCTGAATCCTAATCCTCTTTCTATGTTTCACTACTGCCTGTCTTTTTAGTCTGTCTACATCTATTTAGCTTGACAGATTTGATTCAGTGGAATATCTTCCTTCCCAACCTGAGGAAAGGTGTACCCATTGATAGGACAACAGAAATTGGTATTAGATTTGCAAATTCTTGTACCGCAAATCCGACGCCAACCCCAACTATCGCCCACAATAGAAAAGTTGCAGGATCATTTACGACAACCCATGGAACGTAGGCTGTAAGTATACTTGGCACTATCCACCAAGCAACCATTATAGCAATTAGCACTGCGATAGCAGCGGCCAACATAATGAGCAGCCCAATTCGAGTACTCAAATATAATGGCCCTGGGAATACTTTATGCGAATTAAGGTAGCTCTTCGAATCAGTCCTTTTCTTTAGTTTAGCCATCTTGGTATAATCTTCTTTACCATAGAACTGGCGTGAATGTGCGACATTCCACATTCCAATAGAGTATGCTCTTCCACCTTTCTTGATACCGATATTTATGACATCAAGAGACCGATACCATCCAAACATGAATGGAATTCTCCGACGCTCATCATCCAAGAACCAGGTAAGCACTGCAACTTCATTTCGATGATTGACAGCTCCTTCCATAGCCATTCTCTCTCCCTTGAAATGCTTGTTACAGTGGTCAATGAAGTCCACCATTCTCTCTAGGGGAACATATACCTCAGATGGCGCTACACTTGGACCCAATCTTTTCACTCTCATGGGATAGAACCTTTCATCCCATTCATGATGACCTATTTCTTCTGACTCGACTGTCCCATGATACATTGCTATTGCTTTGGTGATTTTTTCTGCAAATTCATTGTTTTCTTCTTCTGTTCCTTCAAGAGCACATAGAACAAGCCATTCACCTGCTACATCAGGAGCCTTATCTAACTCTTTTAGCATCCCAAAAAACTCGTCTGTTATGAAATGGAGATAGAAAGGTCTCGTGATTCTGAGGATAGCTTGCATAGCACCCATGGTCTGTTCCTTGTTTGGGAATGAAATAGTCATAGGTTTAATCTTACGGATTGGAATTATGCTCAATACGACCTTAGTGATTATTCCCAATGTTCCATTACTATCAATAAACATTGAAGTGGACTCTTCATTGTTTTCTGAGCCAACTTCGGATTCCCAATAGAATTTCTTGTCTCCTTTGAAAAATGGTTCTGGCTTGTCATCTTTGAAAACTTCATCGATTGGTTTAATCGTACTAATGATCTCGCCGTCTGGTAAGACGACTTCCATCTCTACAACTTGCTCTCTGATGCCTCCATATTTGGTACTACCAATACCGCAGCCTCCTGCAGCCACCCATCCACCCACTGTACAGGAAGGTGCACTAGAAGGATAGGCTGCAACTGATAGTCCTTCGTCTTCAAGAAATTCGATTAATCTTCCCCAAATAATTCCTGCACCAACTTGGATTGTCATGCTGCCTTTGTCGATGTCGTATATTTCATTCATTCGGGTCATATCGACTACTAAGCCACCCTTTGTAGGGAGCGCTCCGCCATATCCAGAAGTTCCATGTCCACGAGGAATAACCTGGATATTATTCTCTTTACAATATTTGAGTAAATTCGATACTATTTCGCTAGTAGTTGGTTGTGCAACTGCTTCTGCATGAGGATTGATTAGGTCATTGACAATTCCTGGAAGTGCAGAAATGTCGTGTGAGTAGAGTTGATTCATGTACTCTGCTGATGAGAAGAAATCTTCACCAACGATATCTGCAAGTTTTTGTAAATGTTCATTTCGTAACATATCTTCACTCCCTATAATCCAAGAGCCTCCACTACTATCTGTGACAAGTCCTTGAACTTCATGTCCGATTCTATATGTTCAATTCCATCCTTCAATGACATTGTACATGATGGACATTCACTGGACATGATTTCGGCTCCTGTCTTCGTCGCTTCTTCAACACGTCTACCTGAAATTCGCACAGACATCATGGGATTAGTCCCTTTGAGCAGTCCACCACCACCACAACACCTTGCTTTGTTTCGATTGTGTTTCATCTCACGAACCTGTATTCCAGGAATCGCATTCAAAACCTCTCGAGCGGGATTGTAGATGTTTTGATGACGTCCCAATTCACAAGGATCATGCCAAGCTACCACATGTGGGTAATTCTTAATGAATTTGATTTTTCCTTCGTTGAGAAGTCTCAAAACAAACTCTGAGAATGGAAGGAACTCAAGTCCCTCTGTTGCTTCTTTACCGAGTAAGTGAGGATATTCTTCCGAAAAAGACCGATGGCAACCTGGACAGTTGAAGACTACAGTCTTCACACCAAGTTCTTTCATCTTCTGGAGATTGTGTTTTGCTAATTCAATACCCTTGTCAAAACCACCTGCTACGAAGTAAGGATTCCCGCAACAATATTCTTCTTCACCGAGGATTGTGAAATCCACTCCGGCTGCATGCATTATTTTGATTGTGTTTTCGCCCATATGTGCAAGTGTTCCTTTGAAGGAAATATTACAACCTGCAAAATATGCCACCTCAGCTTTGATTCCTATTCTGTCCTCAACAAGATCATCCACCATATCTGTCCAGAGGTTTCTGTCCTCTTGGTCCATCTCCATGATGTTCTGAGTCTCTTGTATCGATGTATCGATATAATTCACGATTTCTGGCCATTCCTCAAGATTTCCAATCTCTTGTCTTACACGTTGCCAGAATCTCAATAGAGGTATATTTGTCTGACAGATTTCTTGACATGCTCCACATAATGTGCAATTGAAAATCCTAGCTGCAAAGTCAGCTGGAATTGGCTTGTTATTCTTAATGAGATCCGCTAGTTGGAATATCTTCCCTCTCGGTGATTGTGAATCCCAGAGAGTATCAAGATAAGCTGGGCACACGAATGTACAAAAGCCGCACCTTGCACACACTATTGGTTCTATCTCGAGTCCGTCTTGTTTGAGAGGTTCGTAGGGTTTCGTCATTGCTGGGTCTCCTTATTATGGCCAGGGTATACCTATCCAATTGAAGATTGGTTCCATAATCGTCTCTCCATACACTGCAAGACCTCCGAGTGCAGCAATGAGAACGATGAACGCACCGCCTATTATTATGAGAATCCCATAAGTGAGCGAACTACCCGCTCCCTTCCATATACGATCTCCCAGTTTAGTTCGAACGATCATTAGGAAGAAGTATATCTCAATTAAAATAACAGACCATAGAATCTTGAACCTCATGATTGCAGATGCTTCAAGTGCGGCAAGAGAATAGTCTGGCTCCATAAATCCTGTGATCGCACCTGCGATTAATCCAATGAAACCGATTATTATTCCGACATACATGAAGACATCAATCTGATGAAACAACCGAGCAAGTCGTGTTCCAGGAGTACGAATGTTGTCTTTAAACCCGAAACGTAAGAGTAGATTAACCATAGCCAAAATAGCTGATACTGCTAGAATTCCTGTGTGGAAGTGTATAAATAATGGATGTAGTGCCAATCATATCACCTTCATGCTTTCCTCTTTATTATAACCACTCCTAGAATCAGAAGAATTGCGCCTACTGATACTGGGAGTATAATCATTAACATTCTCCATGTCCCAACCAAATCTACAGTGGGTGGAGGTGTGGGCGTCGTAATTGAATCACCGGTCACAGTGACTGTGATATCGAGTGAAGTTGCTAAATCGCTTTGAGCTGCTGTCCAGATGCGAATTGTCTGAGTACCAGCTGATAATGGAATGAATGTAATCTCTACAGAAATGGCTCCTGTGGCTGCATCAGTATCGTTAACTGATCCATCCTCAATCGCATTTTGAGAAATTGAAAACTGAGCATTGTCTTCCCATCCCGGCTCGACTTTAATCCATTCTGCCCCATTTCCTGCCTGAATCACCAAGACAAATGGGTTTCCTGTTGTTGCACTGAAGCTAGTCGAGTTTGAAGATAGAGTTAGGACTCCAGCTGTATCATGACAACCAGATGTTCCACATTCATTTGTCTGACTTGAAAAAGCTCCAACTGAACCTGCAACAGTCACAACAAGTAATGATAAAAAGCCAATAGCGATGATGGTTTTAATAGTTTGATTACGTTTCATTACAGCAACACTCATTTTTGGTTTCGTTCTGTATCTTCGACCATTGAGAATACATTCGTCAAGTTTCATTTTCAAACTAATGTCTCATATTTGAGCATATTGGTTAACTGGTATTCATTGATTCTTTTTGAAACCTGTATAACCAAATGTACATCAACGATTAGTATTGTCAGGCATATGACTTACTTCAATCTTTTGTAAGAAAAAATTAAACGAGTTGCTGCTATCTTCGTAGTAGCTTGCCGAGGATTTTTAGAACAGGGATACCCATGGCTAACGCTTGATTCAAAGTCATTAGTCTAGTAATTAAAAGCCCTCCTAATCCTGCTGCGAATGCAATAAGTGCTAAGGGCGGAAAATAGAATGAAGGGAGTAAACTCGTTTCAAGCAATTGAATTAGCGAGATAAGACCAAGAAATCTTGGACCCACCCACCCAACTACCAGAACGCCTACAAATCCAATAAGAAATCCAGAAAGCATCGATACCCTACCAATTGTCACTCTACCACCAAAGACTTTGACTGGATTCATGATATTATTTGGATCGAGTTTTTTCTTCATGACTTTGAGATTGTTGTATGAATCGTTGCCATAGTATTTCTTTGCATGTCT
>Ga0315542_1001398_pt1 | contig 15059 bp, 8 predicted proteins | sample SalMarSW160120MG_FD_202541 | JGI IMG/M metagenome (GOLD analysis project Ga0315542, IMG submission 202541) | Salt marsh sediment microbial communities from the Plum Island Ecosystem LTER, Massachusetts, United States - Salt Marsh Sediment SW1601-20 ...
CCCGGGGGCTTTTTTTATCCAGGCCAGCCGGCCCCCTTTTCCCTTGCCGCACGCCCCGCGATTATTTATCCTGAAATGCCTTATGAGAGTAATCGCCGGCAGATGCGGGGGCACCGCCCTGAGGGGCGGGCACGGACCCCAGTTCAGGCCCACGGCCCAGATCGTGAAGGGCTCGGTATTCGATACCCTTTATGGCAGGGTCCAGGATTCCGTCGTGCTCGATCTTTTCGCCGGATCGGGAGCGATGGGGATAGAGGCCCTCAGCAGGGGGGCTTCGAAGGCGGTATTCGTAGAGCAGGACCAGAAGATCCTCAGGGCGCTCAGGACCAACCTCGACAGGTGCGGGGTGACTGACCGGTCGGATGTGGTACGCGGCGACGCGATGAAATACCTCGAGCGCCTGGTCAGGTCAAAGAGGACATTCGACATCATCTTCGCCGATCCTCCCTATGCCTCGAACCTCTCCCGGGAGATCGCCTCCGCCGTGAACGGGGCGGGCAGGAGGATCTGCGACCTCCTGATCACGGAGAGCGGGGAGGAGTACGAGATAGCGCCGGGAGGCGCCCTCGAGAAGGTCAGGACGAGGAAATTCGGGCAGACTATCGTGACATATCTCGAATATAAGACGGAGGGACAGGTGTGAAAGGAAAGACAGCCCTTTACCCGGGCACATTCGATCCGATCACGAACGGCCACGTAGACCTCGTGCTGCGGATCTCGGGCCTCTTCGAAAAGGTCATCGTGGCGGTGGCGGCGGGACATCACAAGGACCCGCTCCTGACGCTCGAGCAGCGCGAGACGACCGTGAGGGAAGCCCTCGCGGGATTCGAGCGGGTAGAGGTCATTACATTCGACGGGCTGCTCGTCGACGAGTTCAGGAACAGGAAAGTCGATGTGGTCATCAGAGGCCTGCGGGCCGTCTCGGACTTCGAGTACGAGCTGATGATCGCGCTCATGAACAGGAAGCTTCAGCCGGAATTCGAGACGGTGTTCCTCATGCCGAGCGAGAAGTACATCTATCTTCACAGTTCCCTTGTGAAGGAGATATACAGGCTCGGAGGGGACATCGGATGCCTCGTTCCGGAAGCGGTGACGGCGAGGTTGAAGGAATGGAAGCCGCTGCTGCGTGGATGAACCCGGGAGGGACGAATTGCCAGGTTTTATCAGTAAGCGGGCGTCGGGCATAGAGCCGTCGGTGACGCTCAGCCTCAATACAAGGGCCAACGCCCTCAAGGAAGCGGGCGAGGATGTAGTAGGTCTGGCCGCCGGCGAGCCAGATTTCGAGACGCCTGACGTGATAAAGGAAGCGGGAATCAAGGCTATAAGGGAGGGTAAGACGCGCTATACACCGGCGGCGGGTATCAAGCCGCTGCGTGAGGCAGTGGCGGCCGAGTACTCAAGGCTCCTCGGTGTCGATTTCGGGTGGAAAGAAGTCGTCATATCCCACGGGGCGAAGCACTCGATATTCAATGCCCTCTATGCCCTCACAGACCCGGGGGACGAGGTGATGTTCGTCACCCCTTACTGGGTGAGCTATCCGGAGATGGTCACCCTCGTCGGGGCGGTCCCGAGGATCGTCGCTACCGGTCCGGAAACCGGGTACAGGATGACGGTCGGGATGTTCAAGGACGAGGTCGCCAGAAAAAAGCCGAAGGCGCTCCTGTTCAACTCGCCGAACAACCCGGCGGGGATCGTCTACACGAAGGAAGAACTGACCGCTATCGGCGAGATCCTGCTCGAGGAGGGGATAGCTCTCATCAGCGACGAGATATACGAGTTCCTCACGTTCGACGGGGTCGAGCATTTCTCCCCCGTCAAGCTCCTGCCCGGACTGAAGGAGCAGAGCGTCGTGGTCACCGGCGTTTCGAAGAGTTACGCGATGACCGGCTGGAGGATCGGGTTCGCCCTGGCCGAGGAGCAGCTCGCCTACAGGATGGGCGCCTACCAGGCCCACGCGACAGGCTGCCCCAACGCGATCTCGCAGTGGGCCGCACTCGAGGCTATCAGAAGCGGCGCCGCGGACCGCGACCGTATGCGCGTCGAGTTCGCGAAGCGCAAGAGGATGTTCGGTGAGCGCCTCGCGGCGATACCGGGGATCAGCTTTCCCGAGCCTGGCGGCGCGTTCTATTTCCTCGCGGACGTCTCGTTCCTGTATCCCGCATGCGGGGTCAGCAACAGCTCCGAGTTCTGCGAGAAACTTCTCAAGGAGAAAGGGCTGCTCGTGATACCGGGCGGGCCGTTCGGCCTCGACAACATGATCCGCTTCTCGTTCGCGGCGAGCGAGGAGACACTCACGATGGCTCTCGAGAGGTTCGAGAGCTTCGTGAGGGATTATTCGTAGATGGAGTTAGAAAACAGAATAAAAGAATTAGGCAACAGGCTGCGAAGTATAGAGTTGCGCCGCGAGGTGCGATACACCATCTCCTACGGGTTCGACGCGACGGGCAGGCGGGGGAGGTGCGATGCCGTCGTCTTCCCGCGGTCGCTCGATGAGCTCAGAAGGACGGTCTTTGAGGCGCGCCGCACGGGCGTGCCTCTTTTCATGAGAGGGGCCGGCACCGGTTTCTCGGGGGGAGCGGTACCCGCCGGAGGCGTCGTCGTCTCGACCGAGAAGCTCAGCAGGGTGCTCGGGCTCGACGCGGAGGCACGCACCGTGACGGTCGAATCGGGGGTGGTGAACAACGATCTGCAGGAATATCTCTCGGGCCGCGGGCTCTTCTACCCGCCTGACCCGGCGAGCTTCAGGGTCTCCACGATCGGCGGAAACATCGCCGAGAACGCAGGCGGGCCGAGGGCCTACAAGTACGGCGTGACGAGAAGGTACGTCCGGTCGTTGGTCTGGATCGATTCTGACGGAGAGGTGATAGAATCGGAGCCACGAGGCCCTGCCGCCCTTCTCATCGGAGCGGAAGGGACCCTGGGGGCGATCTACTCGGCCAGGATGCAGGTCATCCCGAGGCCGGAGGCGTTCGGGACCTCACTGGTCGCCGCCGGCGATGACGCGGAAGCGATGAATATCGCGGCGGCCCTACTGGCCACGGGATTCACGCCGAGCGTGATCGAGTTCATGGATTCGAGGACGATGCGCTGCGTCAGCGAGTACAGGAATCTCTCCGGGACCGTCGCGGGGAGCAGCTATCTCTTCCTCGAAATGGACGGCACGCAGGAGGATGTAGAGGCGCAGTACGGGCTGCTCTCTTCGTTCTGCGTGGGCCGCGGGCTCGGGATGATGACCGCCCGGGACGATGATGAGAGGGAGATACTCTGGGAACTGCGCAGGGCGGTGAGCCCGAGCCTGGCCCGCAAGGGGATCACCAAGGTCAACGAGGACGTCTCGCTCCCGCTCGGCAGTCTCGGCGAAGCCGTATCCTGGATACACGGCCTTGCCTCGGAGCTCAGGCTCGAATGCTATATCTTCGGGCACTGCGGCGACGGGAACCTGCACGTCAACATAATGACGGACAGGCGCCGCGCCGACGAGATGGAGAGGGCGATGGAATTCGTCGAACGTCTCTTCAGCCGCGTGGCAGCTTTGGGCGGGACGCTCAGCGGAGAGCACGGGATAGGGATGACGAAAAGGGAATTCCTCGGCCTGGTCTATTCTCCCGCCGAGCTCGACCTGCAGTACAGGATAATGGGGGCGATGGACCCGGGGAATATATTCAATCCGGGTAAGTATTTTGACAGGGGAGACCTCGAAGGTGTTCATTGACAGGGTGGAGATCCGCGTAAGGTCCGGCAGTGGGGGGAACGGGTGCGTCTCCTTCAGGAGGGAGAAGTACATCCCCCGCGGCGGCCCCGACGGTGGTGACGGCGGCAGGGGCGGTGACGTCATCATCAGGGTACAGCCGCAGATGAGGACGCTGCTGGACCTGAGGTACAGGCGCCATTACGCGGCGCAGAACGGCAGGCAGGGAGAGGGTGCCCGTAAGACAGGGAAAAGCTCCCCGCCCGTTATCATCAAGGTACCCCCTGGAACCCTTGTCGAGGATATCGACACAGGCGAGACGGTCGCCGACCTTACGGGAGACTACGACGAGATGACCATCGCGAGTGGCGGAAAGGGAGGCAAGGGCAACTGGCACTTCAGGAGTTCCACCGACCAGGCTCCCCGCCGGGCGACGCCGGGCAGGCCGGGCATGGAGAGGAACCTGAGGCTGACGCTGAAGCTTATCGCCGACGTCGGGCTGGTCGGTCTTCCCAACGCGGGGAAATCGACACTGCTGCGATCGGTGAGCGAGGCCGACCCGGTCGTAGCGGACTATCCATTCTCGACCACCGCTCCGAACCTGGGAATAGTGAAGATCGGCGATATGGCGTCTTTCTGCATGGTAGACATCCCCGGCCTTATCGAAGGAGCCCACGAGGGAAAGGGCCTCGGCCTCGACTTTCTCCGCCACATCGAGAGGTGCAGGATACTCTGCTTCATAATCGACGCCGCGTCGCAGGAGACCGCTCCAGATGAAGCGTACCGCCAGCTAATCTCGGAATTGGGTCAGTACAGCGCGGCACTCCTGGGCAAGCCGCGCTTCGTGGCACTGAACAAGACCGATCTCCTGGCAGGGAACGCGGGACAGGCCGGGTTCAGCCCTGAAGGGGAGGAGAGGGTCTACCTGATCTCGGCACTGGCGCGCACCGGGCTCGACGCCCTGATGCGCGACCTCTACCGCGCGGTCCTAGATGCGGAAAACGCCGGAGGACAGGACTCCTGAACAGGCTACTGAATCCGCTGCGGATCGCTTATCGCTCCCATGAACAGAATCAGCCCCGTCTCGTCATCGACGATCGCGACGAGGAACGGCCTGTCGACTTTCATGTGAAAGGGCTCTTCGACCGGCATCGCCGATGTCAGCTTTAGAGTGATCGAAGTCGCCGCGGCGGCCTCCGTGCCCTTCTCGTTCACCTCGATCACGGCTTTGTGAAAGACGTCGCTTATGTAGACGGCCCCCGGCGCGCATTCGCAGAGGCCCGTGAAATCTGCTCGGCGCCCGAATGCCTCCTTCATCCCCATACCGATAAGGGTGCCGTTGAGACGCGAGAAGTACTCCGCCCTGAACCGCGGGAGCTCGATAGTCCCTTCACGCCTGGCAAGCGAAGAGGTCCAGGTCTTCCAGTTTTCGGGCGTCAGCTGCGACTTAAGGTCGTTGAGAGTCTTCCCGCCGGCGGGGAGCAGCACGTACATCGAGGTGCCGCCTCCGGCCCGGCCAGCTTCGGGATCTCCATTTCCATAGGTGAGCCTTACCGACTGGAACAGATCGTTCTCGTGGCATTCCAGTTTCCCGGAGCGGCGCATCATGGGAACCTTGATCTCTCCTTCAGGCGAATGGAACGGCGCGTCTTCGGTGTTCTTCTCGTCGAACTCCACGGTCCATTCGCCCTTGAAGTAGATCGCGTTCACGAGTATGGCGATATCCGCAGGGTCGACCGAGTCGATGATAGAGGGGATCAGGCCCGATGTCTTTTTCTCCACCCACCGGTTGATCTCCCTGGCCGTTTCTAGCTCAAAAGCGCCCGCCCTGAAATACTTCCCGTTCCTGCTGATGAATTCCTTTCTTATGGGGAATCCCTTCCTGAGCCAGATAGAATTGGCTATCGACAGAGTGACGCCGGCGCCCGTGTCGGAGAGCCGGCCGGCAAGAGTCCCGTTCGCTTCGTCGAACTCGTCCAGGCTGATCGATCCGGCGCCGAGAAGAGCGGCCATCTCCGTGGCCGTCGATCCGCCGGCACCGTTGTAGGCCATCCCGAGACAGAGCGCCACGCTTACGGGGGATACAAAGACATTTCCATTCCCCGCGGTGGCTGCTTCGCGCGTGAAAAGGCCGATGCCGAACTGGTTGTACCCCCCGGTGAGGTCCCCGGCGCTCATGGGAACGGTTCCTTCTCCGCCGGAGCCGGCGCACGCGGAAGATTGCGTGAGGGCGAAAAATGCCATGATAAACAGTGAAAACGGTCTGAAAAGGCGTTTCATGTCCCTTCCTCCTAAATGTCCGATTCCCCGAATCAATATGCTCACATAGGGTTGTCCAGTCCCTGACATATTCTACAACCGGGGCAGATAGGGATTCCATCAAAAGAAGTGCAGCGAGTGAGACACCGTACTGGTCTGGAATCATTCCTCTCTGTTGACTTTGTCATAAATTTATGGTACAATATCGCTTGTCAGATTTCCCTGAGGCAATGCGTCAGGGTATCGGCATTCGTACACGTTCTAAATTCACTTTCAGTTGTTTGTCTCAACGGCATTCTGCCGAAGGAGGACAATATGAAAAAGGTGCTAACGTTCATAGTCGCAGCAGCCGCCTTGATGGCCCTTTCGGGAGCCTCCATGGCAGCAGTCGGCTGGGCTGGTAACATCTGGCCCGTTAACGGGACCACTGTTACCGACGACTCTGATGTTGGAGTCTATTACCAGATCTGGAAAGACGGCGTCACCCCCGGTGAGGGTGCGGGCGCAGGCCTTTCGGCTACACTCTACTATGGTCCCAACGGCGGTCCGTACACTGAAGTAGCGATGTTTTACAATGGCGAGGTCGGGAATAACGACGAGTACACTGCCAACATCCCCGCTGCCGCCCTCGAGGGCAACACCGATATCTGGTTCTATTGTGCGGTCTACGATTCGACAGACGGTTCGACAGCTGAGGGTCAGGATCAGAACAACAACGATCCCCCGTTCATGCTTAACATCACCGCGGTTCTCGGCCAGGACGTGATGGTCTATTTCCGCGTCTGCCTGCCCCCGGAAGGAGATCCTGATTACGATCCCGCTCCGGAAGGTGTCTGTGTAGTCGGAGATGCTGTTGAGCTGACAAGCTGGGGCGCCGGTGTTCCGATGGTCCAGCCCTGCCCGGGCGCGAGCCCACTTTACTACGAAGTAGGGATTCTCTTTGTCGCCGGCGGCAATCCTGCTATACAGTATAAGTATAAGAAGAACGACTGTGTAAACTGGGAATCGGTCGGTAACAGGATGGTCACTATTGACGATTCTGGTCCTACGTTCATAATCCCGTGGGTGGACCACTGGAACAATTACGTAGGGGACGACTGTCCTCTGTGCGGAATAGGCACGGAAGAGTCGACATGGGGTGCGATCAAGAAGATCCACAACTAGGATCGCCCTGATCGTCGAGGGGATGCCTTCTGTCGAAGACCGACTGAAGGTATCCCCTTTTCTTTTTCAACGTGATCATTTGAGGCGGCCGAAAGAGCCGCCGGCGGCCCGTGGCTTCCGGCGGACCATCCTGCATCCGGCCTGCCTTGTTGGCGGTTGTATGTCCGTTGCGCGGTCTCCCCGCCGGGCACGGCGGTGCCGTTCTGGAGGAAAGATGAAATCCAGGTCTATTTTGGCCTCTCTTCTCGCAGTACCTGCCCTTATATCGCTGCTTTCCGGTCCGGTATTCCCCGCAGATGCGGCATCTCCCGCGCGGAAGCAGGTCACCATGGACCTGCTCGGCGGCAGCGGACAACAGGACCTTTACAGCTGGGGCCGCCCGGACGTGAAAGCCGTAGATGATGTCCTCGACGTACCGGCCGGATTCGAGGGAGCCGATATACTCGCGTTCTATTTCCGCGAGACTGAAGGGGAGCTGGTCTTCAGGGTCAGCATGGCGAGAATGACCGATCCCACGGGTGGAGTGGACCTCTTCAGCAGGGACGAGCCCGTGATCATCGTCCTGATCGATTACAAGGACGGTGGAGGATCCAAGCTTCCGGCGGGGCTTTCGGGGCAGGCCTCGGTCGAATGGGACGAGGCTGTCATGCTCTCCCCGCATTCCGTCGATCCGACCTCGAGAGCGGCCGCTTTCTCAGCATCGAAGAGCATAGATGCGCCCGAAGTGACAAGAGCGCTGGTCAACAGGACGGGGGAGTACCTCGAGGGCGCTGTCAGTGTCTCCTCGTCCTTCTCCTCGGCGGCCCTGCGCTCATCGAAGATGCCCGCGTCGCCTTCAGGAACGCCAATCAGGTTCGAGGTCATCTCGATATCGGGGGGAAGGGTGATCGACAGGCTTTTCGCCGATTCGATGTCACCGCTCTCTCCCGGCGCCAACTGCGCGTTCGTCCATCACGGGAACCAGGGGCTCGCGTACAGCGATGTCTTCTGGGGGAGGTACGACGACCCGGACGGCAGCGGTTTCGACGAGGCGCTCCAGGTCCACGAGGCGACATCGATCCCGGGGAACTTCCACCTCTGCGGGCCGCTCCAGACCTCGACCGAGTGGGACGCCAACAACGGTGACCCGGGTGATTTCAACGCATGGCTCGCGGCGGGTGTCAGCGCCGGGTGGGCCGGGATGGTCAGCTCGGCGTACAGCCAGCACATGATGCCGTTCGTTCAGAACGCGATGAACGACTGGGCCGTCAACATACAGACGCAGATGACCGATACGAGGTACGGCTACTACCCTCGCGTGGCCTGGGTGCCCGAGAGGGTCTGGCTCGATCCCTACTCTTATCCCAGCGCAGGCGTGATAGACAACCTGATCGACAACTGGGAATCGCACGGCATATGGGCCGTGATCCTCGACGATGACGTCCACTGCCAGGGATACGACAATCACCAGATCCACCAGTTCAGCGGGAGCACGCTGAAGGTCTTCCCCCGCGATCGGAATTTTACCGGTAACATCGTGGGAGGCAACGGCGCAGCGGCCCTGCAGATACTGACCGACATGGACAACTCCGGCTTCGGCGACTACCGCATCGCCCTTTACGCTGAGGACTGGGAGGCGGTCGCCGAGATGGGAAGCTGGGCTTCGGCTACTCCGAACGCGAAAGAGACGTACGACTGGTTCATAAACAAGTGCTCGGCGGAGAGCGCCTGGATATCCGTCTGGAAGGTCGCCGATGCCGTGGCCAACCCGAACTTCAACGGCAGCTCGTCTTTCAACGTCACGTACGGCACTTACATCGAGATCGGCGGGACGGACGGGTACGGCGGAGGGAACAACGGGTGGTACACGGATTACGCGGGTTACATACCGTATTCGGCTGGCGGCGACGGGAACGGCTACTGCGACGCGGGCCGGGGCGGCAACTGCAAGGACCATGGGACGATCTGGGACGATGCATATAACGCACTGGTCGCCGCCCCTGACAACAATGTCTCTCAGGGCGGATGGTACACGATGATGATGAACCTCCACGAGACCGGCTGGCACGACGGCATGGGAGGGGATATCAGCGGCTGGGAGCTCCTCTATTCGGGTCACATCAAGAATGCGAACATATACGCGGAAGCCTCTCATTGGGCGAATGGAGAGTACGCCGCCCCGACGGGGGCGTACTTCGCCGACATCGACAACGACGGATGGAACGAACTCGTCATGCACAACGACCGGGTCTTCGCCGTGTTCGAGGGGATCGGCGGAAGGGCTACGAACATATTCGCGAAAGGGAGCGGGTACGGAGTCTCGATAGTCGGGGTCGACGTCGCGTACTGGGCAGGGACCGAGGGAGACTACAACGACGTCAACCATGTCGGCCTGCTCAGCGATGTGGGGCCGAACTACCAGCACGACCAGTACGATATGACGGTCCTGCAGCCGACCGGCGCGACGGTCGAGGTGGAGATGACCCACCAGGGGCTCAAGAAACTGGTTAAACTGACAACAGGACAGCCTTATCTGGATATAACTTACAAAATTGGGCATTCCACCCAGTACATAAAGAACGGGTACTCTCCCGGGCTCGTCGACCTCCTTTGGAACGCACAGATGGACCGCGTCTGGGTAAGCGATGTAGCCTACTTCGGGCAGCGCAACCCGAACACAGGGGCGACGGCCGCGATCATCGCTGGGCAGGCCGGCGCGTCGCATAACCTCGAGTTCTCCGGGCGGATAATGAAGGGGGACGAGATCTACGGGAGCGGCGTCTTCGAGTTCCTCTTCTATGCCGGGACTACGAGCGCTCCAGACGGATCGGGAGAGATATCCGAACTGAGGGCGCTGGCAGGCCTGGCCGATACGATCGGGCCCGCGGCCGTCTCAGCCACATATTTCCCCGGTACCGACGTGCTCAAGCTCGAGTTCGACCAGGTCACCGATCACTCGACGTTCGCTGTGACGGGCGTCTCGATCGACGATGACGACGACGGTGTGCCGGAGCTTACCCTGTCTTCGGGAACGACCGTGATGGAGACCTCGGGCTCATTCGAGCTGACGCTGCAGCTCAGCTCCACCGACGCGGCCGCGCTCGAAGCGCTGGACACAGGTTCGATGGAACTCATGCTGGCTCCTTCTACGGCCTACGATCTTAATGGCAATCCGAACCGCGCGATCACGAACGTGGATGACATCAAGGTATTTTACGGTCCCGAGACGCTGATAACGATCGACGGGTTCATCGACACGGGAGAGTGGGACAAGTGCCGGATGGCCGTTCCTGACTCGAACGATTCGCAGTGGACGTCGGCAAACGAGATCGACGCCCTCTATGTCACCTGGGATTCGACATATCTCTATGTCGCTCTCGACGGGATTGAAAGCGGCAACAGCTGGCTGATCTATTTCGACACAGATCCGGGCGGCCCGGACGGCCAGAACGATCTGACCGCGATCGACATATGGGAAAGGGGCGCGATATTCACCGCCGCGGGGTTCAGGGCCGATTTCCAGTACGGGTGCTACCAGCACCAGGGCCCGTATGATGGAGATTCCTTCTGGCGGATAGTGAGCGCGGCATCGGCCGTTTCGCTGAGCGACTCGATATTATCCGCGTTCGATTCGCACCACCTCAACGGCGACCTCGGCGGGAGCGAGCTTGCGATACCCTGGAATGTTCTGTTCGGCCTCGGTGACAACGCGGTACCGGCTGGCGCGTCGATATCTATAGTCGCTTCGCTCTGCTGGGACCCTGAGCCGGACGGGGTCCTCGGCGGCGATTCGGCGCCGAACAACATCTCGGCCATCCTTCCAGTGATCGACAACGTCCATACCTTTACCGTGGACAGTGACGGCGATGGTGTTCCCGATGAGGCCTCCGACCATACGCCTCCGGTCATCGAGACAGCCGCCCGTGACGCCGCTGGCGACAGCCTCGTGAACGTGGTATTCAGCGAGGCAGTCGAGGAGATCAGCGCGGAGACGGTCTCGCACTACTCGGTCTACCAGACTACGGTGCAGTCGAACACGGTTCCCGTCATATCCGCGACGCTGCAGCCAGACGGAAGGACGGTCCGGCTCGCGCTGGTGCATGATATCGGATACGGCTACTCTGTCTCGGTCAGTGGAGTGACCGACGATTCCTGTTACAGGAACGCGATAATTCCGGGAAGCAGCTGCATGGTAAGAGGCTCGGTCACCGGAGACGGGGACAGGCTGATAAGATACCCGGCCCGGCTGTACCAGAATTTTCCCAACCCGTTCAATCCCTTGACTGTGATAAGATTCGACGTGCCGGGCAGGGTCGGTGGAAGCGAAGTCGGCTTCCCGGCCTCTAGTTCCCGTGTTGTGATCGGCATATACGATGTACGAGGGAGCCTTGTCCGCGCGCTTGTAGACAGCTCGATGCCGGCTGGGCCCGCCCAGGTCACATGGGACGGTACGACAGATGGCGGAGCGGACGTCTCCTCGGGGATCTACTTCCTGAGGATGATTACCGGCCAACAGCGCCTGACGAGGAAGATGGTGCTTTTGAGATAATGAGAAACGGTAGGCAGGCATGTAAGGGACTCATGAAAGGAGGAGGCGCATAGAGATGAGACACTTAAAACATCTCGGATTCGCGGTTATCGCCGCGTTCGCCATGGCCGGGCTGGTCCTGGCGGCTACACCGCAGACGATAGTCGTAGACGGGGCTAACGACTTCCTGATCGACAATCTTATGGATGCCGACGGGGGCGACACCCAGTTCACGCAGCTCGACCTCGACTCGATCTTCGTGACGAATGACACGAACAAGCTCTATTTCGGCATAGGGTACGACAAGGACGGATGGAGCGGAAACCAGGTCGGCATCGCCATTTCGACCGGCGCTCCGGGCGGCACATCCGATCCCTGGGGCCGCGCCATCGCGTGGACGAACGCCCCGCACAAGCCCGATTTTTACGCGTACAGCAACATGGACAACTCGTGGCAGGAGCTGAGGAACTGGAGCGGGAGCGCATGGAACACGATCTACTCCGGCACCAGCTCGCTCGGGTGGATCAACGGCACCGGCTTCGAGGAGGTGGGGCTGAACCTCAGCGACCTCGGCCTGGCGGTCGGCGATACGATCTACTTCGAGGTGATCTCGACGCAGGACGGGTCTACGAAGGGACCGCTCGACCTTATGGCTGGGGACGCGGACCAGCTCAGCACCCCGACCGGCACGACGTGGGACGTAGCGCAGCCGGTCGAGCTCGATTCGATGTTCATGTACATCGTGCAGTCGTCGGCCGATGAGATACCGCCGATGGTAGACGAGTTCTACGCCGACGGCAAGCTTGGCCAGTCGAGCGGGGACCTCGCGACTGATCTTCTCGTAGTAAAGTTCAGCGAACCGGTAGACGAGACCACCGCGGAGGTCACCGGAAACTACACACTCAGCGGCACCTCGGCGAGCATAACGAGCGCCGTGCGTAACCCGAGCTTCCATGACAGGGTGACACTGCAGCTGGACGCCGCTATAACCCCTCAGGCGATGAGCTTCGGCGTCGCCGTTGCCAATGTCGAGGACCTGGCGGGCAATCCGGTCGTAGAGGACGATGTCCAGAACGTCGGCGTGTTCCTTTACAAGGGGCTCATGTGGAAGGGCCATATGGGGCTCTACTTGAGACAGAATTCAGCGGCGCCGGCGGTCGATACTTTCACCGTCGAGGGAAGCCTTCTCCCGCTGACATTCGTGCTCTGTGACAACATGTTCCTCGCGGACGACGGCGACAGCGTCTACGTCGGATACGCCTCTTTCTCACTGCTTGGCGAGGAGGTGGGCTATTCCTTCGTGATCCAGGACAGGACCCTCGAGTGGAAATTCGCCCACCAGTGCTCCGAGTATGAGCCGCTGGCGGCCAACAGGACGCATCTGATGACCGACGACAGCGCGTGGGATACACTCGAGTACTGGTGGAACGACGAGGACGCCGGCGACTTTACATCGCACGCCATGGACGTGATCTTCACCGTCGACGCCAATACTTACGGGGCGACCGCCGACAGCGTCATGGCGATAAACGGCAGCGCCCTGCCGCTGAGCTTCACGATACCTTCGGTCAACGAGATGGCCGACGACGGGATCTTCCCCGACGATACTGCCGATGACGGAATATATTCGATCGCGGTAAGGTTCCCGGTTCTCTCGCCGAAGACGGTCGAGTACAAGTACGTCTATAACGACGTGTACGAGTGCCGTTTCGAGGGGAACAGGAACGTATGGCTCAACGACGCAGAGTTCGACACCGTAGGCGGGACGATGGGTCCGATCGTCATGCCGCTCCAGTATTATGACAGGTGCGGTACTATCGGCCGGGCCGTCGAGGTGCTGTTCAAGGTCGACACACGCTGGGTCAAGCCTGGGGTCTCGGACACTATCGCCTTGAACGGTGACGAGAATAACCAGATGCCGCTTGTGATGAGCTGGGCGATCCCGTCGATCAACCGGATGGCCGACAACGGGGTGTATCCGGATGACACGGCGGGGGATGGGATCTACTCGATCTCGGTCACGTTCCCCGATTCGTCCGACAAGTTCGTGGAGTACAAGTACCTCTACAACTCCACGTACGAGTGCTCTACACAGGCGAACAGGGGCTTCTTCATCGACGATACATTCGATGACGCCGGCAATCCCCAGATGCTCGACCTGGCATACTTCAACACCTGCTGGATCGACGTCACCGAGGAGATACCGTCGATCCCGTTCACTTTGGAGCAGAATTTCCCCAACCCCTTCAACCCGGTCACGACGATCACGTTCAGCGTGCCGGAGATGGGCAGGGCGGTCCTGAGCGTCTATAACGTGAAGGGCGAGCTTGTCCAGACGCTTATAGACGACGTTGTCAGCGCCGGCGAGGTAAGCGTTACGTGGGATGCCACTGACAGGTATGGCAGGACGCTATCGAGCGGCGTCTATTTCTACCGCCTGCGGGTGGGAGACCTCGAGATGAGCCGCAAGATGATTCTGCTGAGGTGATGTGTATCCCTTGAGAGTACAGGGTACATATCCGATCTGAACTGATTTGGTACAAAAATACCGGCCGCTGAGATCCTCGGATCCCGCGGCCGGGTCTTTATGTGTGGCAGGGTCTTTACCGCCGCCGGTGGTGGTCGGTTTTCTGCCTCCAGCCGGGACCAGCCGTGGCTCCATTTTGACTTGAATAAGGTTCCGGTTTGGCGGATAATCCCCATGTCGATAACATCCGCACTATTCAAGGAATCTCAGACTGGAGGAACGGCCATGTTCTCTTCGTTCAAGACAGTTGCTCTGCTTCTGATCCTGGTCCTCGCCGCCTCGACGGTGGCAGCGGCGGACGTAGATGTGACATTCACATACCGGCCGGGCGGTTCGCCCGGAGCGGTCTACCTTGCGGGGTCCTTCAACAACTGGAGCCCCGACAAGGACTTGATGAAGGATGATGACGGGGACGGCATCTACGAGATGACGCTCAAGCTCGCTCCCGGGCAGTACCAGTACAAGTTCGTCATCGATGGAGCCTGGAAGGAGGATCCCGCCGCGAAGGCATCGACCGACGACGGGTTCGGCGGGAAGAACTCGATCCTGGACGTCCCCGCCGGCAAGGCCGCCCTTGTCGTGGGCGTCGGTGCCGATGGAACCGCTGCGGCCGCCGCGCCTGCCACAGCCCCCGCTGCGCCTGCCGCTGCTTCTGCCTCGAAACAGGCTGCGGCCGGCGATGTCAGGGTCACATTTCTTTTCGAAGTGGGAAAGGGGCAGACCTCCCAGGTATTCGTCGCCGGCTCCTTCAACGGATGGGACCCCACGGCCGATAAGATGAACGATGATGACGGCGACGGAGTCTACGTCCTCGTCAAGGATCTCGCGCCGGGAAGATACGAATACAAGTTCGTCGAGAACGGCAACTGGCTCACTGACGAGAACGCCTCCGATTTCACCGATGACGGCTTCGG
>Ga0315542_1001400_pt1 | contig 15054 bp, 13 predicted proteins | sample SalMarSW160120MG_FD_202541 | JGI IMG/M metagenome (GOLD analysis project Ga0315542, IMG submission 202541) | Salt marsh sediment microbial communities from the Plum Island Ecosystem LTER, Massachusetts, United States - Salt Marsh Sediment SW1601-20 ...
CGGTGGCTCGGAGCGCGAACGTCAGGTTCTCCATGGCGGACAGGTGCTGCAGCAGCCGATGGTCCTGGAAGACCATTCCGATGCTGCGCCGGAGGTGCGGAAGCCGGCTCTCGCGCAGCCGTGAGATGTCCTGTCCGGATACGTAGACGTGGCCCTCGGTCGGTGCGATGCGCCTGAGCAGCAAGGCGAGCAGGGTCGACTTGCCCGCGCCGGAGTGCCCGGTGATGTAGGCGAACTCGCCCTTGCGGATCTCGAAATCCACGTCCCTGAGGGCATGGGTATGGGTCCGCGGGTAGGTCTTGGTGACGTGGTGGAATTGGATCATGGCAGCTCGGTTCCGGGCTCTCCCGACACTCTACACAAGGCCGCCGGCGGTGGGGCGCATCACACGTAGCTCGCCAGGGCCGAGCGGAGGGCTTCGAAGGCGCGCTCGTCGTCGAGGTCGGTCAGAACGGCCGCATTGGGCGGCTGGCCGCGTCCGCCCCCGCGGCGGTCGACGACCGTCATGCCGCGCGTCAGGGTCCCCGCCAGCTCCACGGCGACGTGGCGCTGCTCCGAGGTGAAGAGGTCGGGCTGGGTGAGCGCCAGCACGGCGCACGGGTCGTGCAGCGGCACGCCCGTCTCGGGGCCGAAGGCCCGGGCGTAGGCCGCGCCGTAGGCATCCAGCAGCTCCGCGGCGAACGTCGCGGTGGGGGTCGCCAGGGCGCGGATCGCGTCGGCCCGCGCGCGCGGCATCCGGAAGCGGTGGGTGAGATCGAGCCCGGCCATGGTCAGGCACGCGCCCGAGCCGAAGACCACGGCCGCGGCCTCCGGGTCGGCCAGGATGTTGAACTCGGCGGCGGCCGTGACGTTGCCAGGCCCGTAGCTCCCGCCCATCAGGCTGATGCCGCGCAGGCGGCCGGCCAACGCCGGCTCTTCGCGCAGCGCCAGGGCCACGTTGGTGAGGGGGCCGGTGGCCACCAGCCAGAGATCGTCGCGTGCCTGCGCGGCCTCCAGCAGGAAGCGGACCGCCGAGCCGCTCGCGGGCCGGCGCCGCAGCGGCGGCAGATCCGGTCCGTCGAGGCCGCTCTCGCCGTGGATGAAGGCGGCATGGCGCGGTTCCGCCACCAGCGGCCTGGACGCACCGGCATGCACGGGAACGTCCAGACCGCCGATCTGCGTGACGACGAGGGCGTTGGCGAGCGTGCGATCGAGCGGCGCGTTGCCGCTCACCACCGTGATGCCGACCAGCTCGGTGGTGGCGCCGGCCAGCAGGATGGCGAGGGCGTCGTCGTGACCCGGATCGCAGTCGAGCACGACGGCGGGTCGCGTCCCGGCCGGTGGGCTGGCGGCCGCGCCTTCGTGCCGACCTGCGCTCACGCCGCGGTCACGCCTTCGTGCCCTTGCGCTCGTCCATCCCGCGCTCCAGGTCCTCCTCGTCCGGCATCACCATGGCCGCAACCACGATGTCGCCGTCGCCCAGACGCATGATGGTGACGCCCTGCGAGGCGCGGCCGTAGCTGCTGACCTGGTCGACCTTGGTGCGGATCAGGATGCCCTGCTGCGACAGCACGAAGAGCTCCTCCTCGCCCAGGACGTGGCTCAGGCTCACCATCGCCCCCGTGCGGTCGGTGAGCCGGTGGGTGATCACGCCCTGCCCGCCGCGGCCCTGCAGCGGGTACTCCGAGAGGCCTGTACGCTTGCCGAAGCCACGCTCCGTCACGCTGAGCAACTCGGCGGTCTCGCGATCGGCCGACGAGATGGTCGCGAGGCTCACGACCACGTCGCCGGGTTTCACGCGGATGCCGATGACGCCCTGGGTGGCGCGCCCGGTGTCGCGCACGTCGTCCTCGGCGAAACGGATGGCCTGGCCACCTCGCGTGCCCAGCACGATGTCGGCGTGTCCGTCGGTGATGCGGACGGCCACCAGCTCGTCGCCCTCGACCAGGTTGATGGCGATCAGGCCGGAGCTGTTGATGTTGCCGTACTCGCGGATGGCGGTGCGCTTGACCAGGCCCTGGCGGGTCGCGAACACGAAGGTGCCCGGGATGTCGAACGCCTTGAGCGCCAGGACCGTCTGGACGACCTCGCCTTCGGCCAACGGCAGCAGGTTGCGGATGTGGTTGCCTCGCGCCCCCCGCTCCGCCTCCGGAAGATCGTAGATCTTCTCGCGATACACGCGTCCCTGGTCGGTGAAGAACAGCAGGTACTCGTGCGTCGACCCGACGAGCAGCAGCGAGTTGACGTCGTCCTCCTTGGCGCGCTGCGCCGCCACGCCGCGCCCGCCGCGGGCCTGGGCCCGGTAGCTGGTGATGGGCGTGCGCTTGATGTAGCCGCCGCGCGTCAGGGTGACCACGACGTTCTCCTCAGCGATCAGGTCCTCCTTGGAGATGTCGTCGGAGAGGTCGGCGATGGCGGTGCGCCGGACGTCGCCGAAGCGCTGCTTGACGTCCAGGAGCTCGCCCCGGATGACCCTCCACAGCTCCGCTTCCTCGGCGAGGATCAGCTCCAGACGAGCGATCTCCTCGAGCAGGTTGCGGTACTCCTCCTGGATACGATCGCGTTCCAGTCCGGTCAGCCGCTGCAGCCGCATGTCGAGGACCGCCTGCGCCTGCGCCTCGCTGAGCCCGAACTCGCGCATGAGCCCGTCGCGCGCCTCCGGTCCGTCCTTCGAGGCGCGGATCAGGGCGATCACCGCATCGAGGTTGTCCAGGGCGATCAGGTAGCCCTCGAGGATGTGCGCCCGCTCGCGCGCCTTGCGGAGCTCGAACTCGCTGCGGCGGCGCACCACGCCTGCGCGGTGCTCCAGGTACAGGCGCAGCATCTCGCGCAATGGCAGGAGTCGAGGCGAGCCCTCCACGATGACCACGTTGTTGACCGCGAAGGTGCTCTGCAGCTGCGTGAACTTGTAGAGCTGATTGAGCACCAGCTCGGGTACGGACCCGCGCTTGAGCTCGAACACGATGCGCATGCCCTGCCGGTCGGACTCGTCGCGGAGCTGGGCGATGTCCTCGATCTTCTTGGAGCGCACCAGGCCGGCCACCGTCTGGATGAGCGAGGTCTTGTTGACCTGGTAGGGGATCTCCGTGACCACGATGGAGTGGCGGTTGCCGCGCTCCTCGATGCGGGCGCGCCCCCGCACCCGGATGCTGCCCCGTCCGGTCTCGAGCGCCTGGCGGATGCCGTCGCGGCCCATGATGCCGCCGGTCGGGAAGTCGGGGCCCTTGATGTGTTCCATCAGCTGTTCGGATCGAACGGTGGGCTCGTCGATCATCGCCACAAGGCCGTCGACGATCTCGCCGAGGTTGTGCGGCGCCAGGTTCGTCGCCATGCCGACGGCGATGCCCGCCGCGCCGTTCACCAGCAGGTTGGGGACCGCGGCAGGGAGCACGTTGGGCTCCACGGTGGTTCCGTCGTAGTTCTCACGGAAGTCCACCGTCTCCTTGTCGATGTCGGCCAGCATGGCCTCGGCTATCTGCGTGAGGCGGGCCTCGGTGTAGCGGTAGGCCGCGGCAGGGTCGCCGTCGATCGAGCCGAAGTTGCCCTGACCGTGTACCAGGGGGTAGCGCAGGTTCCACGGCTGCGCCATGCGGACCATGGCGTCGTACACCGCCATGTCGCCGTGCGGGTGGTACTTCCCGATGACCTCTCCGACGACGCCCGCGCTCTTGGAGTGCTTCCGGTCCGATGCCAGGCCCATGCGCTGCATGGCGTAGAGGATGCGCCGCTGCACCGGCTTGAGCCCGTCGCGGACGTCGGGGAGCGCCCGGTCGACGATGACGGACATGGCGTAGTTGATGAAACTCGTCTTGATCTCGTCCGTGATCTGGACCGGAACGACCTGGCCTTCGTTCAAGGGTTCCCTCCTCGCGTGCCTGCCCGGGTACCGGGAAGCCCCGCGGAAAGCACCCGTGGAGCGGCATCAACCGGCATCGGACCAACGCATGAGTCTACCATCGGGCGGGACCCTCGCGCAAACCTGGTGACATGCCTAGAACGCCGTCCAGTGCGGCGATTGTGGCAGCCTCCAGCGCTCAGTTGGAGGAGGGCTGCTGCAGGGTGATGAAGTGGCCCAGCACGCCCAGGACCCGAAGGTCGGGGCCCGCCATCGGCACCGTGTACACGCTCGCCACCAGGTAGTCCTGGCGCTGGGTCTGGCTCATCAGGAGCCCCTCGATGGCGGTCTGTGTGAGACCGCCCAGGAGCTGCCCGAACGGACCGGTCAGCCCCGACTGGGAGGTCACCTCGGTGTTGAGCCGATCGGCGTAGGCAGTGGCGAAGGCCCGCTTGTCCGGGTTGGTGATGGCGAACGCCACGACCAGCAGCACGGCGAGGGCGGCCGGGAGGGCCCAGCGACGGGGGTCCATGCCGTCAGCATACCGGGGGCGGGCGTCGGAGCGCGGTTCCGGCGGCCGCCCTCCGATCCTCGGGAGACCCCCGCCCGGGCGTCGGGGACGCGCCTTCCGAGCCGGCGCGGGCGGCTCCGGCGTGGTAGCGTTCCATCCATGATCGACCGCTACTCCACGCCCGAGATGCGCCGCCTGTGGGGTGCCGCCGCCCGGTACAGGGCGTGGTTGCGGGTGGAGCTCGCGGCGACCGAGGCCTGGGAGGCACTGGGAGAGGTGCCTGAAGGCACCGCCGAGGCCATCGACCGCGCGCTCGCCGGGCAGCCGCTTGACGAAGCCTTCGCTGGTCGGGTGGAGGAGATCGAGGCCACCACCCGGCACGACATCGTCGCGTTCACGCGCGCCGTCTCCGAACGAGTCGGCGAGCCGGCGCGCTTCCTCCACATGGGACTCACCAGCACGGACGTGGTGGACACGGCGCAGAACCTGTTGCTGAGGGAAGCGCTCGACATGGTGCTGGCCGACGTGTCGGCGCTCTCCGAGGCGCTTCGCGAGAAGGCGGTTCGCTACAAGCACACCCCCTGCGTGGGGCGCACCCACGGCATCCACGCCGAGCCGATGACCTTCGGGCTGAAGTTCCTCAACTTCCTGGCCGCGCTGCGGCGCGACGAGGCGCGCCTGCGGCGTGCTCGCGAGGCCGTGTCGGTGGCGATGTTGTCGGGTTCGGTCGGCACCTACGCGCACGTGCCGCCGGAGGTCGAGGCGCGGGTCGCCGAGCGGCTCGGCCTCGCGATCGATCCCGTCACCAACCAGACGGTGGCGCGCGACCGCCACGCCGAGCTCATGAGCGCCCTGGCGATCCTCGGCACCACCATCGAGCGCGTCGCGCTGGAGATCCGTCACCTCCAGCGAAGCGAGGTCCGCGAGGCGCAGGAGGGCTTCGGGCGCGGCCAGACCGGCAGCTCCAGCATGCCGCACAAGAAGAACCCCATCGCCAGCGAGAATCTGATGGGGGTGGCGCGGCTCCTGCGCGGCAACCTGCAGGCCGCGCTGGAGAACGTGGCGCTGTGGCACGAGCGCGACATCAGCCACAGCTCGGTCGAGCGCGTCATCCTGCCCGACTCCACCACGCTCGCGAGCTACGCGCTGCGGCGCCTCACGCGCGTGCTCGACGCGCTCGTCGTCGACGAGCGCCGCCTCGGCGCCAACCTCGATCTGCTGCACGGGTTGATCTACTCGCAACGCGTACTGCACAAGCTCATCGATCGGGGCCTGAGCCGGGAGGCAGCATACGAGGTGGTGCAGCGCAACAGCCTGCGCAGCTGGGACGAGGGCGCCCATCTCGAGGCGCTTCTGGCCGACGACCCGGACAACCCGCTGACGAAGGCGGAGCTCAACGAGGCTTTCGATCCCGCCTGGTACCTGCGCCACGTCGACGCCATCTACGCTCGCTTCGGTCTTTGAGCGCCGGGATCGGCCGCCAGAACACGCGGCCCGGGGGGCCTCCCTTCCGCGACGGGCGGGCGCCCCGAACTGATATCATCCGGGCGTGACGGCTCCCCGCAAAGGCGCGATGCGCTACGAAGGCAAGGCCAAGAAGGTCTTCGACACGGACGACGAGCGACTGCTCATCGTCGAGTACAAGGACGACGCCACGGCGTTCAACGCGCTCAAGCGCGGCACCATCCGGGGCAAGGGGGTGGTGAACAACGCGGTGTCGTCGGTGCTGTTCGAGCTGCTGGCAGGGCACGGCGTGCCGACCCACTTCGTGTCGCGGCTGTCCGATCGGGAGCAGCTCGTCAAGGCGGTGGAGATCATCCCCATCGAGGTGATCGTGCGCAACCGCGCTGCGGGATCGTTCGCCAAGCGCTACGGCGTGGAGGAGGGGCTCGATCTCGACCCCATCGTCATCGAGTGGTGCTACAAGAGCGACGAGCTCGGCGACCCGCCGCTCAACGACGCCACGGCCGTGGCGCTGGAGCTGGCCACGCCGGAGGACCTGGAAGCCCTGTTCGAGATGGCGTCGACCGTCAACGATACGCTCCAGCCCTACTTCGAGGAGCGCGGCCTGGAGCTGATCGACTTCAAGATCGAGTTCGGCCGAACGGCCGACGAGGAGCTGGTGCTGGCCGACGAGATCAGCCCGGATACCTGCCGCCTGTGGGACCTCGCCAGTGGCGAGCGCCTCGACAAGGATCGCTTCCGGCGCGATCTCGGTGCGGTCGAGGAGGCCTACCAGGAGGTCTTCCGTCGCGTGGTCGAGGGTGCCGAGCCGCGCCCCATCCCCACCGGATCGAGCGGAGAGTGAGCGCGCCCCGCTACCGCGCCGTCGTGGATGTGCTGCTCAAGCGGTCGATCCTCGACCCGCAGGGGCGGGCGGTGGAAGCGACCCTGCACCGCCTTGGGAACGACAACGTCTCCGGCGTTCGCGTCGGGAAGCGGATCGAGCTGGTGCTGGAGGGGGAGCGCGTCGAGGTGGAGCGTCAGCTCCGGGAGATGGCCGAGAAGGTCCTCTCCAATCCCGTCATGGAGGACGTCGAGGTCACGCTCGAGGAGGTCTGAGCGGCATGGCTCCCGAGACCGGCACCGTGCGCGCCCGCGATGGGTTGGAGCTGGCTCTGTACCGCTGGCCGCTCGAGGCGCCGCGCGCCACCTGCGTGCTCATCCACGGCTACGCGGAGCATATCGGCCGCCACGAGGCTCTGGCCGAGGCTCTGGGGTCTGACGGGCTCGAGGTCAGGGCGATCGACCTACGCGGCCACGGCCGCAGCCCGGGGCCGCGCGCCGACGTCCGGCACTTCGCCGACTACATCGACGACGTCGCCGCCTTGGCCGACCGGATCGAGGCCGAGCGTCCGGACCTGCCAAGGGTGGTGTTCGGCCACAGCATGGGGGGCACGATTGCCTTGCGCTTCGCGCTGGAACACCCCGATCACGTCTCGCTGCTCGTGCTCTCCTCCCCCTTCGTCCGCCTCACGCACCCCAGCCCGTCCTGGCTCACGGCCCTGGCGCCCGCCATCGCGAAGCTTGCGCCGCAGCTTCCCGTGATGCCGATCGACGCCTCGGTGCTGTCGCGAGATCCTGCAGAGGTGCGTGCCTACCGCTCCGACCGACTCACCTACAACGGTTGGGCCAAGGCGAGGATGGGCGACCAGCTGGTGAGCTCCGGCCCCCCGCTCCTCGAACGCGCGTCTGCCCTCGACGCGCCCGTCCTGATCGTGCACGGTGCGGCCGACCGGCTGAACGACCCCGAGGCCAGCCGGGAGCTCGCCGCCACCATAGGCGGCGACGTCACGCTCAAGATCTACGAGGGCGGCTACCACGAGTTGCTCCACGATAACGACCGCCAGGTCGTCATGGCGGACATCCTGGCCTGGCTGGCAGAGCGACTTCCGTCTGACGGGGCGGTGTGAGCGCGCCGTCCACCGCACCGAGACCTCAGTCGGACAGCACCCGGTACACCAGGAATTTCAGGTAGCGTCCCTCCGGGAAGCTCGACGGCACCGGGTGGTCGATCGGCTGGCCGCGCTCGGCGACGAGCTGGGCGCGAACCCCGGCTTCCCTGGCCGCCTCGGCGAGCAGGCGCTGGAAGGCCTCTGGGGAGATCTGCGAGGTGCACGACGCGGTCGCGAGGAAGCCTCCCGGCTCCACCGCCCGGAAGGCGGCACGGTTCAGCTTCAGGTAGGCACGCTGAGCGCGCCGGCGCTGGTCGGCGTTGCGCGCCAGCGCGGGCGGGTCGAGGATGATCAGGTCGTAGCGCTCGCCGCGGTCGACGAGCTCCGGCAGGTACGCGAACACGTCTGCGACCAGGCCGTGGTGGCGATCCACCGGCAGGCCGTTACGCGCCACCGAACGGCCGGCCTCCTCGACGGCTCCCTCGGCCACGTCGACGCTGACGGCCAGCTCGGCCCCCCCGTCCAGGGCGTAGACGCTGAACGCACCGGTGTAGCTGAACAGGTTCAGGACGCGCCTGCCGCGGGCCAGCTCGCGCACGAGCACGCGGTTGTCCCGCTGATCGAGGAACAGGCCCGTCTTCTGACCGCGGCGCAGGTCGGCATGGAACCGCAGGCCGTTCTCGACCACCGTCTCCTCGGGCGGCGGCAGCTCGCCCCAGAGGGGGTCGAGCTCGTCCCCCACGCGGTGCGCCACGCCCTTGAGGCCCAGCGAGGTCCCCAGCTCCCGCGCGACCGTGGGCAGGAGCGCCCGCACGCTGCCCGCGTAGGCCTTGACCACGGCGAATCGCCCGTAGCGGTCGGCGACGATGGCGGGCAGGAAGTCGCCTTCGCCGTAGATGAGCCGGTAGGCGTCGGTGTCCTCGCGCTTCAGCAGCGGCTGCCGCAAGGCGAGCGCCTGATGGACGCGGCGCTTGAGGAACGGCGCATCGGGGACCGCATCGCGCCGGAACAGACGCACGGCGATCGCGCCCTCGGCGTCGTAGAGGCCGTGTGACACGGCCCTTCCCGCCTCGAGGCGCACCCAGTCCCCGCTCGACAACCGGTGCCTCGGCAGGTGGTTGCGATAGATCCAGGGGTGCCCGGAGACGAGAGCCGGCTCCAGGGCAGGACCCAGGTTGAGCGTCGTCAGGCTCATGGCGTGACTCTAACGCGCCCAGGGTGAGAGAACACTGGCCGTCGGCTCGGCCTCGCGTGCGGTTTCGCCGGACGCAGGCGCCGTTCCATCACAGCCCCGCCAGCCGCTTCGCTCGCGCCAGAACGGCGTCGAACATCGCCGGCGTCAGGCGTCCCGTGTTCGTGTTCTGGAAGCTGACGTGATAGGTGTCGAGGAGGGGTGGCCCCGCCTCGAGATCGTGCCGCGCGCCGTGGGCGAAGGGGTGACGTGCCTTGACGAGGCCGGCGCCGCGCGCCTTCAGCAGATCGAGATAGGCGTCGTGCGCGATGCGTCCCAGGGCCACCACCACGCGGATCGACGGCAGCAGCGCCAGATCGTGCTCGAGCCAGTGCCGGCACGCCGCCAGCTCGTCGCGCCGCGGCTTGTTGCCGGGAGGCACACAGCGCAGCGCCGCCGTGATCCACACGTTACTCAGCCGCATGCCGTCGTCGGCGGCCCGTCCCTGCGCCTGCGAGGCGAGGCCGGCCCGGAACAGGGCGGGGTAGAGGAAGTCGCCGCTGGCATCGCCCGTGAACATCCGCCCCGTGCGGTTGGAGCCGTGCGCGCCGGGGGCCAGCCCGAGCAGCGCGATGGTCGCCCCGGGATCGCCGAATCCCGGTACCGGCCGGGCCCAGTAGCTGTGGTCGGCGTAGGCGCGCCGTTTCACCCGTCCCACCTCCTCGCGGTAATGGACCAGGCGGGGGCACCGCCGGCAGCGCTCGAGCTCCGGCGGGTAGAAGGCTGGAGGCGGGTCTCCCGGGATCGCTCGGCTCAGCGGTCCGCCCCGGAGCGGAGGCGCGCCGCGATGCGATCCAGCGCCTCGTCGAGGATGGCCCGGCTGGTGGCGAAGTTGAGGCGAGCGAACCCTTCGCCGCCGGTTCCGAACGAGGGCCCGCTGTTCAGGCCGACCCTGGCCTCCTCGAGCAGCACCGCAGCGGGATCGTCGCCCAGCCCGGCACGCCGGAAGTCCAGCCAGGCCAGGTAGGTCCCCTCGGGCGCGTGCAGCCGCACCCCTTCGAGATCGGCCTCGACCCGGCGCGCGAGGTGGTCGCGGTTGGCGCGCAGGTAGGCCATGGTGTCCTCGAACCAGGCGCCGCCGCGGGCGTAAGCACCGATGGTGGCGGCCTGGGCGAGCACGTTCGGCCCGGGCGCGATGCCCCGCGCGTGGTAGCCGATGCGGTCGAGCATGGCGTGGTTGCGGCTGAACGCGAAGCTCAGCTTCAACCCCGGGATGTTGAATGCCTTGGTAGGGCCGTACAGGGTCAGGGTGCGCTCGGCGATGTCGGGTCCCAGCGAGGCGATCGGCACGTGCTCGCCGCTGAAGGCAAGATCCGCGTGGAGCTCGTCGGATACGACCCAGAGGTTGTGCTTGAGGGCAAGCTCCGCGAGCCGCTCGAGCTCGTCGCGCCGGTACATGCGCCCCACGGGGTTGTGGGGGTTGCACAGCATCAGGATCCGCGTGGCCGGCGTCACCGCCGCCTCCAGCGCCGCCACGTCGAGGGCGTAGCCGTCCTCGCCTTCCAGCATGGGCACCTCCACCGGCACCCGGCCGGTGTTCTCCAGCGCTGCGCGGAAGGGGGGGTAGAGGGGAGTGAGGAGGAGCGCCTCGTCGCCGGGGCCGGCGAACGCCAGCGAGGCGAGGTACAAGCCCTGGACGGTGCTGCCGAGAAGACGGACGTCGTCGGGCTCGGGCCGCGACCCGTAACGGCGATCGAGGCGGTCCTGGAGAGCCTCGACTAGACCCGGCAGCCCCTGGGTGAGGCCGTAGCCGAGGTTGTCGCTGCGAGCCTGCGCTTCGATCGCCTCCTTGACGGCATCGGCGATCGGGAAGTCCATCTGGGCAACCCACAGGGGGAGCACGTCGGGTCCGTAACGCGTCCATTTGGCATTGGGGCGTTGCCTGAGTGCCTCGAGGGAGAGTGCGTCGTAGATGTGGTCGGGCATGGGGCCGAGTCTACCAGGGCCTCCCGCGCGCTCTCCAACGCGAGGGAGACGTGCGGACGCGGGTACACTCGAACGCATGCGGGTCTCCCTCGATGTGCCCTCCTGGGCGAAACGCTTCGCCTCCGACCTGACCGACATGGAGCGCTCGCCGCGCTCGCTGGAGCCCGACGGCGAGCCCCGCCTCGCGTTCGAGCTCCCCGACGACGTCTACTTCGAGTACGCCTTCCTGGATGCGTCAGGCCGGATGCGCGCCGACCCCGCCAACCCGCGGCGAGCGGACAACCCCTGGTACCCGGAGGTCAGCGCGCTGCTCGGCCCCGACTATCGGCCCGACGCGCTGGCCGAACCGCCGGAGCCGACGCCTCCGCCCACCGTGGACCGGTTGCGAGTCCCCAGCGAGGCCCTGCACCAGCAGCGCCGCGTCATCGTAGCCACGCCTGCGGGGTTCGAGCGCACGGCGTTGCCCTGGGTGTTGGCGCAGGACGGGGTGGCGTTCTACCGCCTGGCGCGGCTGGCCGATGTGCTCGCCGCCCTGGTGGCAGCCGGCGAGGCGCGCCCGGCCCGTATCGCCTTCGTGGAGCCGGTCGAGCGCTCGCGGGAGTACGCCTTCCACGCCCCCTACCAGCGCTTCGTGGTGGAGGAGCTGCTGCCGGAGTTGCGTCGGCGCTACGCCTCGACCGACGAGCTGGTAGCGATGGGTGCCAGCCTCGGCGGCCTCTTCAGTGCCAGCCTCGGCCTCGAGCGGCCCGGCGTGGTGAGCAGCGTGGTCACCCTGTCTGGAGCGTTCCTCGGGCATCCCGAGGAGCGCGACTTCTACGGCAGCGACCGCTCGTGGGTAGCCGAGACGTTGGAGGAGGGGTGGGCCGGCGATCTGCGCTGGTACGCCGAGTGCGGGACGCTGGAGTGGCTCACCGACGTCAACCGACGCGTCGCTCGCGCGCTCGAGGAACGCGGCAGCGACCATGCGCACGTGGAGCGCCCCGCCGGACACAACTGGACCAACTGGCGCAACGGCCTGTCGGGTGCGCTCCGTTTCGCGCTGCGCCCCTGAGGCGCGCTCGCGACGCCCGTCGCCGGCGTTAGCATGAGGCCGGCAGGCGGCCGCACGCCGTCGTATGGAGGAATCATGGAGTACCGCATCGAGAAGGACACGCTGGGCGAGGTCCGCGTGCCGTCCGACCGTTACTGGGGAGCGCAGACGCAGCGATCGCTGCAGAACTTCCGCATCGGCGGGCAGCGCATGCCCGAGGAGGTCATCCGGGCGTTCGCGTTGCTCAAGAAGGCGGCGGCCGCGACCAATGTCGAGCTCACCGACTTCCCCGCCGACAAGGCCGACATCATCTCGCGTGTCTGCGACGAGATCCTGGCCGGCGAGCTCGACGACCACTTCCCGCTGGTGGTGTGGCAGACGGGGTCGGGCACCCAGTCGAACATGAACGTCAACGAGGTGATCTCCAACCGCGCCATCGAGCTGCTCGGCGGCGAGCTCGGCAGCAAGAAGCCGATCCACCCCAACGACGACGTCAACAAGTCGCAGTCGTCCAACGACACGTTCCCGACGGCCATGCACATCGCCGCGACGATCGCGCTGGTGGAGCACACCATCCCGCAGCTCGAGCACCTGCAGCAAGCGCTCGACGCCAAGGCGCGCGAGTTCATGGACATCGTGAAGATCGGGCGCACCCACCTCATGGACGCTACGCCGCTCACGCTGGGTCAGGAGTTCAGTGGTTACGCCACGCAGGTGAAGAAGGGGATCGAGACGCTTCGCAACAGCCTCGAGCACCTGCGCGAGCTCGCGCTGGGCGGGACCGCGGTGGGCACCGGTCTCAACGCCCCCGCCGGCTTCGCCGTGCGCGTGGCCCAGGTGCTTGCCGAGATGACGGGGCACCCGTTCGTGAGCGCGGACAACAAGTTCGAGAGCCTGAGCGCGCACGATGCCGTGGTGGAGGCCTCCGGTGCGCTGAAGCGCGTGGCCGTGAGCCTGCTGGCGGTGGCGAACAACGTGCGCCTGCTGGCCTCCGGGCCGCGCTGCGGCATCGGCGAGATCAGCCTGCCCGCCAACGAGCCGGGCTCGTCGATCATGCCGGGCAAGGTCAACCCCACCCAGGCCGAGGCCATGACGATGGTGTGCGCCCAGGTCATCGGGAACGACGCCGCCGTGAGCGTGGCCGGCACCCACGGACAGTTCCAGCTCAACGTCTTCAAGCCCGTGATGATCTTCAACCTGCTGATGAGCGCGCGGTTGCTGGGCGACGCCGCCGCGTCGTTCACCGACAATTGCGTCGTCGGGATCACGCCCAACCGGGAGCGCATCCGCGAGCACCTGGACAACTCGCTCATGCTGGTGACCGCCCTCAACACCCGCATCGGCTACTACAAGGCGGCCGAGATCGCCCAGACGGCGCACGCAGAGGGGCTCACGCTCAAGCAGGCGGCGCTGAAGCTCGGCTACCTCAGCGAGAAGGAGTTCGACGAGGCCGTGGTGCCCGAGCACATGGTCGGCGAGCTGCCACCCGCCGGCGACTGAGCGGCCGCCCGGCTACTGCTTCTGCGTGGACTGCTTGCGGTTGTCGATGACCTGGGCGTCCTTCGGCAGGTAGGCGACCTTCTTCGGGTCGAGGCCCTGATCGAGCTTGAGGTTCTTGACGTTGAGGTCGGCGACCAGGTGTCCGCCCTTCTGGAGGAACACCAGCTGACGCGGAAGCCAGTCGCTGGATGGGACCGTGGCCTCCACGTGCGCGATGCTGGCCTTCGGGTCCTTGTTGGCGAAGTCGATCACGTAGGTCTTGGTGCCGTTCTCGGTCTTCACGTCCTTGATGCTGGCATCGAAGCCCTGGAAGATCTTGGTGAGGTCGAAGGTCAGCTCGGGGCTGCCCTTGCCCCCGTTGCTGGTCGGCAGCAGTCCGCCCAGCGCGTCCGGGTCGTTGGCGTCGAAGAGGGTGATCTGGTTGGTCAGGAAGGTGTAGTTCTTGACCACGTTACCGTCCAGGACGATCTGGTTGTCGGCCAGCGCGTCGGGTTGGTTGATGTAGGCGCTGGCGAGGTGCTTGGGCGGGATCGCCTGGACGTCGACGTTGAGAGGGAGGACCGTGCCGTCGGCGTCCACCAGCTTGCCGGTGAGGGTGAAGCTGGCGTCCTTGATCGCGTTCGCCGCGGACTTCATGTTGTCGAGGATGGTGGACACATCCGGCTGCTGCGCTCCGGCCGTCGCCGCGACGAGCAGGGCGGCCAGGAGCGCCAGCGTACGGAGAGGGGTTCGGTGCATCGTCATCTCCTGGAGTATCGCGGCGGCGGCGTCTAGAACCGTGAGAGACGGGTGGCTATGGGCCCCGTCGGAGCGTTCCAGGCCGGCGCACGGGCCCGGATCGGAACCTGGGAAGTGCGTCCCAGCCGCCGCATCACCGTCGGCGGCCGATCTCCATGCTACATGAAGGAACCTCAATGAAGGGCACCTGAAATGCTTCATCACGTGCTGCACAGGGCGCGTGCTAGCCTCTCGGCTAGGAAAGGAGGCCGGCTATGAGGAAGACCCTCGCCATGCTCGCGCTCGCTCTCCCGCTGGCCTTTGCTCAGAAGATCGTCGTCAGTCCCGAGGCGATCGTCGTCAACCCCAACCCAGCCCCGAACTTCAACGTCCATGTGTCGCTCGACAAGGGCGGTAGCCGCCCGGTCTACAACATCGGTGAGCACGTGCAGATCACGGTACGCGTCAGCCAGTCGGCCTACGTGTACCTCTTCAGCGTCAAGCCCGACGGCGAGATCACCCAGATCCTGCCCAACCGCTACGACCAGCAGGGCCGGAACAACTACCTGCACGCCGGAGAGACACGGGTGTTCCCGCCGTCCAACGCGCGCTACAGCTTCAGCATCGCGCCGCCGCGCGGCCTCTCCAAGGTCATCGCCGTCGCCAGCAAGCGCCAGCTCGACACGAGCCAGATCGCCCAGTTCCAGTCCGGCCAGCCGTTCGCGAGCGGCAGCGGCGGCCAGGAGGGCTTCGTCCACGGCTTTGCGATCATCGTCAAGCCCTTGCCGCAGCAGGACTGGGTGACGGACACCGCGCTGTACTACGTCGGGAGCGCGCCGCAGCAGCCTGCCTTCGGCAACCTGCGAATCGATTCCAATCCGCAAGGGGCCCGCGCCTACGTAGACGGCAACTTCGTCGGAACGACGCCGA
>Ga0315542_1001401_pt1 | contig 15054 bp, 17 predicted proteins | sample SalMarSW160120MG_FD_202541 | JGI IMG/M metagenome (GOLD analysis project Ga0315542, IMG submission 202541) | Salt marsh sediment microbial communities from the Plum Island Ecosystem LTER, Massachusetts, United States - Salt Marsh Sediment SW1601-20 ...
AGATGTTGTTTGAGTGCCCTGATTGTAAAGGAAAAATCTCCAGATACTACGCCGAACTGCGGGTTTGTCAGGACTGCAAAAGAATCGTTAACCTCGATGACTTGCTTAGGCTTCTCAGAAACTTGGGAGTGACTGAGCAGAACATTCGAAGAGTGCATGATAACCTAGCTTATCCTAGACTGTTCGCAGCCTAACGCCCAGCACACTGCCGAGCAGCATTGTCTAACGTTTGTAGTGAAGACTAGACGCCTACCCGGCTAGCGAGCAACCTGAATTCGCTGACAGGCGTCCCATCCCTCGGGCACACTGCCTTCCCAGTTCTTCTGTCCCAGGTAACGCCTGTTCCACTACATTCTGGACAACAATAATGCCTCAACATCAAGCCCCCACCCTAATCATACGCGCTATACGCTGATAGATTTTACGCAAAAACTGCAGACTCTTTCATCTGAACACACTGCTAAACCCAAATGCTTTCTTGCCTCGGCAATTAGCGGTCCTTTTGCACAGAAAGCTAACGCGAGACGGCTTCCTCTCACCGAAAGCAGCAGGTCTCCCGCATTGACCCCATACAGTTTCAGGGTCTCTAACGGAACAACGATGCTCCCGTCTGTATTCAATGTGACCCAGCAGCAGGGCTTTCCAGCAACCTTCACGGCTTCTCCCTCAGGCAAGCGAAATCCCGCCAAACGGGGATTATCATCCAACAGAACTGCCAAAGGCGAATTCTTCAGCAGAAACAGAGTGGTTACAGCAAATCCTCCAGAGCGTCTACTTCCAGGAATCAAGATTACGTTGATGGGTGTCTTGAAGTTGTATTCTACCCGTGCTTCATTGGGCACCACAATTCTTCCTTCACTGCCCACTTCAGACCATCCGTAAACATGTTTGCCGCCCTTCACAAGTCTAGGCATTTCTTTCACTCTCCACATTAGCCTATATTGAAACAGAATTAAAATTTGATTGTCTATAGGCAAAAGTCATATTTTCGGTTCCACACGATATATGTTCGATTGGCTTTGTCGGATATTGACGGCTCGCTCAAATCGTTGAACGCGAAACTGGACTGGATAATCAACCGCCTCAACTATCTAGAGACCGTCCTCACCGAGAGCCAACAATATCCCGAGGTTGTAGAGTTTCTTCAAAGCCTAAAACTGGGAACCGCCATGTACGGGGAGCCACTCAAAACCCTGAACCGCATCGTATCTGCACGCCACCTCATAGAATCCACAGCCCAGAAAGACGAAATAAACAAAATAATACTCAACTACATCGCCCTGAAAGGACCCAAAAACATCAGCGAACTCACCAGAGAAGTTGGACGCCAACGAGGAAAAGCGTCACGCACAACAATCAGAAAAAAAGTAAAACAGCTTGTAGACTCCAAGGCTCTGATGAAAGAAGGCACCCGCTACCGCCTGCCTTAACCACTATACTGGACAGAAATGTCCAACAAATCTAAACCTGCTATCCAGCCTATACATTATTTGAGGTGAAGAGTAATGAATGAAAAAAAGCATGACATACCGAAACCCGAAGAGATTTCAGGAATCCTAGCCGCAGTATCCAAAGAGCTTCCCGGGCTAGTGAAGGGAATCCTTGACGCTTTCTTCAGTCCCGAAGCCGCAGCAGACATGGGCAAATCCGTTGCAACCTTCTACAAGACCCTCAAAGAAGGCGGAATCCCCGAAGACCAAGCATTAGTCATGACCAAAGATTACCTAGGAACCCTGACAAAATGGAGCGAAACCATGAAAGGAATGAGAATCGGCGAACACCACGAGGGCTGAGCCATGGGTGCAAAAGCCCTCTTCATTGATGTCATTTACGGCTCGAAACTGGCATTCCATTCCCTAGGTTTGGTTACGCAGACCACAATGAAACGTCGAAAAGCACAATCCACCTTCAAAAAAACGTTGATACAACAAGGAGTTCCGCCTGAAGCAGCAAAAGAACTTGCAGAAGAGTTTCCTAACCCAGTGTCTGAACTCTTTTCAATTTTGAAAAGCAACGCGTTCAGCCAAAGAAAGTAATGGTTGCGGAATAATCTTCATAATCATAGGCAAAAAAGGGAGAAGATAGAGGATGACTCTGATTAACCCAAGTGGTTGGCTGTCAAGTTTTCCGTTTTAGGTGGACAAGCACTCTGATTCTGTAAACGTCAGTTGTTGATGAATTATAGTTTTCTGAGCCTACGAACCGGGCATAAACCTCCACGGAGTCATCCCACCAATCCTGCTGGTAAGCTTTCCACTCTATCTTGAATTTTCCATCGTTATCTGTTATGCCAGAGGCAAGAACGTCGTCGCTCATGAAGGACCTATCCCTCTCGCAGATGTCGATTTTAGCCTTGCCTATTCCGTGGCCTGTTTTCGTGTTTGTCAGTTTTCCTTTGAAGGTTACTATCGTCTTAGACTCTACGCTGGTTGGAGGACAATCCATCATAAGATTGGTGTCGGCTGCACCAGATACTGGCGCCATCAGAGCCTCAGTCACCTTTTCCAGAGGCTGCTTCAAAGTCAAGTCCTCTATGTCCGCGCCGCAGCTTTTCTGCATTGCTTCTATTCCCCTGAGACAGTTCTGCTTGGTTTCGTACGCTTCGCTGGCTGCGATTATTTCTCCGTTAGAGGCACTCAAATTGAATCGGTACTTTGAAGCCGCGTCAGCAAAAACCTCATATTTTGGGTGCGGCAGCGTCTCTGCTCCAGCTGTCTTATCTTCTATCGGTGCGCCACAATTATTTTGTACAGACTTGACTCCGTTTATGCATCCTGCTTTTCTTTCGTACGCTTGACTGACAGCCACAATTTTGTTGTTTGCAGCACGAAGCCTGAACCTAAATTTGCCCGCAACATCTCTATAGACCTGATATTTTGCCACCAAAACATTTCCCCTAATACTCATTATTTGTTGAGGAGTAAAAAAGAATTTCTACCGAAAAAAGTGAAGGATAGAATCAAGTGTTCTTTTTTGTTTCGCGGCTTAACAGGATGAGTGCTATGATTATTGCTGGAATTCCAAAGATTATCGCAGCCAAAACCAGTATTGTAATCATCGAGTTTACTACGTAGTCTAAAGTCCAAGAGGCGATGGCAACGTTCCAGTTTCCGTCAACGTAAACCTTGAGGCAGAACGCGACAAAAAACAGAAATGATATTCCGCCTCCTCCTCTTTCTCTACGTGAGCCTTTCCCAAAGAATCCATATTCTTCCCTTTCTTCATCGGGTATTCGTTTCCACCATAACCAACCTGCTATTGCTGCAATTGCCACCGGAATTCCTATGATAACAAGTTCCCACATAATCAAATGCAGAATAAATGTGACCATATGCGCCATTGTCCATTGCCCCAAAATCATGGGCACCATACCAGTTGATTGGGCATCAGCAACGAACCACAAATAGACCAGAATTGCGCCTATCACTGCAACAATGGCGGCTACTATCCAGTAAACAAGCATGCTCCAGTGACGTTTCAAGAATTTTCTCCAAGAGCTCTTGTCTGTCTCACTTTCCCCCATCATATCCACTTCCTCAAGTCTATAAAATAGAACAGTATCCTGTATGTCTGTTCTAAATATATAATTATTCGTATCCACCATCCGATGAAACATTCATAGTAGGAGACTAATAGAGGTACATTGTTGAAAACAGTATTTTTTCTGAAAAACCGAAAAAAGGGTACCAAAAAAGTTCAGCGCGAGCACTCAAGAACTCTGTGCAGAACCCATTAGAGGAGCCAACCGAAAAAGAGCCGATACAGCCTATGCTCGAGGATTGTCGAGGTTTTGGCTCTTCCGAAGATGCGGAAATAGTTTTTTCCCAAAGCCTCAATCATGTCGCCTATGTCATATCTTGGAAAGAGGCAAGAGGAGATTATGAGCCTTCCCCATTCGCCACGTTCTAGTTCATGAAGCATCTTAGTGCCTTTGCCTGTCTCAACCTCAAAATAGTAAACGTCATAGTTCGGCGAAACGTAAGGCAAGTCATCAAGTTGCTGCGCAAAGGCGCCCTCCGTGGCGCTGTACATCTCAACTATCGGGACCTCGCCGAAATGTTTCCTGAGAACAGGACCATACTTGAAATGAATCTTTCGTACGCTGGTGCAGACAATTAATCTAATCTTCCACAGCTCTTTAGGCTCTTTTCCATGCTTCCGTTTAACGTATCGGGCAAAAGCAGTAATCACAGGCGTTACGCCAATGGCGGCAACCACAGGCTGACCTAGAGCAGATTGGTAAACCATCTCGAAACGTTTCTCCCAGTCGGCTCTGGCGATGCCGGAGCCCAACGCATCTATCTCCTCCTGTCTTGGCAATAGGCTAACTTCATTCAGCATAGGATTAAGTTTCGCGTAGGTTCCGGAGCTGTAGCCATACGTTATTTTCTCTCCACCAGCATCTATGGTAGTTACTGTAGACGGAAAATTGAGGTTCAGTATCTTTCCCGCCAGAACATCCATGCTGTTCTTTCTGAGAGCATAATTTGTTATACCTCGTGCTCCGCACCAGAAAATCTCTTCTATATGCGTTTTAGTGACTGGCAACACCTTGGATTTGCCTGTAGAGCCTCGGGTCATCACCCAACATAAAGGCGGCTCAGGCAAAATAGCCGAGTAGTTTCCTGCTTTCACTTCTTCAAGGTACGGCTGAAGACCAGCATAGTTGATTGTTGGAAAGTTTGCACGAAATGCGGAGCCGTCTTTGATTTCGTTGGCGGCATGGGCTTTTCCGTAGTCTGTTTTAGCGTAGTCCTTAAGCAGTTTCTCTCGGACTTTTTGTTGCGCCTCAGCGGGATTCTTTAAGGATTCATGCCAAGGCTCAACGATTTGTTTTAGGATGTCTACGCCAATCATTGCTGTCCCATCGTCAACAAGAGCCAGACGTCATGTTCAGTTAACGGGCACTTTCAGCTGTCGTATTTAGGGTTGTGGGGTCCTTCCCCTAGCAATAACTGCGCCTGCTAACACGGCAAGTATAACGAGGGAGCCGATTATGATTAGAAGGAATGGCCAGAGGGAGCGTACGTTAATGAAGCCAGACACTGTAAGATATGACATGAATCCCACGAGTATCAGAATGAATCCGCCCACCAATGGACCTAAAATGCTGTACTCATGCTTCTCATATTTTTCGTGCTGCTCCCCTTTCTCCATCTTCTCATTTTTTTCCTGTTTCTCCTGTTTTTCTTGTTTCTCAGCCTTTTCGTTTCTATAATATTCTGTATGCGTAGGCTGGCTAGGTTCTGTAGCCTTTAGAGAGGCGCCGCATTGGGGACAAAACGTCATAGTTTCGCTGACTTCTGAGCCACACTTATGACAATATGGCATAACATTCACCTTCACACAAGTCTACCCTCTATTATTTCAATGATGAGTATTTAAAACATGCACCGCTCACTCATGGAGAAATATTATAAGCAGTCACCGCAAGAAAGGACTGAGTGAGGTGAATTGTTTGACCAAAAACAGGACACTCCACTATCAGGAGGGGCTCTTTACTGCTATTTCTGTTGGATTTTGTCTCCTTCTTATAGGCTTCCTCTTTGCCATCCACGCTAACCTGCTTGACCAACTCATAAATTTCTTTAAAGACTTTGAGATGGTTGATGTTCCGCACACAGACATAGTATTCCCTGCACCCGGGTCTCCGGGCAGCCATTCAGTGGTTTATCAGGCTGCTGGACAATTCAGCATAGCCGTGACTGTGTTACAGGTCATATTATTGGCGCTACGATTTGTTATCCCTTCATCGCTGAGAAAAAAATCAGAAACCGTTAGTGGCTTAGTTTACTGGGCAGGAGCAAGCTTTCTCATCCAGTCATTCCTTATCGACAAGCTTCGTGTCACACTGACAAATTGGTTCGAATTCTGGGCTCTCATAATCGTGCTTGCTGGCGTCTCCATCATCGCAAGAGCAGCAGTTATAGCTGTTTCTCGACTCTAACAAGCCTATTTTAGAATGGGCAAGTGTTTGTTGGGCAACCGCCTGAATACTCGGAGTCTGCGCTTACACTTTTTTCAGTAGCCAATTCATTGGTCAAAAGCGGACCCACGTACAGAACCTGCTCCTTCTTGCTTCCGTAACGGTAAACCGTGATTCCTTTACACTTCAGCTTATACGCCAGCAGATACACGCACCTAACGTCTTCCACTGTTGCGTCAGGCGGAAGATTCACAGTCTTCGACACAGCGTTATCAACATACTTCTGGAAAGCCGCCTGCATACGAACATGCCACTCTGGGTCAATGTCAAGAGACGTTACAAAAACTCTCCGCAAATCCTCTGGCACCGCCTCCACCGTCTGTATGGAACCTGTTTTCGCGACCTCCAGCATCAAGTCGCTGCTGTGAAAGCCTCTTTCTTTTGCTACTTGCTCGAATGTGGGCTGTATCTCCAGCAGTCTTGTGCCTTCCATGACGTTTCGGACAAAAGCTACAGCAAAGATGGGTTCTATTCCGCTTGAGCAACCCCCAATTATGCTTATGGTTCCTGTGGGCGCAACCGTGGTGACTGTGGAGTTGCGTATTGTCTTGTAGCCCCGTTTTTCCCAGATGCTGCCCTTGAAGTTGGGGAATGCTCCTCTATCTTTGCCAGTTTCAACAGATTTCTTCGTAGCCTCATCATCAATGAACTTCATCACTTTTTCTGCTAGGGCTAAGGCTTCCTCCGAATCGTAGGGAACACCCAGCAAGATGAGCATGTCCGCAAAGCCCATGACTCCCAACCCGATTTTTCTGTTAGCCCGGGTGAGTTCCCCGATTTCAGGCACAGGAAACTTGTTCACGTCAATCACATTATCCAAGAAATGAACCGCAATACGGACGACTCTTCGTAGCTTCTTCCAATCCACAGTTTTGTCTTTAACCATCTTAGCCAAGTTGATGGAGCCCAGATTGCATGACTCAAAAGGTAGAAGCGGCTGTTCTCCGCATGGGTTTGTGCTCCAAATCTTGCCCACCTCAGGAGTTGGGTTATGCCTGTTTATCTCATCAATGAAGATTAACCCCGGGTCTCCTGTTCTCCAAGCGTTGGATGCTATCAGGTCAAAAACGTGCCGAGCCCGTAGTTTAGTTTCAGCCTTTCCATTCCGCGGATTTATTAACTCATATTCAACATCTTTTTCAACTGCATCCATAAACTGGTCAGTGACAGCCACTGAAATGTTAAAGTTCGTTAAGATGCCCTCTCTGGATTTTGCTTCAATGAACCTCAGAATGTCCGGATGAGTCACATCCAAGATTGCCATGTTGGCTCCTCTTCTTCGCCCTCCCTGCTTAATCACGTTTGTGGCGGCATCATAGATGGTCATGAACGAGACCGGTCCAGAGGCTACGCCCTTGGTGGAGCCCACTATGTCTCCTGCTGGTCTCAGCTTCGAGAAGGAGAAGCCTGTTCCCCCGCCGGACTGATGAATCATAGCCATGTGCTTTAGGGTGGTGAAGATTCCATCTATCGAGTCTTCCACGGGTAAAACAAAACAGGCGGAGAGCTGACCAAGACTGGTGCCCGCATTCATGAGGGTCGGAGAGTTAGGCAGAAACTCGCGGTCTGCCATAACCTGATAAAACGTTTCTTCAGTCTGTTTCACATCAGCTTTCTTGTCATAGATACTGTCAGCCTTAGCCACTGCTTTGGCGACTCTGCGGAACATCTGGCGGGGAGTCTCGATGACTTTTCCTTCATAATCCTTCATGAGGTACCTGTTTTTCAGCACTTTTATGGCGTTGACTCCCAGCTTCAAATCGTCAACTACGCCAAAGAATTTTTTGAACTCTCTGATTTCTGTGCGTTTCTGGCGGTACAGAATGTATGACTTAGCCACGTCAGCGTAGCCCTTTCTGATAAGAACCTCCTCAACAATGTCCTGAACGTTCTCGACGCTGGGAATCTTAGCCTCGAAGCGTTCGTTAATGAGCTGCACAACATCCTCTGTAACCTGTCCTGCCAGCTTTTCATCTACCTTCTGGACAGCCTCTAGTGCCTTAAGAACGGCTGCAGCAATTTTGCCTTCATCAAAACTGACTGTCCTTCCATCTCTTTTCATAATTTTAGAAACTTTAGCCAACTGTTGCTCCCCATAATTACTGATGCTAACTGTTACTTTAAGCTTGACGAAAAACTGAATGTTGTTTGCTACCGTTAGGCATTCAGACTCTAAACAATAAAATGTGGGATACCCGTGAGTTATGGGAACAAAAAAGAAGAAAGAGAATGGGGGAGGTTGGGTTGTTTTTTTGTGTTTTATGTCATGCTGCCTAGTTCGTGGTTGATCCACGGATAGAGTTGCCTGAGCTTCTTCATTGCTTCGTCGACTTTCGCTTGTGGATACTCGTATGGAAGCATCTTGCCGTGGTTGTAGTCGTCGTAAGCTTGCATGTCGAAATGTCCGTGACCACACAACAGGAACAGTATCGTCTTCTCTTCGCCAGTTTCTTTACACTTCACTGCCTCGTCAATCGCAGCCTTTATAGCATGTGATGGTTCAGGAGCTGGAATTATTCCTTCAGTTTTGGCGAACAGTTCTGCGGCTTCAAATGCTTCAAGCTGGTTGTATGCCCGAGATTGAACAACGCCCTCATCTTTTAGCAGACTGACAGTTGGAGCCATTCCGTGATACCGTAATCCTCCAGCGTGGATTGGCGCAGGTATGAAAGTGTGACCTACAGTATGCATTTTGACCAACGGTATTATTTTTGCTGTGTCCCCGTGATCGTAGGTGTAGTATCCTCTTGTGACTTTGGGACATGCCGAAGACTCGACCGCTATAAACTCTGCCTCCTTCGGGGCTTTGCCTTTAACTTTGTCATGGTAGTATGGCCAGTAAAGTCCTGAGAAACTGCTTCCTCCACCGATACAACCGATAATCTGGTCTGGGTACTCATCAACCATCGCCAGTTGCTTCTGAGTTTCAAGACCTATAACCGTTTGATGCAACAGAACATGGTTAACGACGCTTCCTATCGTATATTTCACGCCATCAGTGTTGAGCGCTTCCTCAACTGCTTCGCTGATGGCTATTCCAAGACTGCCTGTGCTTTCTGGGTCACCTTCCAGAACAGCTCTGCCGCTGTTAGTTCTGTTCGTTGGGCTCGGAAAAACCTCGGCGCCCCAAGTTTCTATCATAGTTTTTCGGTAGGGCTTCTGGTGATAGCTTGCGCTTACCATGTAAACCGTGGCTTTAATTCCAAACAACTGGGCGCTGTAGGACAAAGCGGAACCCCACTGTCCTGCACCCGTTTCGGTTGTCACTCTTTCCAAGCCTTCTTTTGCGGCATAGTATGCTTGGGCGACGGCAGTGTTTGTCTTGTGGCTTCCTGGAGGGCTAACTCCCTCGTACTTGTAGTAGATTTTTGCTGGAGTCTTCAACGCCTTTTCTAGACCTGTTGCCCTGAATAGTGGGCTAGGTCTCCAGACTCGGTAAGCCTCACGCACTGGTTCAGGTATGTCTATCCACCGTTCCATGCTGTATTCCTGTTTGAGGCACTCGAGTGGAAACAGCGGAGGCGGAAGCTTCACTGGTTCCTTTGTTCCTGGATGTATCATGGGCGGCAAGGGTTTAGGTAGATCTGGCTGAATGTTGTACCACTGTTTGGGTATTTCTTCCTCGTCTAACAATATCTTTTTAGATGCCATGGCTAATCACTTCTTTTTCGGATTTGAGAATTTACCCTCTTTTATACCATGAGGTTCTTATATAAGCTTTGCCGAATAACATTTTACCTTAAGGGTGAATGAATTTGTGGAGTCAAATCAAGAAATTCTTCAAAGATTTACCTGCACAAGAACGCGTTGCACAGCTCTTGTTTGAGCGGGGCTTCCAGGTACGTAAAGACGGCAAAGTAGTTAGTGGTGGAATAGAGATACCTCACACCCAGATTGCCAAGGAAGTGGGTGTTGAACGCCGAGCCGTCGACAGCACAGTTCAAACGATACTCGTGACAAGTGAACTGACACGGATTTACGCGAATCTCAGGCAAGTTTGCTCGCTGCAAGAGGTTGCTCGCGAGTTTAACCTGAGCGTGATTGTTTTTGTTCCCGAAAACGCTGCCCAGACAGGAATCATAGCCGATGTTACTAAGATAGTGTCAGAGAATGGACTCAGCATAAGGCAGGCTCTGGCTGAAGACCCCAGCACAAGTGAGCACCCCAAATTAACTCTGATTCTTGAGGGCGATATCCCGTCCGATTTGATAGGTGAGATAAGGAGACTGCCAGGAACCCGAAGCATCACAGTGTACTAGGTTCTTTGCCGAAATAGATTCTGATGGCTGAGTACATGATCCATGCGACGACAAGTTTTGACGCTGTTTCTGGAACGGCAATGCCAATGTCGAATGTGTTCAGTGTATAAATCAGCCATGAGAACATCGCTATGCCAAAGGTGATGAATGCCACAGCCGACCTCTTTTCCACAGTATAGACGATAGACGTGAGGCTCAGCATCACAAAATGAGGCACTGCCACGGCATAGTGAAGCGAACCATATGCCTCATTAAAGGCTGCAAGCAACTGAACAAAAAAGGTTGAAACCAAAAGGCAGAAGCTGCTGTATTTGGCGTGTTTTTTGAAGACCGTCAAGGCATAAAGCATCATAAAAAAACCTGCCAGAAGCAACCCGAAATTAAATATGGCTGCGCTGTTGCTGGTGGCTGCGTCTCCAAGGTCGCTTAGCATGTTGGTTTTCCAGTTGAACCACGGCGAAAGAGCTAGTGACAGTGCGATGGAGACATAGACCAGTAAGGGTCCAAAAACGCCGAACAATGCGTAGACCCGTTCCTTCATATTCAGTGGCTCCCTGTGAAAAGTAACTTTTAGGTTAGATGCTTATAACAGGATTCCCTTCAACTGTAACTTGTGGACTTCACTTCTTTTGCAGCGCCCCCCTTGATTATCTGCTGCTCAAGTTCCTCCAGCTTGCATTTGCATCTTGAAACGTCAGCAACCACAACCCACTCAGCAGATTTTCCTCTACGAAGAGTCCTCGATTCGCTGGAAAGCAAATCAACGCCCTCAGTTGCCAAAATGTTTGCCGCTTTTGCGAGGGCGCCGGGCATGTCAGAGAAGGTGATGCGGAATTCAATCAGTTTTGCTTCTGGGTCAGCGAAGGGAACTATCCGGACCTCTTTTTGGTCTAGGTCGGCTACCAGCATGACGTACATTCCTTCGGAGAGTTTCACTGCTTCGCGGAGGGGGGAGGGCATTGTGATTCTTCCTCTTGAGTCTATTCGAACTATTTCGGTCATTCGCATGTGTTTTTGCCTCTTCTATTCTAGTTGCAGAAACCTTTATATAAGATGTGTGGAATATGGGTTTCAACCCACAAATTACCCATTGGAGGACAAACGATGACAAGGAGGAATAACATTCACACGCCTACACACCCCAAAAGGAACAAAAGACTACCTGCCTAACGAAGTCAAACAATACCGCTACATCGAAAACCAGCTGAGAAAAAATTTTGAACTCTGGAACTACAACGAAATCCGTTCACCTACACTCGAATTCGTCGAAACACTATCCACAGGCGTAGGCTCAGAACTGGTCGACGCCATGTTCAAGTTCCAAGACTTCGACGGAAAACTTCTGGCATTAAGAGCAGAAATGACGGCGCCAGTCGCCAGAATCGTCACAACCAGAATGCCCTCCGCGCCAGAGCCGATTCGCCTATTTTACGTCAACAACGTCTTCAGGTACAGCCAATCCTACCTCAAGAGAGAACGGGAGTTCTGTCAGGCAGGAGTTGAACTTGTGGGCTGCAACACCCCAGAGGCTGACGGAGAAATACTGGCTCTGCTTATCTCTTCCTTAACGCAGGTCGGCTTACAGGATGTAAGAGTTGACTTAGGTCACGCTAGCCTCCTCAAAGACTTGATGAATGCGGCAGGGTTGGATGAGCAGCAGAAAGTTTCTGTTCAGAGTCTGCTAGCATGCCGAGACTCGGTGGGGCTGAAAAAGTTCATGGAACAGAACAATTTCCAGTCAGGTCTAAGAGATGCTTTTCTTCAGCTTTCTTGCTGCAGAAGATTGGACGAAGTTTCATCAATTTCCTTGAACGGCTCAAAATATGATAGGGCAAACAAGCAGTTAGAGAGCCTCATGGAACTTACGGAAACGTTGAAGGATTACAGGATAGATGAGTTTGTGTTCTTCGATTTTTCTTTGACAAAAAAGATCGAGTACTATACCGGAATGGTGTTTGAAGCTTCTGTTCCAAACCTGGGTCTTCCCATCGGCGGCGGAGGCAGATACGACAACTTCATCGAAAAATTTGGAAAACTAAAACTGCCCGCAACAGGCTTCGCATTAGAAATCGGAAAACTTCTCCAAGCCCTCACAGCACAAGGCTTCGAGATTCCTGAAGACCCTAAAACCAAGGTTATTGTGAAGTCAAAATTCAGGGACACTGCAGTAGAGGCGGTTAAGGCTCTTCGTGAAGCAGGAGTCATCGCCTCGTTGGAAGTGACAAAGAGAAGCCTAGAGAAAACAATGGAGTATGGAAAGATTACGGAAACCGATTATGTGGTTTCTGTTGGGTCATCACTCAATTCTCCAGTAACCGTCTACGACGTAAAATCAAACGTTTCAAGAGACGTTATGCTCCAAACGCTTCTGGAAGAACTAGGAGGTTAAGCTTAAATGAATAAAAAAATCCGAATTGCCATACCAAACAAGGGGCGCTTAAAGAAACCTGCAATCGAGATGCTTGCTCGGGCAGGAATAGAAGTCTTGGAGGAGGACCGAGCCTACGTTTCCCGGACCTCTGACCCACGATTCGAGGCAATCTTTGCCAGAGCCAACGACATACCCGTTTACGTGCACTACGGCGCCGTGGACTTGGGCATCACGGGTCACGACCTGATTCTCGAAAGAGACGCCAATGTTCTCGAATTGATGGACCTAGAATTCGGAGCGTGCACCCTTGTTGTCGCAGTTCCTGAAGATTCACCAATAACATCTGTAGCCGAAGTCCCTGCCCTGACACGGGTAGCAACTGGGTTCCCGAACATCACCCGAAACTTTTTCGAAAAACGTGGAAAGCAGGTGGAAGTTCTAGAGGTCAGCGGAACAGCGGAGCTTGCACCTAAACTGGGGTTGGCTCAGATAATCGTGGACATCACATCAACAGGCGAAACATTGAAACAAAACAAACTCAAAATAATCGGCACTATTCTTGAATCGACCAGCAGACTAGCCTGCAACAAGATCGCGTACAGAACCTTCGAGACACAAATCACTGAGCTTCTAGCCAGAATGCGAGGAGGGTCGGAATAGAATGAGAGTTATTGCCGCTCAGGAATTCGAAGATGAACTGCTTAATCAGGTGCTGAACAGAGGAAAAGCAGACATATCATCGATCGAAGCTTCGGTTAGAAAGATAGTGAAGGATGTTAGAGAGCAGGGCGACAAGGCCCTTCTGCAGTACACAGAAAAGTTCGACAAGGTGCGCCTAACAGCGTCCAAGCTGAAAGTTGACGAGAAAGAAATCAAGGAAGCATACAAAAAACTGGAAAAAAGCCAGATTACTGCCTTGAGAAAGGCTGCAGAAAACATTGCGAAGTTTCACAAGAAACAGCTCAGAGACAAATGGACCATGCAAATCGCGGAGGGCGTAACTCTTGGGCAGGTCACCCGACCCATAGCGTCTGTTGGTGTCTATGTTCCTGGAGGAAAAGCGGTGTACCCGTCTTCGGTGTTGATGTGCGCTGTGCCTGCTAAGGTGGCTGGGGTCGAAAAGATAGTTGTGTGTTCTCCGCCCAGTGAGAGTGGGGATGTTGCTGCGTCTCTTTTGGTTGCTGCTGATGTTGCGGGAGTGAGTGATGTTTATCGGGTTGGGGGAGCGCAGGCCATAGCTGCGATGGCGTACGGTACTGGTACCGTACCAAACATGGATAAAATTGTGGGACCTGGAAACGTTTTCGTGACAGCCGCAAAACTGGAAGTCAGCAAGGACGTGGCTATAGACGTTCCAGCTGGACCAAGCGAGGTTCTGATAATCGCAGACGAAACAGGCAACGCCTCCTTTATAGCATCAGACCTTCTTGCCCAAGCAGAACACGACCCTCAAGCCTGGGCGATTCTGCTAACCACATCAAAACAGTTAGCGTCAAAGGTTAAAGATGAGGTTTACATGCAGATGAAGAATCTCACAAGAACAGACATCATCAACTCCTCCATACAAAAGAGGGGACTAATAGTGACCTTCAACAACATCGAAGAGGCGATTCGTTACTCGAACATGATTGCTCCTGAGCACCTGCAAATCCAAACCAAAAATCCCACAGAAGTCCTTAGCAAAATCCGAAACGCCGGAGCAGTCTTCTTGGGAGGCTACTCGCCAGTGGCTTTCGGCGATTACTCGTCAGGCTTGAATCATGTTCTTCCCACGGCAGGCTACGCAAAAATATACTCTGGTCTTTCAAGCCTAGATTTCGTTAAAACAATGAACTTTATCCAGTGCAGCAAAGAAGGCTACCGTAAACTGAAGGAGACCACCATTACCCTCGCAGAAATGGAGGGCTTCGACGCCCACGCAAAATCCGTCGCCATCAGAGAGGAGGAAACACAATGAAAATCAAAGACTTGGTCCAAAAGGAAGTAAAAGACCTCTCCTGCTACGAAGTCAAAACCATACTTGGACAGAAGGACCAAGAAAAAATCGTGAAGATGAACCTGAACGAAAACTTTGCCATGCCAACCACGGTTATACAAGAACTGTTGCTTGACGCCTGCCGAAGCATCGATGTTCGTGCGTATCCGCCTCCACGCGGCAGCCTAGCCACCAAAGCCATCTCCTGCTTCCTTGGCTTCAGCGAGTCTGAGGTTTCTGTGGCGAATGGTGCAGATGAAATCATGGATCTGCTCATGAAAGTGTTTGTCCGAAGGGGTTCGAAGGTCATTGTTGTTGAGCCGTCGTTTCCAATGTACACTTTCTTTGCACAGTTGTATGGAGGCAACGCAGTTCCTGTGTTGCTTCGACCAGACTTTAGTTTGGATGTTGACGCCGTATTGGAGAAGGCGGACAAGAACACTAGCTTGCTTTTTGTTTGTTC
>Ga0315542_1001402_pt1 | contig 15051 bp, 15 predicted proteins | sample SalMarSW160120MG_FD_202541 | JGI IMG/M metagenome (GOLD analysis project Ga0315542, IMG submission 202541) | Salt marsh sediment microbial communities from the Plum Island Ecosystem LTER, Massachusetts, United States - Salt Marsh Sediment SW1601-20 ...
TAACTATGAATGGGAAACACCAGATCATATTTATGGTCCTTTAGAGAAAGAGTTTAATATTAAATTTGATGTATGTGCTACATTAGGCAATCGTAAGACCACTAAATTCTATGATAAACAAGTAAATGGCTTGATGAAAGAATGGTCTAGGGAAGCAGATGTAGTATGGATGAATCCACCTTATGGTAATGAAGTCGGCAAATGGGTGCGTAAAGCATATGAGGAAACGCGTAGTGGTGTAACCACGATAGCGTTACTCCCAGCACGTACTGATACAGCATGGTTTCATAACTATATCCTTGGTAAACATGAGATAAGGTTCTTAAAAGGTAGGATTAAATTCAAGGAAGCAAAAGCGTCCGCCCCTTTCCCATCTATGGTAGTAGTATTCAAGCCAACCGAAAGTAAAACAATAAAGAAATGGTTAGGCTATTTAAAATTTTTAAAAGTAATAAATTAAAATCAATATGGAAAAAGTAAAAGTCTTACAAGACATCCCTGGTCTCCTCTACGAAGGTGACATACTTATAAGCAAAGAAGAGGGTGAGGACTTTAAATTGGATTTTGAAAAAACAGAACAGGGTTTCCATCAAGAGAGGCATGTAACTTTAGATTACATGTCAGTATGTGGTAATATACCCACATATTTTACATGGGTATTTGATGAACCTGAAGAAGAAAAAGAGAGTTATAAAATAGTACGTTCTGAAAAAGAGATTGAGGATAGGATGCAGTTCTATAGGGACAATGTTGGTCCTAACAGCGGTTATGAAAAAAACCTAGTATTTAACAATCTTATTTGGTTACTTGAATGGTTAACCGGTAGAGCAGAATTACTTAAATAAAAAATTATGTCAAGAAAGCTAGTAACAAAAGCTGAGCCTAAACCAGCTGAAGACAAGGGGGAAAAGAAGGTTGATGTCAAAGATTTCTACAAAGACCCAGAGTTAGTAGAATTTGATTTTGGTTCAATCGTACTTACTTGTAAATGTGGTAAGAAACAAACACTGATGGAACATGTAGAACATGGTATTCAGTTTATAATTGCCACTAATAACAAAGCTGGTATTACTCTTCATTGTGACGAATGTCATAGTGAATTGAGGCTTTCATGCGAAGAAGGAACGCCTCCACCTGATGTGGATGCAACGACTCCTCCTCCAGAAGCGGAGAAGGAACCAGAAAAAACAGAAACTACAGATGAAAACATTCCACAAGAAAATAAAGAAGGAGAATCTGTATAAAGAGTATGTTCAAATTATTAATGGGTTACTTCAGCTCTCCTTTAGGGAGGCTGAGGTATTCTCATTACTACTTAAATTGAATGATGAGTTAGCAAATTTAATTGCTGATACAGGGGACATATTAAGCACAGATATCCGCAGGATAGTGATGAGGGAAACTAGGATATCTAAAACTAACCTAGTTAAATACATTAATGCACTTAGTGCTAAGAATATTATAGTTCGTGGTGCTAATCATAAATGGCATATAAATGAAACATTTGTTCCCAGAACAATAGGAGATATTAATGAAATAGTATTTGTCCTTGATACCGACTAATATATATACACAGTTAGCTAAGAAGTACAATAAGGATGTGAGGTTTATTCGTAGGATAACTCATCATCCTTTTGACTTTTTACACCAAAAGATAGTAGATCCTGACGACCATAGACCAATTAGGTTTAGGTATGTAGGGGTCTTTTTTGTTAAGCCTTACTGGAAGAAAGCTATGAATAATACTAGGGCTGGTTTACCAAAAGATGGTTCTATTGTATATGCTAGGGCCCCAGAGAAGAAATTTAATAAGACATATATTAACTTAAAGAAAGGTTTAGCTAAAGATGGATTCTTTATATCTGAGGACGGTAATGTCAGATGTCTCATAGAAGAGATACAGAAATGGCGTTATGCTGATACAGTAATAACATAATTATAACTACTTGATGCAACAATTTATTCTTTTTTACGTAACGTAGTACTAGATGGCACAGATATTTGACATTGTTGGGGGAGATATAGTCTTAACTCCTGAGGGGTTAGCTGTCCCAGCATTTAAAAAATTATGGGATAATGACAAATCCAGGGATAAAAAGATTGCTTTAGATGAGATAAAGTATGTTGTATTCCTTGTTGACCCAGTAAAATCTCCATATAAAGACATAGATGAGCTCTCAAAAGAGGGTGTTATACGAAGGGATATCTTTAAAGACAGTGGTTGGGAGCCAAATAATGACGTTTTGGAGGCTATTGAAAAGTATACAGAACTGAAGTATACAACCACACTAAAGGTACTAAAATCAGCAAAAACAGCCGTAGAACAGCTTGCAAACTACTTTTCTGAGGTAAATTTTAAGGAAGTTGACTCTATGGGCAGGTCTATTTACTCTGTCAATGACCTTGCAGCTAACTTAGGTAGAGTTGGAAATATAATAAAGTCCTTAAATATTCTCGAAGAAGCTGCTAAAAAAGAAATGACAGAAGGTAGTAGAGTAAAAGGTGGTTCTGAGATAGGTTATTTCGAAGACCCTGAGAATTATTAGTATGATAGACAGGGAAGAATCAGGTCTTTACGTTGTAAAGCCTAACAAAATACTTAACACAGACAAATTCAGGGAAGCTGCTATACGTTTTAAGAAAGATAAAGTGTATACCACAGCTCCTATTGATACTACCGCCTATATAGAATATTGGAGAGAGGAAGCTAAGAGGAGTATAGAGGGATATACAGCTCCTGATGGTGACTTTATAACTGGTTATCATTACTTTTATTTAAATTATTGCCCCATCCTTTTGGTTAGGGAGAAGATGATAACCGATGGAAGAGGACACACACGTAAATTGGTTGAACGTAAGCGTGATTTTCCTGATTTTTGGGATTCAGATTATGATTATTTCATGGCTATTGAACATGCTGAGTTAGAAGGAAAACACATGGCTGTTCTAAAGGCGAGAGGTAAAGGGTACTCGTTCAAAGGTGGTTCTATGCTATGCAGGAACTTTTTCCTTATTAGGGATTCTAAATCCTATGCTATAGCATCTGAGATGGAGTTCTTAACAAAAGACGGTCTTCTTAGTAAAGCTTGGGAGTTTATGGATTTCCTTAACAAAAATACAGGCTGGGCTAAGAAAAGACAGAAAGTAAATCAGGCAACCCATCGTAGGGCTTCTTACGTTAAAACCGATGAGAAAGGTGCTGAGTCGGAAAGTGGTTATATGTCTGAGATAATGGGGGTTAGTCTTAAAAACGACTCAGATAAAGCTAGGGGTAAAAGAGGTAAACTTATTCTTTGGGAAGAAGGGGGTAAGTTTCCGGAGTTAGTAAAGGCTTGGCAGATAGCCCAACCTTCTGTAGAAACTAACGGTATTGCTTTCGGTTTGATGATTGTGTTTGGTACCGGTGGTACTGAAGCAGCAGACTACGAAGGCTTACAAGAATTGTTCATGTATCCTGATGGGTATAACATTCTTCCATTTAAAAACATATGGGACGACGGGGGTGGTAAGTGTGGCTATTTTGTCCCAGAGTATGTTAATATGTATGGGAAGGACATCCATGGGCATGACCTTATGGATGAGTTCGGCAATACAGATTATCTTTATGCTACACGCCACGCCCTAGCTAAAAGGGATGAAGTTTTAAAAGGGGCAAATGATAGGAACGCTATCGATAGATGGATAGCAGAACATCCCTTCAATCCAACAGAAGCCTGCTTACAATTAACTGGTAATATCTATCCTAAGGAAGAGATGATTAGGCATTTAGCCTATATTAGGAATAGTGAAACAGTTAGGAATTATAAACAAGTAGGTGATTTAACTTTTGATGAAGGTGGAGTACTGAAATGGACTCAAGCCATAAGACCTAAAGACATAGTAAAATATAGGCTTAACAGTACAGATGATAAGAAAGGACAAATAGTTATTTGGGAACATCCAGTTGAAAACCCACCACATGGGTTGTATATTGCAGGGTGTGACCCCTATGACCATGATCAAGCAGCGTCTAGTGACTCTCTTGGTTCTGTGTTTATATACAAGAGATTTCAATCTTTTGAATCTTTTCATGATATTATAGTTGCTGAATATACAGGCAGGCCAGATACAGTTAATGAGTTTTATGAAAATGTTCGTAAGCTCCTTATGTATTATAATGCTAAACTATTGTATGAAAATGAAAAGCCAGGGTTATTTGCATACTTTACTAATAAGCATTCAGAATATCTTTTAACTGAACAACCGAGCATCTTAGCCAAGATTATCAGTAATAGTACTGTAAACAGGCGAGTAGGTGTACATATGGTTCCAGGTATTAAAGACTATGCTGAACTTAAAGTAAGGGATTGGCTTAACGAAGAGTATGAACCTGGTAAGAAGAACTTAACAAAATTAATGTCAGAACCTTTATTAGAGGAGCTTGTTTCTTATAATAGAGACGGTAACTTTGACCGCGCTATAGCTTTTATGCTTGTTATGCTGTTTCGCGAAGAGCTACATAATAGACACATAACAGAAGCAAGAAACATAGAAAAAAAGAACAGTTTATTCAAGGAACCTTTGTTCAAGGACTCAGACGTCCCGAGGTTCATTAACTTATAAAAAATAGAATGGGTACAGCACAAAATGTAATAGTATCGTTTCCACAACAAAAACTCTCCTTCGGTTCTAAAGATACCAAATGGAAGGAAGCGTGCGTAGACGGTGTAATAGGTCGTTCAAGTGGCATGAATGCGGAGAAAGACCGTATGAAAACTGCATACGATTTATATAATGGTATCTTTAACGAGAACGACCTTAAGTATGTTACAAATCCTTATAAAGTTGATGATAGCTTTCCAGCTTCTCTTCAGAACTTTAACATTATTAGGCCTAAAATTAATCTCCTTCTTGGTGAAGAAAGTAAACGACCTCAAAATGTGGTTGTGTTCCAAACCAACGAGGAAGCAGCCAGCCTTGTACAAGATAAACTTAAGAGTATGTTGGCTGAGGTTATGATTCAAGATCTTTATCGTAGAGTTGGTGAGCCAGATAAGAATGATGAAAAGGCTCAAGCAGAGTTTGATAAACGAGTTCAGGAAACCGTTGATTACGTTAAGAGCCAGTATGTAAATCCAGCTGAGGTTGTAGCACATACAACTTTAGAGTATTTACAGAAGAAACTCAGGATGGACATGGAGTTTTTAAAAGGTTTTAAAGATGGTTTAATTGGTGGTAAAGAGATATATTATAACGGTATACAGAATGGTGAGCCTATTTCAGAGAGGGTTAATCCAATAGAATGTGACCATGACAATGACCCTGACCTTGATAATATTGAAGACGGTGACTGGTTTGTTCGTCATATGAAAATGACCCCTTCTAATATTTATGATAAGTTTAATGATATTATGACAGAATCTGATTTAAATAAGGTTCTGGCAATGGTAGAAGGAAGAGGTGGAACAGTTTCAAAACCAGACTATGCACATATAGAATTTAAAAATCTATCCCCAACTGCTACTTCATTTGATGAAAGTGGTCAATATATTGATGTATGGCATGTAGTATGGAGGTCTTTTAAAAAGGTAGGATTTGTTACAATAATTGATGAATATGGTGAACCTATTACAGATTTAGTTGATGAATCTTATGTTCCAATAGAAGGTGAGGAAATTACTTGGGATTGGGTCACAGAGATATGGGAAGGATATAAGATAGGTGAAGACCTATATGTTGGTATACAACCTGTACCCTATCAGGAAACTTCTGTAGATAATCCTTATGGTGGTAAGTTGCCTTATGTAGGAAGTATGTACAGCAACACAAATTCGATTAACAGGTCGTTAGTAGATATAATGAAGCCTTTGTCATATATGTATATAATAGTATGGTATAGGCTTGAATTAGCTTTATCCAGGGATAAAGGTAAAATTATTAATATGGATATAACCCAGATTCCTAAATCTATGGGGGTTGATGTTAATAAATGGTTGCATTATTTAGGTGCAATAGGTGTTAATTTAATAAACCCGTATGAAGAAGGGTGGGATATACCAGGTAGAGAAGGAGGAAGACCAGCTCAGTTCAATCAAATAAGTTCTCAAGATTTGACAATGACTAATGTTATTGCCTCTTATATTGAACTTATGAATAAGATTGAGGAGATGGTTGGAGAGCTTTCTGGTGTAACACATCAGAGACAAGGACAGATTTCAACCAATGAATTGGTTGGTAATGTTGAAAGGTCTGTTGTACAATCTTCACATATAACAGAAAGTTTGTTTGTTGTTCATAATGATATCAAGCGCAGAGTATATACTTCTTTGATAAATATTGCTAAACATGCTTGGAAAAACAGCGGTAAGAAACATTTGTATTTTGTTATGGATGATATGTCCAGACAGTTTGTTGATATAACTGAGGATTTTCTATATTCAGATTTTGATGTGTTTGTAGGGGATTCAACTAAAGAAAATCAAAACGTTGAGGCTCTCAGGGGTCTGTTACAAGCAGGCATGCAGAACGGTGCTACATTGTTAGATGCAGCTTCTATACTTACTGCAGACAATATGAATGTTATAAAACGCCAATTAGAGAAAGTGGAGAAACGTAGAGAAGAGGCTTTGGCTTCACAACAGCAAGCTGAGATGCAAGCAGAGCAAATGAAAATGCAACTTGCACAACAGCAGATGGCTACACAAGCTTCTCAGTTCTCTGAAGAGATGAGGGTTAAAGAAGAAGATTCTGTACGTAAAACTCAGGCAGCTATTGAAGTTGCTTTGATAAATGCAGAGTCTAAGTCTTCTGAATCTCAAGATACAAATCCATATGCAAACCCTATGATTGATGAGTTAGAACAAGAGAAATTAGATTTACAAGGCAAGAAAGTAGATCATGATTTTGCTTTAAAAAGTAAACAAATAGAGGAAACTATAAGGAAAAACAAGAAAGCTGAGGAATTAAAGGCACAGGAGGTAGCTATTAAAAAGAAGGTAGCTAATAAACCTGTTCCAAGACCGGCTGTTAAAAAGTAAAAAAATGGGTAAAAAAGATATAAAAGTAGAAGAATCTTTCTTCGGTGGGTTCGAGGCTGTTGTTGATGGACTGGCTAGACCGGGAGGTATATCCAAGAAACCAGGTTCAGGTATGCCCGGAGGAGAAGAAGATACAGTTAAAGACATGTCTCAAATGAGGATTGGACTTGATCATGAAGATGAAATGATTGAACAATCTGAATCAGGGAATGTCAAATCAATAGAAGAAGATGAACCAATAGAAGAAGAAGATGGCCTGCAAGACGAAGAAAGCAATGAAGAAGAGCCCGAAGAAGTCGATGAAGAAGAGGAAGTAATTGACGAAGGGACCGAAGAACCAGTAGAGGAGACTGTAACCGATACTGATTTGTCTAAGTTTGAACCTGATATAGTTGATTTTGTAACGGAACAACTAAGTGAAAAATTAGGTTGGGAATTTGAAGACGAGACTAAACCAAAAAGTGTAGATGACATTATAGCCTATATGAGTGCTATTGTTGAAGAAAATTCTAAACCAGAGTTTGCTAGTGAGGACATAGAAAAATTAAATGATTTCGTTAGTGAAGGTGGTGATTTCAGAGAATATATGTCTGAGGTTTACAAGGTGATAGATTATGATAATATAGATGTATCTTCAGAGAAAAATCAGAAGAAAATAGTTACAGACAACTTAAAAAGACTTGGTTACAGTGATGACAAAATAGTGAAATCTTTAAACAGATATGAAGAGGCCGGTACCTTAGAGGAAGAAGCAGAGGAGGCTTTGGAAGTTCTGAAAGAACACTCGGAAGAAAAAGCACAAAAGCTATTAGTGGACCAACAAAAAGCACAGCAAGAAGCAAGGAAACAGCAACAAAAGTTCTATTCTGACGTACAGTCTACTGTAGGTCAGCTAGATTCTATCAGGGGTATTCCCGTTTCTGCGAAAGAAAAGACAGAGTTACTTAACTATATTTTTAAACCTGAAGCTGACGGGCGTACGAAGTATCAAAAAGACTACGCAAAAAATTATAAAAATCTAATAGAATCGGCTTACTTTACTATGAGGGGAGACTCTCTATTAAGTAAGGTAGCAAAGAAAGCAACTTCTCAAGCTGCGCTAACCCTTCAAAAGAAGTTAGCTAGTGGAAGCAAAAGAACCAAGAGTAGCGGTACTGTAGTAGGAAATCAAAATACTTTATCCGCTTGGGATGCTGTAAGCAACCAGTTGAGGAGACCTAAATACTAATTAAAAACAAATAAGCACAAATGGAAAACAACATTCTTAATAATCTAGTTCTTTATCGCACAAAGCGGTTTTCAGACTTGGTTGAAGAGAACATGCTTGCCACTGCGCTGCTTACTAAACCTTACGAGGTATCCACTGTACTCTCTTACGTATTCGGAAAATACGAAGCTAACACTCTGGACTTCCTGACTATGGGTCTTGGTAAGACTCTTGTTATTGAAAACAGGCAGTACGAATGGCCTGTAATGATAGAATCAGACAAAGCTATCACAATCAAGGCAGCTAAATGGCAGGGAGCTACAATTCAAGCAACCGATGTTCCTGGGATAAACAACTCTCCTATCCAACTTTGGGTAGCTGAGAAATGGTTTGGTCCAGGCGCAATTATCGCTTTCGACGACCGGGAGTTTCAGGCTAGAATACAGGGTGAGCCTTATCAGGATGGTTCTGATTACGTTTACACTGTAGTTGTAGCTGATGGACAGGTGGATTCTTTTATTCCCCCGTCACTCTTGGAAGCTGGAAAACAGATAAGCCGTGAAGGTAGCGCATACGAAGAATACAGCGAAGAAGCTGATATCGTGAACTATCAGACACCATTCAAACTCAGGAATCACCTGACAACAATGCGTCTGGCTTACGATATTACTGGCGACGCTTTCTCTTCTGTAATGGTTATCGCTATGAAGGACCCAGCTTCTGGAAAATCGTCTTACCTATGGTCTGACTACCAGGAGTGGAGAGCTTTACGTCAATGGTATGAAACTATTGAGCGTTACAGCGTATACTCAAAATACAATGCAAATACTGATGGTACAACTGATCTAGCAGGCACAAACGGACGTCCGGTTTATATCGGTGCCGGTCTTCTTGAGCAGATTGCTCCAGCTAACAGACGTTATTACACTACACTAACAGTTAGTGTATTGGAAGACTTCTTATTTGATCTTTCTTACAATATCCTTGGAACCAATGAGCGTAAGTTCGTTGCTCTTACTGGGGAAATGGGTATGAAAGAATTTGACCGTATACTTAAAGACAAAGCAGCTGCTCTGTCTACAGTTGATACTGTATTTATTACAGGCTCAGGTCAGAACCTTACAATGGGCGGACAGTTCACAACTCTTAAACTGCTTAATGGCATTGAGTTGACACTGAAACACTTCCCAATGTATGACAATACGATTTACAATCGTAAACTTCACCCAGTGTCTGGGAAACCTCTTGAGTCATACCGTATGACATTTATTGACTTCGGTATGCGTGATGGTGAACCTAACTTGGTTAAAGTTGTACGTAAAGATCGTGAAATGGTGATGTGGTATGTTGGTGGTTCAGTAGCCCCTGGCTCTGGTCATGCCAAATCAATCACAACCCTAAGATCCAATGCAAAAGACGGTTACTCAGTTAACTTCTTGACTGAACAGGGTCTCATGTTGAGATTCCCGAACAGTTCTGGTGAACTTATCTGTGATGCTGAAGATGCAGGTGGAAGATAAAAATTTATAAATTAGTCCTCGGGGATCTTCGGGTCCCCATGATGGACTTACCGTTAAATACAACGAGGAATGAAAGTTATAGTAAGACCTTTAAATAGGAACGCATGGTCGGGAATACTACAGTATAAAAACTGTCATACATCCCTGGCATCATATTTTACAAGAACAGGTAGGCTTTATACAGGTTTGACACCGGAAGATGAGAAGAGGTTAGGCGAAAAACTAAGAATAGATTTAAACCCAACATCACCTTTCTGGATTACTTTTCATATTAAAATGAGTGGTAGAGACCTTATATTGGAAACCGATGATCCCTATGATGAAATGCGTTATCTATTCCTAAAGAACCACAAAAGGGTTGCTAATGGAATGGGTGACAAAAAAGCTACAGCAAATTTTGTTATTATAAACGAGGAAGAAGAAGCAGTAGAATCGAATAAATTAAGTCAAATCAAAAGAAAAGCAATTAAAGAATTTGATAAAATGACTACTTCTGAGATGCGTAAGTGTCTACGTTTATATGGACATAATGCTGAAGATTTAAGTAATGAATCAGTAGAATTTAAATTAGATAATCTTGTAGAAGAAGATCCTCAAAGATTTTTAACTACTTGGGTACTTAATACAAACAAAGATACTGAATTTCTTATTCAGGAAGCTATATCTAAGAACGTAATTAGGAAAACTAAAAACGTTTATAAATATGGTACAGATATTATAGGGCACGGCCTTGAGGATGCAATATTATATATAGATGCTCCAGAAAATCAAGACCTTAAACTTGCAATATCAAACGAAACTAAAGCAAAATAATGACTACAGCAGAAATGCATACCGCGGTAAAAATGGGGCTTGACAAAAGTGAAGCCCTCTCTTTACCCGCTTTTCAAGCTGAAGAACTAGACTTTTGGTTGAATGATTCAATCGATAGGTTTATTAAAACACGCTATTCAGGTAATAACATGTTTTTAAAGGCCTTCGAGCAGTCACAAAAGCGTACAGATGATTTGCGGACTTTAATAGTGGAAGCTAGAATGGTCCCGGCAGCTGGTAATCCTGTATTTGATAAACCACATTCATATATAGTTGATAGTGCAGACTTTCCCACTGATTACATGTTATTTTTAAATGATGAAGTTACAATATCTTTTCCTCATTCAATAACAGGTGATACAATAAATTTACGTTCTGGCGTAACAGAATGTACGTCTGACAGTTACTTTACTAAAGTATCGGATCCTTATGGCGAACATATTTTACATTTTGATACAGCCCGTCCTTTAAGACTTTTCAGTGAGAAGGGAATAGAGTTAATAACGGATGGAAATAATTATTCCATACCTTATTATTATATGCGTTATATTAGGAAACCCGCTGTTATAGAAACAGGGGCAGTCGATTGCGATTTACCTGAACATACCCATAGCGAGATTGTTGAAATGACAGTTAATAAACTTCTTGAAAACATAGAATCTCCTCGGTACCAAACGCATACTGTTGAATTAAACAAAATTGAATAATAATTTAAAACATTAATGAAATGTTAACAAGACCTTTTAAACTTTTAATTGGCAAAAATGTTTCTCGCGACGCTGCTGTTGTAGCTGGTGCAGATATTGCAACAGTTATAGCTACGGGTGCTATTTCTGATGGTGAAATAGTTGTTCTAGATAAGAACAAAAATGTTCTAACAGCTGGTGCAACTAAATCTGATACTGATACTATTTATATCGCTCAGGGTACCGGTGAAACTTTTGCTTATACAAATGAGGCTGGAAGCACAACTTCTGCAAACAGAAAAGTTGTTTTTTCAGATCCTATTCAGGCAAGTGGTATAAAATCCTACAAAGGGAGTTCGTATACTGCTCTTGCTGAAGAAGTAATGACTATCACTTATCCAGCTGTAGCAACTACAGTAGGTAGGGAATATGTACTTCGTATCGTATATAAAGACTTGGCTGAACATCCAGGACAATTCACACAAACAATTAGGAGAATTTGTACATCAGCTACACAGGCTACGCATGTGGCTTCTTTAGTTGCTGACATTAACAATTTCCCTGGTATTCGTGTTACTGCTGCTGATTCTGGTGGAGCTGTATTTACTCTTACAGGAAAAGCTATTCCAGAATGTACTACTTCAGTAAATGATATAGAAGAATACAGACAAGTTAATTTTGATGCTTTTGTTACCTATATTGATTCTGACGATAATCATCAGACATTAGGTGCTACTGTAGCATTAACGACTCCTCCTTCTACAGGTGTTGGTACATGGGAATTAGTAAGAGATATGGAAAAAGTAGCTCAGGGTTACAAAGGAATTACTAATAAAACACATTTCCCGGTTATTAAACCTGATATGCAGACTTCTGCAGCCGCAACTTATGATCTTATTGTTATTGAACATGACAATAGCTACCTATCGTCTGACAATCAATACGTTAAAAAGACTCCTATTACCACAGTTCTTGCTCTTTATGTAGACTCCAATCAGGAAACAGATATACTTGCAGCTCTGAACCCATGGATGGAATCTTGTGGATTTGAGTCAGTTACTGTTTAATTATAAATAAAAATATAGGAGAATAAAGAAATGGCAAACGAAATTTTAGAAAGAGGTAATGAATTCTTCGGGCAGAGATTAGCAGTACTTGAAGGTATTGCTCCCATTGCTGCAGCTACCACTCTAGGTAGTTCACAGGGTGTATATATTCCTGCAGGAGCTATCATTACTGGTGTAAGGGTTAATGCTGTTGGTGCACAGACGAATCTTACTGACGCATCTGCAACTGTTGCTCTTCGCGTAGGTACAGATCCTGTTATAAGTACAGTTGAGATTAAGAATCTTGGTGCAGGAAGTGTCCCAGTAGCTATGACATTGCTCACAGCTGGTGGTGTATATGTACCTCATTCAGGAGTACTTAATGTAATACAGCAGGCTAGTGCAAACTCAGCTTATACAGGTACACACGACTTTTATGTTGAGTATCTGATGAAAGCAGCTTAATTACAAATATAAACTTAGTTGAAATGGGCGGGTTCTAGAAGATGGCCCGCCTTTTTCACTTTAAAATATTAAAAGATGGCAGTAACATTAGCTCTTTCTTATACGGAAAGAAATGATAATAAACTACTTACTTTAACAGATATCAGTGATGATTGGGGTACACCAACACCTGCTGGCATTACTACTCTTACTTTGGATGTATCAATAACAACTTCAGATAACGTAACTACAAATTATGATCAAATAGATTTAGTTGCTTTAAACTCTTTAGGTGGTGGTACTGTGCAAGGAGATTTGGTTTTTCTTATTACTGCCGCAGAATTGTTAGATTCAGGGGTAGCATTGGGCACATCTGCTGATGTATTACCTGATGGAATCTATGAATTTACTTATATTCTTGATGAAGGAGAAGCTACAGAATCTACTTTAAATGAGTCTGTATTGTTAGAAGGAAACGTTAGAAATGAAGTTTATGATGCTTTACGTCAGATTCCTACCCTTTATACATGTGATGAATGTAAGTCAAAAACAATAATGGATGCTATATTTGCATATGGTTATCTAAATAGTATGCGTGCTGGGGGATATGTAGCAAAGACTGAAGAGTTGCTTAATCAATTGTACGTATTACAAAGACTATTAGAATATGGGAGTAGTTATACATGGTAGTTTTGATGAAGGTCCAATTGCGTTAGCATTACCAGATTATTTTGAAGGGATATGGTCTGCTACTGAAACAGACCCTGTTTTCAGTGCTTGGGACAAATCTACAGGCATATCAATAACACAATCTCAGATTAGTGATGGGGGTACTATTGTCAATACAGGTGATTTATCATCAATAAGTATTGACACTTCTGGTACTATAGAGGCTAGTAATATAAGTGGTTCAAATACAGGTGATCAAAACTTAAGTGGTTATGTACCATATACTGGGGCTAGTTCTAATGTTAATTTAACGGGTAGAATTGTAACAGCACAAAGTATTACAATTACAGCAAGTCCTTCAAATACTACAGATGCTGCTACTAAAGGTTATGTAGATACTCTTGTGGCTACTGGTAGTACTTGGGCTGATGCTGTATTAGATATAGTTTCTTCTTTGCCAGGTGGTCCTGACGAAGGAGATAGGTATATACTATCAACTACAAATCAAATAAATGAATATACTGGAGGAGTTTGGGTAGCAACTACCCCTGCTTCTGGGACTACTTTATATGTATTGGGAGATGATAGTGCTCCTACAAACAATATAGGTCTATATACTTTTAATGGTACCTCTTGGGTATATATGGGTTCTACTTCAGCACATAATGATTTAACTGGACTACAGGGAGGTACTACAGCACAATATTATCATTTAACCTCTGCTCAAAGAACAAATCTTATTCAGGCTGCAACAAGTGGTTCTAATGGTTATTTAACTTCAACAGATTGGTCTACATTTAATGCTAAAGTTGGAAAATCAGGCAGCCCTGCAAGTACTTACTTAGCTACATGGTCAAGTTCTAGTGCTATTACTGGTACTTCTGGTATGACTTATGATGGTGAAGATCTCGTTGTGACAGGTAATATACGTGCTACAGGCGAGATTTCTGCATATGATACAGGGGCTCCAATCAATTGGTGGGATGATATGCCTGAAGCAGCAATAGGTGTTTTAGGTGGTATTGAACCAGATGGTACTGCTACACACTTTTTTAATGGAGAAGGTGAATGGGTAGAAATAACCGATGGTGGTGGAGCTTCATATCCATCAGGTTCCGGTATACCTATAGTAGTTAGTGGTTCTTCATGGGGAACTACAATAACTGATAATCATGTGCACTGGGATACTGCATACAGTTGGGGAGATTGGGCTGCAGCAGTTGCTTTAAAGGCATCTATAGCAGGACCTACATTTACCGGCAATGTTATATTTCCAGGTAGTACAAGGATAGGCAGTAATGGTTGGTTAGGGATTCTTACTTCATCTCCAGCATATCCTTTAGATGTAGTTGGTGCCGCAAGGGCTACGTCATATAGGACAACTAATTGGTCTATTGAGGAAAGTGGCGTTAATTTAGTAATTAAGTATGGTTCTACAGTTGTAGCCAGTATAAGTAGTGCAGGTTTAATTAAAGCAAAAGCAGATATGACTGCATATGCATCATCATTACCATAATTATGGCATTAGGTAAAACAGATATAACAACAGCAGATGTTAAGAATGAAATAGGTTCTACATCAAATGCAGTAGCAGAATTAGTAGGGGACGATAATTTAAATCCTTGTTCTTTTTATGCGCCTGGTATTTTA
>Ga0315542_1001403_pt1 | contig 15047 bp, 14 predicted proteins | sample SalMarSW160120MG_FD_202541 | JGI IMG/M metagenome (GOLD analysis project Ga0315542, IMG submission 202541) | Salt marsh sediment microbial communities from the Plum Island Ecosystem LTER, Massachusetts, United States - Salt Marsh Sediment SW1601-20 ...
CCGGGTGGTTCATCAGCATAAACGACAACACCGGGTCGGGCGGCGCGGACGCCGGATCCAGCTTCTGTTGCATTTCGGCTATTCCGCTCGCCACCAGTCTGATGGATGGATGCTGCGCCGCCGCCAGTTGCCACACTTCCAGCAGCCCGGCCGGATATCCCGGCACCGCCGGCAGCTCCGGTGTCTCCGCCAACGCTTGCCGCAACGCGGCGTACGCATCATCCCGCAACCTATTCTCACGCTGCGGCTGCTCCTGCGCGTGCGAAGTTTTCACGACCACTGCGCCGTCGTCATCCGCCGCCAGAGAACTAGCGGTTGCGGGCGCCAATACTGCGATTGCGGCAAGTATCCCAGTTAGTAGAAAAGGCCTGTAGTCCATACGGCTTATGGATTATACCACAGCGGCTATGGACTTATTTGCAATTCCGTTGGTAATCTGCGGTTTTCCCGCCCAGCGCTGGTATAATCTATGTAACCTATGGAAATTGGCCCACTACAGGAGCTGATACTAAAGATAGTCTGGGAGCGGGGCGAAATGCCTGCGCCGGAGTTGGCGGAAGCCATCAACGCGCTCTCCGCCGAGAACTACAGCTACAAGTCGGTGGCGAACTCGGCGGAGATACTCCGCCGCAAGGGCCTCCTCAGGCGGCGCATCGTCGGACGGGTGGGCTACTACCGTCCGGGCAAGATGCGCGACGAGTACGTCTCCGAGACCTGGGCGGAAGCGCTCAAGCGCGGCGCGGAGGCTTTCGGCGCGCCAGTCGCCAGTAACCTGGTGGATGCGGTGGAGATGGCCGACCCCAAGGCGGTGGCCGAGCTGATAGAGGAATTGCGCCGCCGCGGGTATATTAAGGGCTAGTTGGCCCTCATACTAAAAGCAGTCGCTCTGACCTACCTGCGGGCGTGGTTCAGCCTCACCGCCTCGTCTTGGTTGCTACGCCTTCTCTTTTCCCGGCTCAAGCCATCCGCCAACGACGCGCATGCCATCGCTTACGCCACCTCGTTGGCGGCCGTCCTCGGTTTGATTTCCGGCATCGCTGTCGCCTGGCTCGTAGCCACCGGCCGCATCGTGATGGAGACCACCTACTACCTTTTTCTGATGCATGACCTCTCGCGCACGATTATGTTCCTCGGCACCGCCGGTTTCCTGTACGCGCTGGTGTTGCTTATCCGCCTTTGGCTGCGCGGGCGGGGTAAGCGCGTCTTCCTGGGTCGCGCAAGTGATAGCGTGGAGACATATCACGGCCTGCCGGTCATCTACTCCGAAACCGTCACCGCGCCCAGCCTGCGCGGTGTCTGGGACGCTGCCATCCTCCTTCCCGCCGGTCTGAAGGACGGCCTCCCGCGCGAAGACCTGGAGGTAATCCTGCAACACGAACTCATGCACCACCGCCGCCGCGACAACTTCTGGATTTCGCTGCTGGAAGCCCTTTCTGCTGTCACGTTGAACCTGGGCGCGATAACACTTCTGCTCAAGCGCTACCGCCGGTCCGCCGAACTTGCGGTTGACGCGCGCATTCTGCAATCGGTCCCGCTGGAGCGTTACATTAACTTGCTGGTGGCATACAGCCAGGAAAACACACCTGCCAACGGCATGGACGAGGCTACCCGGCTCCGGCTGCAAGCTCTGCTTGACCGCAAACCAGTCGCCGCGTCCCTTCGCCTCGCCGTCTCGCTGCTTCTCGCCGCTGCGCCTACCGCCTTCATCGTGGCCCTGATGCTCTGGCGGGATTTCCGCTGCTTCTTCCCCTGCTTCCTGGGCTACTGACCCGCTCTGGCCGCTTCCACCCCCCGCGTTGCGCCGAGGGCGGAATGCGTCCATAATCATCACCGTGCTGCGCGTGCGCTATCCCGTGAGCCTTTCCGCCTTCGCTGTCCCGGCGGTGCTGTGGTCGCTGTGGATGGCGGGGTGGGCGGTCGCGCCGGCGTCGGAGCTGGTCTGGGCACCGCTCAAGTGGATATTCCTCGCGCTCTTCGCGCCCATCGGCCTCATCCTCCTCGCCTGCCTCTGCGGCTACCGCATCACCCTCACCCGCAAGGCTCTCATCTTCGGCTACTTCCCCTTCATCCGCCGCGTGCCGCTGTCGAAGCTCGCTGAAATCCACGTTGGCGGCACTGGCATGACCATCTGGCGCACCAGCGAGTTCCTCACCGTGGTCACCGCCAAGGGCGAACGGATAGCCGTGCCCTGCAATAACGCCGCCGCGATCGTGGCGGAAGTTGCGCGGGCGGCTGGCGAGCGCTCCTAGCCATCTGCTATCCTCTTGCGCATGAGGTTCACCCTTGCGCTGCTGACTGCATTGGCTCTGCTTTCTCTCACTGCCTTCGCGGACAAGCCCGTCATCCCGCTTCCCGTCCGCGAATACATCGCGGAGAAGTACTTCCCCGGCGTGCAGGCAAACAGCCCGCAGCTGGACGCCGCGATAGAAGTGCTCACCGTCCCGCCCGCCATTATGCGCCACGTCCGTGACCTGGGCTGGGAGCGCGGGCAGCTGGAGCGCTTCGCCGCGGATAAGCTCTTCCTACTGGTCACCTGCCCCGGCGGCTCGGTGCGCGCGCTGCACTTCCGCCGCGGCGAAATCCGCAACGACCGCGAGCTGGACGCGTCCCGCGTCCGCGTGCTTCGCCGCCTCTACTCCGACGCTGCTTTCACCGCGCCGCTTGCGCCGGAGCTGAACCGTTGGCTCTGGTGCGATTCGGTGAATGCGAAGCAGGTATTCCTCCACGCTGCCTCGGTAGCAGCAAAGCGAGATAGTTCTCGGCTGGACGCTGCTACGCTTGACCGCGCCTACGCGAATCTCACTGCGCCGGGAACGCACTCCGACGCCCTTGCGCGGGCGCTGGGTGCATTGGCTGATTCCACCGGCGCGCCAGAGAACTGCTGGGCGGCGCTGTGGCTGCTCTCGCGGATGGACCAGATGAGCTTCGCGCGCGAGCAGCGCGAGCTTTCCATCTGCGACCTCCAGACGGTTGACGCGCAGACCTTCTACGAAAACGTCTTCTACGCGGTGAAGGCGCGGCGCGAGCTGCCCTGGGCGCGGCAGGTGCCGGATGAGGATTTCCTCCAGCAGGTGCTCTCCCCGCGCGGCACCGGCGAGCCGCTACAGCGCTGGCGCCGCCATTTCTACGCAGCGCTGGTGCCCGAAGTGCAGCATCTCGGCGCGCGCGATATTGACCGCGCCATCGCCGTCGCGACCAATGCCTACGGCGATTACTTCCAGTACGAGGGCGACACCACCTGGGAGGACTTCGGTTTGCTCACCTCGCTCGCGGTGCACGAAGGCCGCTGCGAGGACTGCAGCAACGTGCTCAACGCAATGCTGCGCACGCTGGGCATCCCCGCCTGCCAGGCCTATACCCCGTGGTGGGGCCACTGCGACGGCAACCACGCCTGGACCTGGATTCGCGGCTTTGGCGAAGTCCCCGGCGACGGCGCCAACGGCGTCAAGGTCTACGTCAAGACCTGGGACGGCAAGCTGGATGTCACCGCGGACTACACTCCAGTAACCGCGGTCGAGTTCGCCACCGCTGCGCCCGACGGCACTGAGGCGGAAGTGCTGGTGTGGAACCTTGACGACTGGCGCGTAATCACGCGGGAAAAGGCGCAGGGCGGACGTGTCCGTTTTGACAACGTCGGCTGCCGGCTTAACTTTGCGCTGTGCATCCGCGTCCCGGACGAACAGGAGCGCCTCACCGACGTGCGCACCGACGGCAGCGTCCGCTGGCTCAACTTAGACCCATCTGCCTCCACCGATGGCAGGTTCACCGCCGTTTTAGATGTCAAGAATCCTTTGGGTGAGTTCCAGCCCGATGCAAACTACACGCTGGAGCGCTACGCCCTGGACGGCTGGCAGCCTTGCCCCTCCGAACGCACTCCCACCGGTGCCCTCAGCTTCGCCGCGCATTCCGATTTCCTCTACCGCATCCTCGGCGAGGGTATCGCCGCCCGGCCCTTCACCGTGGAGTTGAGCCCTGAGACTGGAGAGACCGTGCTCTTGCGCCGCTGACGGCCCAATGGCGTATCCGAGATGCTACAATACTCACCAGCCGGGCGGGGGTAACTCCCCGTCCGCGCAGGCAAAAGTAGGTGATCACCCGATGAGGCGAATCCTCCTGTGGATTCTGGTCGCGTGCGTTGTCTCGGCTCCCGGCTGCGGCGGCGGCGCGAGCTATGTCGCTTTCGGCGGCGAGGTGAATCCCGGAGACGACGATTACGTGACGTGGGGCAACACTGAAATCAAAGTAAACATACCGCTCACGGCGCAGAGCGGAGACGTAACCGTAACTGTCGGCTCGGAGACGAGCAACGGCTATGAAGTGCGCGTCATTCTTGCGCCGCCTAACCTTACGGGAGGAGAACAATTCTGATGAATCGATGGGGAGTACAACTTGGGGTAGTGATATTGCTGCTGTTCGCGGTAATCGCGTTTTCCTGCGGCGGCGGGGGAGGCAGTTCGCAGCGCTTGGGCGGGCCGTCGGACGTGGTTCCGCTGCCGGAAGACCAGTACCCGACCACCGGCCACATTAAGCTGCGCGGCCAACTGCTGAAGACGCCGCAGGGCGTGCCCAGCGGAGTGCGCGTAACCTGGGAGCGGGTAACCGCTGCCAGCGCGGTGGGTTACTACCTGTACCGTGATGATGAGTCCATTCCCGACGGCGACCCCGAGGGATATGAGAGCTTGCGCGTAAACGGCGGCGATATGATCGACCAGCCCGGTTCCGGCGCCAGCGTTAGCTTTGACGACGTGTTTGATCCCGACCTAGACTCGGAGTGGTACTACCGCCTGACCGTGGTGAACGACACGGACGATGAGAGCGACTTCTCCAACCAGCTCTCGGTCACCATCGTTGACTTTGACTTCACCGGCTTTGATCCCACTTCGGGTACGGTCGGCGACACGGTGACCTTGAGCGGCACCAACTTCGGCGAGGATGAACCCACCGAGGATGTGGTGTACTTCACCGGCGCTTCCGACTGGGTGGAAGCCACCATCACCGACTGGACGCAGACCGACGTTGACGTGACCGTGCCGGTGGGCGCAATGACCGGCCCCATCCGGATGGAAATCGGCGGGCTTTACCAGAATTCCGGCGGAGATTACACAGTGCTGGCGCCGGTGGCAGACTCCATTGATCCCGCCGAGGACTACGCCGAGCACGACGACATCACCATCACCGGCTCGCGCTTTGAGGCCGCGCAGGGCACCAGCATCGTCACCTTCAACGGCGTCGAAGTGGACACTTACGTCTCCTGGTCGGACACCGAAGTCGTGGTCAAAGTGCCCGACAACGCCACCACTGGCGACGTGAAGGTCAAGGTGGGCGCCAACGAAAGCAACGGCGTGAGCTTCACCGTGCTGCCGCACATCGATTCGCTGGATCCCGACGGCGGCGTGGTCGGCGACAGCTTTGACGTGATTGGCACCGGCTTCGGCACCACTCAGGGAGCGAGCACGGTAACTCTCAGCGGAGATACTTGCTCCGTTTCCAACTGGGGCAATCTGAGCATCACCGTCACCGTGCCTGAAACCGAGAGCGGCAACGTAGTCGTGACCGCCGGCGGAAACGCCAGCAACGGCGTGTTCTTTGACGTGTCGCCGCAGGTGTCGGGCTTCTCGCCCACCCGCAGCTGGGTCGGCCAGGAGGTCACCATCAGCGGGACGGGCTTCGGCCCCTCGCAGGGCTCCAACAAGGTCTACTTCTACGACGGCGTGGAAGTCACGACCTACGTCACGTGGGGTTCCAACGAGATTGTGGTGGAGATACCTGCGGGCGCCGGTACCGGAACCATCACCGTTGAGGTGGACGGCGACGACAGCGTCTCCGACGATCCCATCCTCATCGTCCTGGCGCCGCCCAACTTGGACGACGTGGAGCAGTTCTGACGCCGCGCTCAAAGGAGCGATAGCGTCGCGCATTCGGCCCAGGCCGCTGAATACGTGTGCGGTTCAGCGGTCTGGGCTGTTCGCGTCTCGCTCGCGTATTTCCCCAGCCGCTTCGTCCGTCTTGTGCCGCACAATCTCGCCCTCGGTGAGATAGATGACGGTCTCGGCGATGTTGGTGCAGTGGTCGCCGATGCGCTCCAGATGCCGCGCAATCGCCAGCAGGTCCAGCAGTTCCGAAACTTCATCGGGATGCTCCCGGTGCCGCGCCATGATGCGGTCGTAGGCGTCGCGCTTCTCCGCGTCCAGCTCGTCGTCCACCAGGCAAACCTCCCACGCCGCCTTCGCGTCCAGGTGAATCAGCGCCTGGGTCACCCGCTTGAGCATCAACTCTGCATGCGCCGCCATTCCCACAAAATCAAACACCGCACGGGTGGGCTGGTAATCCCGCAGCCGCTCCGCCTTCTTGGCGATGCTCGTAGCGAAGTCTCCGACACGCTCTAGATCACTGATGATTTTTAAGACGGAGATCAAGAATCGCAGGTCCCGAGCCACCGGCTGGTGGAGCGCCAGCACCTTCAGGCAGTCTTCCTCGATGTCCACGTCCATCTGGTCAATCATCTCGTCGCTTTGCACCACGCGGTCAGCCAGCCTGACATCGCGCTCGGCGACTGCTTTTACCGCAAGGTGCACCAGCTCGCCGACTTCCGCGCTCATGGTCAGCACTTTCTCCTTGATATCTTCCATTTCCCGCAGGAATTGCACTGACATAATTCACCTCTCCTAGCCGAAGCGGCCGGTAATGTAATCTTCGGTGCGTTTGTGTTCGGGTTTCTCAAACAGCTTGGCGGTCTCGCCGAACTCAATCAGCACGCCTTCGTAGAGGAACGCGGTGAAGTCCGACACCCGCGCGGCTTGCTGCATGTTGTGGGTCACCATTACGATAGTGTACCGGGCTTTGATCTCGCGCAGCAATTCCTCAATCTTGGCCGTACCGATGGGGTCAATCGCCGAGCAGGGCTCGTCCAGCAGCAGCACCTCCGGCTCCACCGCCAGCGCCCGGGCGATGCACAGCCGCTGCTGCTGCCCGCCGGAAAGCTCCAGCGCGCTCTTGTTCATCTCGCCTTTGACTTCGTCCCACAGGAACGCCTTCCTGAGGTTGTCCTCCACAATCGCGTCCAGCTCTCCCCGTCTGCGCACGCCCAGCAGCCGCGGGCCGTACGCCACATTTTCGTAGATGGACTTGGGGAAGGGGTTGGGCTTCTGGAAAACCATCCCGATGCGGAGGCGTATCTCCATCGGATCCACGCTCTTGTCGTGGATGTCGCCGCCCCGGAAGGAAATCCCGCCGGTGTGCCGGAAGGCGGGCACGAAGTCATTCATCCGGTTGAAGCAGCGGATAAGCGTGCTTTTGCCGCAGCCGCTCGGCCCGATGATAGCCGTGATGTGGTTGGGTGCGATGTCAAATGACACGCTCTCTAGTACCTGGTGGCTGCCATACCATGCGCTGAGCGCCTCCACGCGGATGACCGGCTCCACCGGTGCCGCCTGCACTTGCAGTTTGGGCCGCGGCGCTGCCGCCGGAGCAATGGTTACCACTGGTATTTCCTCTGATACTTGTTTCGCAGCCATATGGCAATCGCATTCATTGAAAGCAGGATGATGAGCAGCACCACGATGCCCGCCGCCGCATTGATGGCGAACTCCGCCTGCGGCCGCGAGACCCAGTTGAATATCTGGATGGGCAGCGCGGTGAACGGCGACTTTAGTCCGGTGGGCAGGAACGCCACATAGGTCAGTGCGCCCAGCATGATGAGTGGCGCCGTCTCGCCGATGGCGCGGGAAAGCGCCAGGATGATACCGGTGAGCATCCCCGGCAGCGCCAGCGGCAGCACGTGGTGCCGGGTGGTCTGCCAGCGGGTGGCGCCCAGTGCGTAGGAGGCCTCGCGTAGCGACTTGGGCACCGCTCGCAGCGCCTCCCGCGAGGCCAGGATCACAATCGGCAGGATGAGCAGCGCCATCGTCAGCGCGCCGGCGATGAGGCTGCGCTCCAGCACCATGAAGCGCACGAAGAGCTCCAGCCCCAGTATTCCGTAGATGATGGACGGCACCCCCGCGAGGTTCGCGATGTTGACCTCAATCAACCGGGTGAAGAAGTTGTCCCGCGCATACTCCTCCAGGTAGACCGCCGCGCCGATGCCCAGCGGCACCGCCAGCGCCGCGGTGAGGATGACCAGATACACGCTGCCCGCCAGCGCGGCGAGTATCCCCGCCTGCTCCGGCTTGCGCGAAGGGAAGCTGGTGAGAAACTGCCAGTTGAGCCGAGGCACTCCATCGGCGAACACATCCGCCAGAAACACCACCAGCACTAGCAGCGCGAAGACCACCGCCGAGGCTGCCAGCACCCGGAACCAGCGCTCGCGCCGGTGCTGGCTGGCAATGAGTCTTCCGAGTGCGGCGTCAGGGATTCTCATGCGTACCTCTCGTAGAACTTGCGTTTCAGCCGGTGGCTGACAAGGTTCAGTATGAAGGTGAGCGCAAACAGGCTCAGCCCCACGACGAAGATGGTCTGGTATTCCAGCGTGCCGTAGGGAGTGTCGCCCAGGCTCACCTGCACTATATACGCCGTCATCGTCTCCACTGGCACCAGCGGATTCGCCGTGAGCACCGGCTGCTGACCCGCGGCGATGGCGACGATCATCGTCTCGCCGATGGCGCGGGAGACCGCGAGTATCACCGACGCGGTGATGCCGGAAAACGCCGCGGGAATCATCACCTTCAGCGCCACCTGGAACTTGGAGGAGCCCAGCGCGTAGGCCGCGTCCCGCAGGCTCTGCGGCACAGCATAAATCGCGTCTTCGCTGAGGGATGCCACCATCGGCAGGATCATGATGCCCATCACGATTCCCGGGCTGAGCGCGTTGAAGCCCTGCAATCCCGGCACGATTTTCTGCAGCACCGGCGTGACGAAGAGCAGCGCGAAGTAGCCGTAGACCACGGTGGGCACACCTGCCAGTATCTCCATCACCGGCTTCACCACGCCGCGCACCCGCGGCGAGGCGTACTCCGCTAGGAAGATCGCGCTCAACAGCCCCAGCGGCAGCGCCACCACCACCGCAATCAGTGTGGTCAACAGCGTTCCCAGCAGCAGCGGCGCAATCCCGAAATGCTTCTCCAGGAACAGCGGCGACCACTCGCGGTCGGTGAGGAACTGCCACACCGGTACGTGGCGGAAGAACTGCAGCGATTCGAATAGCAGCACCGCCACGATGCCGATGGTGGTAAAGATGGAAAGCGCGCCACAGAAAGCCAGGAAGCCCTGCACCGCGCGCTCGCCCAGCTTCATGCGCACTTTCCGCCGTCCGTAGCGCTGAACGTAGGACAAGCCGTTAGCCTCCCAGCACCTCAAGCACGCCCTTGCCCTTGTTGGCGGGGTCGCCGAAGACCGTGCCGGCGGTCCCGTTCTTCAAGCGCTGCTCCGCCAGCGCATAGGCCTCGTCCGGCAGCGGAACGTATCCCACTTCCTGCGCCAGCGCTCTTACGTTTTTCAGGTAGAAATCCACGAAGCCCAACACCTCCGGGCGCTCCAGTGCGTCGGCGCGCACATAGATGAACAGCGGGCGCGACAGCGGCGCATACTCGCCACTTCGTACGGTCTCCAGCGATGGCGTGACCGGCCCGGTGCCGCCGTCAATCGCCACGATGTCCAGCAGATCCATGTTCTCCTCGTAGTAGGCCAGGCCAAAGTAGCCCAGCGCATACTGGTCGCGCGCCACGCCCTGCACCAAAACGTTGTCGTCCTCGCTTGCGGTGAAGTCCGGGCGGCTGCTGCCGCTCTCACCGCAGATGACTTCGGTGAAGTAGTCAAACGTGCCCGAATCCACGCCGGGGCCGAACAGGCGGATGGCCTCGTCCGGCCAGCCTTTCCGAATCTGGCTCCACTTCATCACTACGCCCTTCGACTCCGGCGCCCACAGCTTCTTCAGCTCCTCCACCGTCAGGTCCTTGCACCACGTGTTGTCCTTGTTCACCACCACCGCGATGCCGTCGTAAGCGACCGGCAGCTCCACAAACTCCACGCCGTTCTCCCGCGCCAGCTCCAGCTCCGCGTCCTTGATCGGCCGCGAGGCGTCGGAGATGTCGGTCTCCCGGCGGCAGAACTTCTTGAAGCCGCCGCCGGTGCCGGAGATGCCGACCACGACTTTCACCGTCCGGTTGACCTTGCCGAACTCCTCGGCCACCGCCTCGGTAATGGGGTAGACCGTGCTGGAGCCGTCAATCCTGATGAGCGTCTGCACGGCTGCCGGCTCCTTCACGCCCGCGCCCTGCTTCCCGGCGTTACCCTGCTCGGTGGCAGGCGTAGAGCATGCGGCGGCCAGAGCCGCCACGAGTATCGCGACGACAATGTATATCCAATTCCTCATTAGTGAATCCTCCAAATGTATCATGCGTTGCCTTGCGCCTGAGTGCTTCCGCTAGAACTTGAAGCCGAAGTCCACTTGCAGGCGCTTGTAATCCTTGCCGTTCACCAGCCCGGCGTCGTTCACCAGGTAGGTGACACCGAAGGTGGCGTTCTTGGCGAGCAAGGTGGAGATGCTGAAAATGTGGCCCTTGCCGTCAGTGCCGCCCCCGGCAAAGTCCGAATCACACCATGCGCCCAGCACCGCGTCGGCTTCCACTCGCCGGTAGTTGTAGCCGAACTTCCAGTTGCCGGGCTCCTTCGTGCTGCCGAGGTCGAAGCCCACCAGCCAGCCGGTGTCGTCGGCGCCGGCGTCGGTGTTGGTGACCCAGTTGCCGTAAAGCGAAACCGGCGTGTTACCGGCTTGCCAGTCCACCTGCGCGAAGGCCTCCAGCTCTTTGAAGCCGTTGGCGTAGAAGATGTCGCCGGTGTTCGGGTCGGTTGTCACCGAGTTGCCGAAGCTGTCGGTGGCGTCAAACAGCGGGGATTCCCCCTTAAGGCTGGTGAAGTTGTAGTAGCCAAGCCCGACGGTCGCAGTCGTGCTCTTGCCCCCGAACTTCACTCCGCCCTGCAAGCCGAGCATCCGGGCGTCGCTGCCGCCGCCGCGCTCATCGGCCCAGAAGTGCGCCACATTGAAGAACGGCTGGTTCTCGCCGCTGCCGTGGAACGAAAGCGCCAGGCCCTCGGGCGTAAGGTCGCCGTCCCACAGCAGCTGGTTGCCGCCGGCTGCAAAAAAGGGGTTAGACATCTTTCCGCCGTAGATGTTCACGTTCTCGTTCGGGTGCCAGTCAAAAAACGCCTGGTCAAACCAGATGTCCTTGCTGGAGAATGCCCCGTCCAGCGTCTGGTTGGTTGACACCGGATCGTCCGAACCGCTGGCCAGCCGCACCTTAAAGTCCACCTGGTCGTTCACCTTGCCGCTCATTCCCAGGCGCGCACGGATGCGGTCGCGCTGGCGGCTCTTCTTGCCGGCTTCGCTGATGTGTTCAAAGCGGTAGCGCAGATCGCCGCTGATCTTGACCTTGGGCACCCACGAGGGAAGCTCGCCGGCCTTCTCCGCCTTCTCGCTCACCTGCGCCACGTTCCCTTCCAGGGCGCCCACGCGGGCGGTCAGGTCCTCAATATGCCCCGCCTGCTCCTGGATGATGCGCACAAGCTCTTCAACGGTGTATCCGCCGTATTCAATATCCTCGGCCAGCACGGTTTCTTCAACCACGGCAGTCTCAGAAGCCTCAGTGCCGTCGCTCTCCGAAGTACTTTCTTCCGCCAGGGCCGCGGACGATAGCGCCCACAGCGCTATTAGTGCAAACAGCAGAACCCTCTTCATGTAACCTCCTTTTACCGAGAGCATTTGCGTCTGGATTTCGCTCTCAAGCAAGGAATGCTATCCGCGCAGGGTTAGCGCCGGCTTAGCGCATTGTTAGGATTTGGTTAGCGGTTTGGGCTCAGTGAACCGCCGCCGTGAGCCTATTCCGCGCGCAAGAACAGCGTGAACACGCTGCCCTTGCCAAGCCCGCTTGCGGCTTCCATTCTGCCGCTGTGGACCAGCGCCACATGCTTGACTATCGCCAGCCCCAGTCCGGTGCCGCCGAACTTGCGGCTCACCGTGCGGTCTACGCGGTAGAACCGCTCAAAAATGCGTTCCAGTTGCTCCGGCGCAATCCCCGGCCCGCTGTCTTTCACCGCAATCGCCACCTCTCCATTCGTCCTTCGCGCCGACACTCTCACCTTCACTCCCTCGCCCCCGTACTTTAGCGCGTTGTCCACCAGGTTCGTCACCGCCTGCTGCAGCAGCGATGCATTAGTCATCGCCAGCAAGCCCTCATCGCACTCAAGCTCCACCTCCGCCATAACTTCCGCCGCCAGCGGCGCCAGGCTCTCCGCCGCCGCTTCCAGTACCGGCCTCACCCGCCCGATGGTCAATCCTACCTGCAACTGGTCCGCTTCTTGTTCAATGCGCGATAGCGTGAGCAGATCTTCAATAATGCTGTTCAGCCGGTCGGCGTGCCGCACGATGGTGCGCAGGAAACGCACCGCCTCCTCGGTGTCCTCCATCGCCCCGTCCAGCAGCGACTCGGCGAAGCCCTTGATCGCGGTAATGGGCGTGCGCAGCTCATGAGAGACATTTGCCACAAAGTCCCGGCGCACCCGCTCCAGCTTCGTCTCCTTCGTGATGTCCCGCAGCACCGCGATGATGCCCAGCAGGTCGCCTTCTGCGCTCCGCATGGTTTTAGCCACTGCCTTAACCACTCGCTCCCCGCCTATCCTCAGTGCCACTTCGGCTTCCACCGGCGCCCCCCTTGTCTTGGCCTCTTCCAGCAGCGACAACAGTATTGGCGCATCCGTCACCTCGTATACCATCTTCCCGCCCGCATCCTCCGGCGAAGTCCCCACGAGATCCCCTGCGCTCCGGTTCATCAGCAGTATCCGCCCGTCCGGCCCCAGCGCGATGACGCCCTCGCTCATGCTGGAGAGCACCGCGTCAAGCTGGTTGCGCTGCGCCGTCACCCGCTCCAGCATCAGGCCCAGCTTACCCGCCATCTCGTTCAGCGCGCGCGCCAGCAGTGCGCTTTCCTCTGACCCTTCTTCGCGCACGAGGTGGCGCAGCTCGCCGCGGGCGAAACGTTGCGCTCCCTCCTTCATGTCCTCTAGCGGGCGGCTGATTCGCCGCGAAACAACGGCACTCACCAGCGCCGCCGCCAGCGCTGCCACTAGGCCGGCCACGATGATGGCGTGCTGGTAGGCGCCCGCAGCCTGGCTCATCGCTGTGAGCGGCAGCGACACCCGCAGGACGCCGATGGTCTTGCTGTTCTCCCGCAGCGGCACCGCCAGATACAGCATCCGCTTCCGCACTGTCGTGCTGTAGCGGATGGACTTGCCCGCCACTCCCTCCATCGCGCTGCGTATCTCCGGGCGAGTGCTGTGGTTCTCCATTTGCGCCGGGTCTTCATCTGTGTCCCCGGCCACCGTCCCGTCCGGCAGTATCACCGTGATCCGCGTAGCTGCCATCAGTCCGATGGACTTGCACTCCTGCTCAATCCGTGCGGTATCCCCCGCCCGCACCCACGCAGTGAAATCGTCCTGCAGTATGGCCGCGCGCGTGTTCAGCTCCTGCGTGGTCTCCTCCACGATGAACCGGTGCAGCAGCGCGGTGGAATACCAGCTGACGCCCGCGATGGCCGCAACCGTGATAACTAGGTAGGAGGGAAAGAGCAGCCAGATGAGCCTGCGCCTCTTCACTGCCTATTCCTTGAAGCGGTAACCCACTCCCCGCACCGTCTCAATGTATTGCCCGTACTCCCCCAGCTTCTTGCGAAGCCCCGCGATTTGCACATCCACCGCGCGGTCGGTCACCACATACTCGTCGCCGCGCACCGCTTCCACGATCTGGTAACGGGTGAACACCCAGCCCCGCCTGCCGGCCAGGAACCTCAGCACCTCAAACTCTGTCGGAGTCAGCTCCAGCACCGCTCCCGCCAGTGTGACTTCGTGCTTGCCCGGCCGGATGGCCAGCTGGTCCACTACGATTTCCTCTCCCGCCTCGTCGGCAGCGGCCGTCCGGCGGCGCAGCACGTTTTTGAGCCGCGCCACAAGCACCCGCGGGCTGAACGGCTTGGTGATGTAGTCTTCCGCGCCCAGCTCCAGCCCCACTACGATGTCGGTATCCTCCGACTTGGCCGTGAGCATAAGAATGGGAATGTGCTTCAGGTCGGGGTCGCCCTTCAGCCGCCGGCAGACCTCCAGCCCGTCTATGTCGGGGAGCATGAGGTCCAGTATCACCGCGTCGGGGTGTTTGGCCTTGGCTTCCGCCAGCGCTTCCCGTCCGGTGGCTGCTTCCAGCACGCTGTACCTTTCTTTCGCCAGAGTATGGCGCAGCAGCTCGCGGATGTCGTCGTCGTCCTCCACGACCAGAATGTTCTTCTTTTCCATTTCGCCTCTCCGCTGAAGGCGGGTTCCGCGGTTGCGCCCACATACTAGCACAACGTCCCACACCATCAACCACGTACGCCGGGCTTTAGCCTGGCTATCGTGGCTTCCCGCGCGCTTCCACGCTGGACACACTGGCGGCCTGCCGCTAAACTAATGCGGCTACCGGCCCAATCCACGCGCTATTGGGGGTGATATGGACGTCCTGCTTGCTGTCTCGCCCGTGATTGTTATCTTTCTGCTGATGACGGTGGGCCGCCGCACCGCCGATGTCGCCGGCCTGCTCGGCTGGATTTACACCGCGCTCATCGCCGCGTACTTCTTCCATACCTCCTGGGAAGTCATCCTCATCGCCTCCCTTGCGGGCATCGTTGCGAGCTTTCCCATCAGCCTGATGGTCGTCACCTCCATCTTCCAGATAAACGTGATGGAGGAGGCGGGCGCCATCCGCCGCCTGGTGGCGTTTATGAAGACGCTCGCCAGCGAAAACCGCGCCGTGCAGATAATGCTCATCAACGTCGGCGTGGGCACGCTGCTCGCCGCCCTGGGCGCCACCCCCGTGTCCATCCTGCCGCCGATAATGCTCAGCCTCGGCTACTCCGCCTTCGTCGCGGTGGCGCTGCCCGCGATCGGCTACGACGCGCTCTGCACCTACGCGCTGCTGGGTGTGCCGGTGGTGGTGTTCGCCGACGTGGTGAGCGCCATCAGCGGCCAGACTTTCACCCCCGCGCAGGTCGGCCTGTACTTCGCGCAGTTTATGCCCGTGGTGACCACGCTCA
>Ga0315542_1001404_pt1 | contig 15047 bp, 10 predicted proteins | sample SalMarSW160120MG_FD_202541 | JGI IMG/M metagenome (GOLD analysis project Ga0315542, IMG submission 202541) | Salt marsh sediment microbial communities from the Plum Island Ecosystem LTER, Massachusetts, United States - Salt Marsh Sediment SW1601-20 ...
AACCGCTTCCGGAGGCGCCAATAACAGCCAGAAAGCGCTGATCTGATTCAAGTTCAGCCATGAGGCGTTCCACCAGCGATGTTGTTAAATCTTCCCGCCCAAAGAATAAATCGGCGTCGGCTTCATCGAAGAAATACAAACCTTTGTAAGGGGGCAGCCCGGCAGCCGGTGCATCTTCGCGGCGGACGGCTGCTGCAAGTTCTAACAAACGCGCCGCCACTTCCGGTTGATCCTCCGCGTACAAAGCAGGCAAGAAACGGGCGGTCAGGGTCGCCAGGTCAGGCAGGCGTTCGTTTTGTTCGAGGCGGGAGATTTGTGCGTCGCTATAGCCGACTGCAATGGAAAGTTCGCGTTGGGTCAGCCCGGCGCGACGCCGAAGGTACTTTAGCAGGTCACCAAATGTGGTGAAACGATCCAGGGCAATTACGACGCTAGAAACTGGCATACAGCCTCCATTTGAGAGACCGGGTGGAGTGCGTCTACGACCAGTATAGCGCAATTTTGTGAAAACAGTGGGTTTTGTCAAATAATGTCAAATTTTTTGAGCGGTCAGATGCTAGGATGGAGTTGAAGTTGAGGCGAAATTGAATGACCTGGCTTCTAACCAATAAGGTCCAATAGAAAAAGGTTTGGCGCACTTTGTGGGCCATGCAAAATGATTTTTAGTCTCGTATCAAAAAAGGAGAACGAAATGAAAAGGACAAGAACCATCTTAATGGCAGTCGTAATTGCAACCACGCTGCTGCTGGTCATGGCATTGGGAGCCAACGCTCAAGCCACACGCACAAATGTTGCCTCCTACGAATACGATTGCATCGCACAACAGCCCGATAAGGTCTGGATGGAAGGAAATGTCTTGCACGTGCGCGGAGTCGTCCATAAGAACGTCAATGTCTCGGATAACCCGGAAATCAAGGGCATCAACACCACTGTTGCCGATGCAGACATCAACCTGAAAACTGGCTATACATACGTCCGGGGGACGATGAGCTTTAAACCGAAAGGTATCCAAGGCACCTGGGAAGGTACCTGGATTTTTATCTCAAACAAAGGTGTCAGCGGCGGGTCGGCGGTGGCACATGGCACAGGGGCCTTAGAAGGCAAGAGCCTGTTTCTCAAGCTCTACGATACCCCCACCGTCCCTGAAACCGCGAACATCTGTGCGGACTTTGGCCCGCCGGAGAGCAGCAATTCCAGGATCGAGGGGTACATCCTCGACACAGGTGCGCCGTAGAATTTGGGCTGGAAGAATATAAGAGTGGGGTGAAATGCCATAATTGTGGAAATTCCATCCAGTCTCGGATATCCGGACGGGCTTGCACCTTAAATAATAGCCAATAAAGTATCAATTAGCCTTGACAAATTCATTGCCTGGTTGCTACTTTTCACCGCAGCCTGCTCCTCTTCAGCCAGGTGAGAGACGGCTTCTTCAATTTCCTTCGCGTATAGGTCAGTAAACCAGCGCGATTGTGCCAGATAACCCTGCTGGGTAACCAGGTTGTACAATTCCACTGCCCTCAACCGTTCTCCAGCATCTGCCAGAAGAATTGCAATGTCTGCCAGGGTGAGATAAACAAAGAAGGTATAAAGCCCGATTTCGCTGTAAAGCTGCAACGCCTGCCTGGCATGTCGCCAGGCGCTGGAACGGTCGCCATGTCCATATTCAGTACGGCTGAGGCCGGTGAGAGCCGTCATCATCCAACCCTTGTCATCAACAGACTGGAAAAAGTGGTAGCTGAGCTGGTATGCCTGCTTTGCTTCCACGAATTTGCCTTGGACGAGCAATGCATCACCCAGGTAGCGGTGGCGGAGCGCATACTCATAATCGCTTCTTCCCTGCAACAATGCCAATCCCTCGCGAATCTGGTTCTCCGCCTCGTGATACTTTCCGAGATGGTAGAGTACCTCGCCAATCTCGATACAGGCTTTTCCTGTCATTCGGTTATCCCCAAGGTCCTGGTAAATCTCCAGTTCTCTCCGTTTCAGAGCGTAGTAATCCTCGAACTTCCCCTGAACCAGGAGAAGATAACCGAGCGCCATGAAGATCATCCCTTGCGTGGACGGATCTTCCACCAGTTGGAAACTCTGACAACTTTCCATGAGAAGCGCTTCCGCTTTTTCCAGGCGGTAATAGTGAAACAACTCGGCGATACCAAGGATGAACAAGGTGCAGCCTATCTCAAAAGGATCACCACTTTGGCGCACATCCGCCAGGCTCTTCTCGATCTGCAGGTAGAGCTCCCTGGAAACAGCCCCCCCACCCATCAGGAACCGCCAAAAAAAGATCGAGAATCTGGGGACCTTGCCTGTAGATAGCATCGAAAGGCGAAAAACCTGCTCAAATAGAACCAGCAGGGGGCCACTATCGTAACGCAGGTTGGCAAGCAATCCCTGGATGGTCAGGCCAAATATCCGTTGAGGCATGACCTTCTGTTGATCTAAATCAGGATCGTCCAGGATTAGCTGGCTCTCATGCAGGAGCTGATTCGCTTCCTCGAAGAGCTCCCTGTTCATACTGAAAGCAGCCTGCCAGATGAGCAGATGAGCAGACAGGCAAGCGCGTGACTGATCATCGATTCGGGATACGGGTTCCCGGATGGAGTGGTTTGCTTTCCTGAAATGATCCTGTCCTTCTTCAAAGCGCGCTCGCCGGAGGTAAAACACGCCCAATCCATCAACCGCCTGTTCCATCTGTCCGAGGTGCATTTGGCTGACCGCCCATTCCCAGGCTGCCAGGCAATTCTCCAGGTCGGTATCCATATCAAGTAGAACCTGGCCTTGTTTTACACTTTTTAACTGCTCGTTCCATTCTATCAGGCGTGCGCTATAGAAAGCGCAATGGCGACGGCGTGTTTCCTGGCTGTCTGAAGGGTCCCGCTTCAGGATTCTTGCACAGTACTGGCCTAGTAAATCGTGGAGATCAAACCGCCCATTGGGAGCGCGCCGTACAAGGGATTTACCCACCAGGCTGGAGAGGTCATGTAGAGATGCGCCAGCGATTTGTTTCGCTGCCTGGCTTGAGAAGCTACCCCGGAAGACCGTCAGGCGGGGCAGGATTGTCTGCTCGCGCCGGCTTAACAATCTCCAAGAATGGTCGAAAACAGCTTTTATACTGCGCTGTCGTTCAGAGATATTCCCCTGGGTGGATTCGAGGATATCCAGGTTGTGGTTGATTTCCGCGGCAATTTCCTGGCAGGTGAGGGTGTTAAGCCAGGTCGCAGCCAGTTCCAGGCCTAGAGGCATCCCCTCCAACCGCCGTGCGATCTGGATGATGGCAGTGAGTTCTTGTGCAGATGGTTGAAATGTCACCTGGTTGCGGTAGGCAGCTTGCTGGAATAATTTTAAGGCGCTGAAACGCTGGAAGGCTTCATCTGGCGCCGTTTCAATTTTCTCAGCTTGATCTTGAGGGAAGTCCAGGCCTTTCACTTCCATGCTTTTTTCCCCTTGCAGGGCCAGCCTATGCCGCGAGGTGACCAGCAGCTTGATATCTGGCGCATGCGCATGAATTCGTTCAAGCCAGGTTGCCCAGGGTACGAGCTGCTCGAATGAATCCAGGATCAACAACAGGCGCTTTTCACTCAAGAAATTGAGCAATTGCTCTTCTGGGGTGAGTCCATTTTGACGAAAAATCAATCCCAAGCCGCGCGCCATGGCGGGAGCGATGGAGCGCTCTGCTTCTACCATGCTCAATGAAATGAAGCAAACTCCTTGGGGAAAATTAGCAGAGATTCTTCGGCCAACTTCAAGGGCTAGGCGAGTCTTCCCGATCCCACCAGGACCAAGCAAGGATAATAACCAACAACTCGGATCGGATAACAGGGTGGAAATGCAGCTTATCTCTTTCTCGCGTCCAACAAATACGGTTGCCCTAGTTGGAAGATAGTCAGCCAGCCTGGATTCTTTTGTGGGTGCAATCTCCTCAAGGAGTTTGACTGTTAAACCTGGTTCAGGGGTCTGCTGTTCCAGCATTTTGGCCCGATTCGATAGCCTCTCGCTCTTCTTAGCGAACTTACCCAAACTGATCGATTCGTAAAGGGCTATGGTCATAGGCTCAGGGACCACGCCCAACTCCGCTTGCAGGACTCGTTCACATTCCTTGTATTGCCGAATGGCTAAATGGCGTTGTCCGCTACGATAATAAATTTTCATCAATAGCCGGTGTGCTTCTTCATTGAAGTTATCCAGGGCCAGCCAGCGTCGAGCAAATGCGATAGCCTCTGTAAACGCGCCTCCCTGATAAAGGAGGTTTGTCAGTCTTTGCAAGGCGCTGGCATAGGCTTGCTGCAGTTCCTGGCATTGAAAGAACTGCCAGTCTTCAAAACTTGGGCAATCACGCAGGCTAAAGCCAGCCAGAAAATCGCCGCGGTAAAGCAGGGCTACATTGTTCAGATGCGCCAGGCATTCCTGGCAGACAGTTGTTATCGGATGGTTGTGCTGCTTGATAACTGCCAGATGGGACAGGAATTCGTCTACATCCAGAAAGATATTGGCTTGCTGGTTGAGCCAGATCTCTTGCCGGTCTGCCTCAAGCCAGCCTTCACCCAACAGGGAATGAAGCTCCCATAAAGCGCGTCGCAGGTAAGCAAAGGCTTTTTCCTGGCTGTAATCAGGCCACAGTAGAGCTGAAAGTACCGCCCGGGATCGTTTCTCCGGGCACCTGGCCAGATGCACCAGGAGCGCCAGAGCTTTATGCCGGCTGGTTTGAACAGGCTGACCATCCAGCTCGATCCGTAACGGCCCCAGGGCGAAAATCGCGAGATGGCTCATAAATACATTATAGCAATGCCAGGGTTGGATGGAAACAGGTAATCTGTTTGGGAATCACTGTGATATTTCCCAGAGGACCATAGGTTTGGAAACGGAGAATAAACGGAATCGGAGTAAGCTTAACCATAAGGAAACAGGATTTAACACCTTCCTGATAGAAATTTTTGAATCAGACTAACTCAACCATAGGAGGCATGACATGAGCGTCAAAATTGTAGTCTTATACCCCTATCCGCAGGACCAGGAAGCTTTTGAGAAAGCCTACACCGAAGAACACATTCCCCTGGTTGCTAAGAGCCTGACCCGCCTGACCAAAGCAGTGTATTCCCGAGTGCTGATGTCGCCCTCCGGCGCAGCTCCGTTCTGCCGCATTGCTGAGCTGCATTATCCTTCTCTGGAGACGTTGCAGGCCGATTTTTCCACGCCCGAGTCCCAGGCGCTTGGTACGCACGCCATATCCATCTCCACCGGCGGAGCAGCGGTTACGCTGATCTGCGATGAGGAAACTGTCCTCTTCAGCGAACAGAAAGTTGAACGGGTTTCGTCATAAAACGGAGGCGCAAATGAAAACCATTCGTAGCATCCTGCTGCTTCATCCTTATTTTCCGTAAGGAAAAATCTGAATCCTACATGTGAATGACCCCCTGGAAAACACAATCCCCTGAGGAGTAAAATGTCCCTCAGGGGATATAATATTCATTAAGTCTTCAGGATTGTTGTATTATCCCTAAGCCTGGCACGAGGCCGCGCAATGCAAAAGACTGGCCCACTCATCCGCACAAAGCTGCGCCTGCCCTTTACCCGGTCAGAGCTGGTCCCACGGCCGCGGCTCCAGGAAGAGATTGTGCAAGGGCTGCGCGGTCCACTGACCCTGATCACCGCCCCTGCTGGTTTTGGCAAGACCACCCTGGTGGCATCCTGTATCTCCGCTTGTGGAATGCCCGTGGCCTGGCTGTCTCTTGATAAAGATGACAACCTGGAGGGGCGCTTCCTGAGCTATCTGGCCGCTGCCTTGCAGGAGGCGGATCATACGATCGGGAACCAGGCCACGCAACTGTTGGCGGTATCGCCACAAGCGCCGCCTGAAACAATCCTGACCAGCCTGATTAATGATCTGGATGCCGCCAGCAGCGAGATCGTCCTGGTGTTGGATGACTACCAGTTTATTAGCAGCCAGGTGGTACATGAGGAAGTGGCTTTTTTGCTGGAGCACTGTCCCAGGACGTTCCACCTGCTGATCTCTACCCGCTCGGACCCCCCGCTTCCCTTAGCCCGTTTGCGCGCTCGCGGCCAGACGCTTGAGCTCCGTGCCGCCGATCTTCGCTTTAGCGAGGCCGAAGCAGCTCAATTCCTGAACGACGTCATGGGCCTGCGCCTGGATGCAGGATCGGTCGCGGCGCTCGAAGAGCGAACAGAGGGCTGGATCGCCGGCTTGCAGATGGCGGCTCTCTCCATGCGCGATCGTCAAGACATACCCGGGTTTATCGCAGGCTTCTCGGGCACCAACCGCTACATTCTGGACTACCTGCTGGAGGAGGTCCTGGCCAACCAGGCGCCAGAAATCCAGCGCTTTCTTCTGTACACCTCGATTCTGGAAAGGCTGACAGCTCCGCTGTGCGAGGCGATATCTGTATCCTTATCCCCTGCCTCTCAAATTCTGGATTATCTGGAACGGGCAAATCTCTTCCTGGTGCCCCTGGACGATGAGCGCCAATGGTACCGTTACCATCACCTGTTCGCCGGCTTACTCCGGGTCCAACTGCAGAAATCCCTCGGGGACCAGGGTGTCGCACGCCTCCACTTCCGGGCGGCAGAATGGCACGAACAAAACGGCTCCATCCTCGAGGCGATCCAGCATGCGTCCATGGCCTCGGACGATGAGATGGTTGAGCGCCTGATCAAAGAGAACTACCTGGAAATGATGAATCGCGGCGAAATGTCCTGGGTCCGTTATTGGATGGGTAAATTACCGCAGGAATTGGTCTATCGACGGCCCTGGTTATGCCTGTACGAGGCGATGAATCGCTCCTGGTTTGGACAGCTTGAAGAAGCCAGTTTACTGCTCGATGAGGCGGAAAAGCACATTCGGGCTGAAGGCTCGGCACCCGGAGCTCAGTCCATGCTGGGTTATCATGCCTATGTCAAAAGCCGGGTTACCGCCATGCAAGGGGATACTCGCCGGGCGATTGAGTTTTGCCTCAAGGCACGCGAAAATGTTCATGAGGATAGCCTGGAGTTACAAATTGACTTCAGCATCACGCTCGGATATGAATTCTTCCTGTACGGTGATTTCGTCAATGCCAATAAAATATTGAACGAGACGATCCGCTTAGGTTCGACCGCCAGGGCGATTAATAACCCCGTGGCCGCCTATTGCCTTCTGGCGAGGTCGCAAATTTATCAGGGCTGGCTGCACGAGGCGAATGACCTGCTTCAGAAGGCTGAGCAACTGATCCACCAGGCAAGCGGCCAGTATCTTGGCGTGGCCGGCCTCGTGGAGGTTGAAAGGGCCGCCTTAAGCTGTGAACGGAATGAGCTGGAGACTGCTCTGGCAGGCATTCAGCAAGGCCTGGATCGCCTGCCATGGTGGGGCAAGGCGGATGATTTCTGCCTGGCTTACCTCACCCTGGCCCGCGTTCAGCTCGCCCTGGGGAAGCGGACTGAGGCGGTCGAGGCGATCGAAAAGGCTGCCCAGTTGGTGCAAACTTGCGGCGTTTTCTCGGAAGCTCGCCACGCGCTGCAGGCGGCCCAGGTAAAAATGTGGCTGGTACAGGGCGATTGGCTCTCAGTCGAGCGCTGGGCTGCTGCACTTGAAAAGCGCTTTGCTTCGCCCGATCCATTTCGGTTTGAAGATGAGCTGACTCATATCACACAGGCGCGGGTATGGATGGCGCAGAACAAACCGGACGAAGCCATCCGTTTATTGTCTGGCTTGGAAGAATCTTCCCGCTCGGCTGGAAGACAGGGCAGGCTTATCGAGATCATGATCCTCAAAGCATTGGCGCTGCAAGCGGCGGGGGAAACCAGGCAAGCGGATCTCGCTTTGGCGAACAGCCTGGCGCTGGCTGAACCGCAAGGGTACCTGCGGATTTTCCTGGACGAGGGCCAGCCCATGCAGTTGCTGCTCGCCAAAGGACTGGCCCATGCCGGCCCCGGTCCCTTGCGGGACTACGCCACCCGCTTGCTTTCCCAATTCGAGGCCGAACCAGATGGGATTGCGGCAGCGCAGCAAGAATTCTCCCCACATAGCGGTCCCTCGGCAAGCTCAGGCCAGGCGCCGGTTGAACTTTTGAGCCAGCGTGAGCTGGAAGTACTCCACCTCATCGCCCTGGGCAGGACCAACCAGGAGATCGCCCAGCAGCTCATCGTGTCTCCGGGCACGGTCAAAGCCCACACGTCCAGTATCTATCGCAAGCTGGAGGTCGCCAACCGGACCGAGGCGGTGGCTGCCGCCAGGCAGCTCGGCATCCTCCCCTGACCCCATTCAAAAAACCTTGATGAGCTGGAGTGTGTTAGCTTCGCCAGTGGATCATTTGATGGAAAGGATATAAATAATTGGGATAAATTGGATAAATTTGATAAAATAACCTAAGTTGCGACCCTGGGTAAGAAACCGAGATTTTCAACGAATTTCGGGTCTGGTATGAGTTTGACGCTAAAAATTCGTGTTTTCAACTAAAGATATGACCTAAAAACTCGGTTTCTCCATTTTACGCAAGCCGGTGGCAACTCGAGTTAAAAATATAATCATTTATTCATGTCAGGTTGATTTGAATGTAGTTAGTCATGGCTTATGGCGGATTGAAATGGCCTCTTCTAACTTACCTGTACAGTTGACGAGCTTTATTGGCCGGCAGGACGATTTGAGAGCAATCGAGCAAATGCTCTCAAAATCTCGCCTGGTGACGCTGATCGGTCCAGGCGGAAGTGGAAAGACCCGGCTTGCGCTGCAGGTCGTGTCCCAAATCAGCGGCAACTATGCGGATGGTGCCTGGCTGGTGGAGCTGGCCTCGCTGCATGAAGCGGGGCTGGTGCCGCAGTTTGTCGCTCAGGCTCTGGGCCTGCCACCGGCCCCTGACCTGCCCCTGTTGGAATCGCTGCAGAACTTCACCAGCCCCAGGCAGATGCTGCTCATTCTGGATAACTGTGAGCACCTTGCGGATGCCTGCGCCGAGTTGATCCTGCAGTTGCTGCCCCAATCTCCCAACCTGCACATTCTGGCAACCAGCCGGGAGGCACTGGCAGTAGCAGGTGAAACCATCTACCCGGTATCAGGCCTGGCTTATCCCACCGTTAGTAAAGAAGCCAGACAGGATGGACAGAACTGCATCGATCCGCAAGAATTGATGGACTTTGATGCGCTGAATTTGCTCGTAGAACGCGGGCGCGCCATCTCCCCCCAATTCGGCATTACACCTGAAAATGCCTCGGCCATCGTTCAAGTTTGCAGCCGGCTGGATGGCATGCCCCTGGCGCTGGAACTGGCCAGCGCCCGCCTCAATGTACTGACCATCCAGGAGATTGCCAGCCGCCTGAACGACCAGTTCACCCTGCTCACCGCAGATGCCCGCAGGGGAGTTGACCCACGCCATCACACGCTGCGGGCAACTATCGATTGGAGTTATGATCTGTTGAAGCCAGGCGAACAGGCGCTGCTGCGCCGCATGGCTGTGTTTACCGCAGGCTGTACCCTGGATCTGCTTGAAGCTTTTTATACCGTTGAGCTGCTGCCGGGCGAATCAACCATCAATCTGATCTCCTCGCTGGTGAATAAGTCCCTGGTCGTAGCGGAGACTACAGGCCGGGCTCAAATCCGCTACCGCCTTTTGGAGACCATTCGCCAATATCTGCTCGAAAAATTAGATCAGTCCGGCGAAGGGCAGATCTGGCGCGACCGCCATCTGGACCTGTTCCTGACTCGCGCCGAAGAGGCGATGCCAAAACTAGGCGGGACCTACCAGCAACTCTGGCTCAACTGGCTGGACGATGAGCATGACAACCTGCGCGCCGCTTTAGCCTGGGCGCTGGAAAGCAAAAAAGGGGGCATGCAGGAAATCACTCGCCTCGAATCCGGCCTGCGCATTGCCAGCGCCCTGATGCTTTACTGGGGAATGCGTGGGGGTTATCAAGAGGGTTTGGATTGGTTTAAGCGCTTGCTGGCGCGGACGGACAACAAAATTTCCCTGGATGTGCGGGTGAATGCCATTGTTTTTGCTTCTTTTCTGGCCATGTTCCTCGGCGATGGTCAGCTGAGCCTGAAGTACGGGCGCAAAGCGGTCGCATTGGCGGAAGCGGCAGGCAGCGAGGGAAAACCTATCATGACGATGGCCCTGGCTGGCCTGGCTACGGGTGAAAAAACGGTGGGAAATTATCCTGCGGCATTCGCAACCGGCGAGCGGGTATTGCAGTTGTTGCGTGAATCCGGGCCGCGGTTACACCTGGGCATGTCTCTGTTGTCACAAGGTGAAATTGCTCTTTGTATGGGGAACCACGCGATCGCTCGAGAGCGGTGGAGCGAGAGCCTGGCGGAGTCCCAAAAGGATCAGGATACCTATCGCATCGCTCATAGCTTAAACTACTTAGGAGATCTTGCCCGCATGCAGCAGGATTACTCCGAGGCTGCAAGTAAATATAAGGAAAGTGAAGCGCTGCTGCGCGAGCTAAATACGGAGAACGACCTGGCATCGGTATTGAGCAATCTGGGATTCGCTTTTTTACACCTGGGGGAGATTGAACCCGCTCAGGCGAAATTTCATGAAAGCATGGCTGTTTACCAGGAAGTACAAAACCAGCGCGGCATGATCGATGACCTGGTTGGGCTTGCCGCCGCCGCAATCCAGGCCGGTTTGCCTGCTGCCGGGGCACGCTTGCTGGCGGCCGCCGAAGCGATTTCCGGGCTGCCGGCCAGCTCGACCTGGCCGGCGACGCAGATGGAATTTAAACGTTATCTGGACCTGGCTCGCGCAAAGCTCACAGACAGCGACTTCCAGGCGGAACAGGCCGCCGGGCGTCTTATGTCCCTCGAGCAAGCCGTCCGCTACGCCCAACAGCTCCAACTCCAACCGGCACCTGAGCAGCAGGCGGGTGCAAAGGGGGACGGTTTAACCGCACGCGAGCGCGAAGTCGCCGTGTTGGTCGTGCAAGGCAAGACCAACCGCGCGATCGCCGAGCATTTGGTGCTGAGCAAGCGTACGGTCGAGAAACACATCGCGAACATACTTTCCAAACTGGGGTTGACCAGCCGCTCCCAAATCGTGCGTTGGGCGATCGAACAAGGTCTGACGAAAGCTTCGGGGTAATTGCAGTCTCATTTGCATCGAGAACAGCGCGGGCGCGTGATCATTCGTGCCCGCTTTTCCCTTTTTTGATCCGAGTCCAAGAAACAATCTGCGTGGCCCACACAGTGCATCAAACCCTTTTTGATCCAACATTAGCCATAGATACGTGTGTAGTTACGTATTAACACCCATGACGATTTCTATCTGATTTGGCACAATATCGGTGTCGTAAAAATTCCTTGTCGGTCTCAAAGGAGAAATTAAATGGAAGGTGCATCGGGTAACAAACCGCACGGTCAGAAGTAAACCGTGCAAGGAGCTGCCTCTCTCGTCCGGCGTGTGTTTGACCAGGCCTTCAACCAGGGGAACCTGGCTGTCGTGGATGAAGTCCTGGCTCCGGAGCATCATGCTCATATCACCATCGGTGGGGCACCCCATGGACCCCATGGGCTCAAGTTAATGATTGCCATATTTCGTGTTGCCTTCCCTGATTTACGCTGTACCGTTGAGGATGAGATCGTGCAGGGTGACAAATTTGCCGTGCGCTGGTCGATCCGTGGAACCCACCAGGGGATGTTTCTTGGCAATCCTCCGACCGGGAAGCAGGTCGATGTGCAAGGGTTCATATTTGGGAGGACTGAAAACGGGCGCATCATTGAAGATTGGACGCTGACCGATCAATTGGCAATCTTACAGCAGCTTGGGATTGTGCCGCCTTCCGGGCGGCGCGAAAGGTAGGCACCAAATGACTATGACAACGATCAGCCTTCACCCTGCAAAGGCTGATACTTTTTTCGCCCGCCACGCCTGGAACGAACTTCAAACCATAAGCCCTACGGTTGCCCGGCTGATCGATACCATTTTTCGCGCCAATGGCGCTTCGCTTCTCACGGTTGCCCTGCTGAGCCTGGCCGTCTGCCTGGGTGGCTTTCGCAAAGGCGAACGCTGGGCCTGGGCTGCGCTGTGGGCGCTGCCCCTTTGGATGGCATTGACCGTCTTCTTTATTGCAACCGTAAAGAAGCAGCCCGGCGCGGGCACACCTGTCCCCGTAATTTCTGGGTCTGTCTTGTTTGTTATTTCCGCGTCCATGTTGCTGCTTTCTGGCCCCAGGTTCTTTGGAAAGAACCCTATCTCAGTCTCCGAGAAGCAGCCCAACCCATGAGGATGAGATCGTTGTGCGCAATAAACTTGTTGTGCGCTGGTCGACATACGGAACACACCAGGGAATGTCTCTTGGCAATCCACCTACCGGCAGGCCGGTCGCCCCCAGGCGTTTGCGAATAATGAATTACCTGGCGGGTTATTCGGGATTTATTCCATATTCACCCTGTTGGCATTGATGGGTTTCGGGGCTGCCTTTTGGCTGCAGGGCGGCCACCGGCTGCTAGGCATCGGGATATTTCTCGGAGCACTACTGACCCTTGGCCTGTTCTTGAAATTCAAGGACATGCTGCCTGCTGTCTATTATGCGATGACATTGGCCATCGGTTTGGCCTTGCTGTTTTGAGGTCAATAGGGGATTTCTTCCTTTGGGATTCCGGCGTGCTGTCGAGAATTCATGATGGAATGGGGATGTTTGCGGTCATGCGTTTGCCCGGCCCTCCATTTCGCCCAATTCATATGCAAGAGTTGTTTATATTGGAGATGAACCATGTTTGATATTGCTGGTGTGCTCTTTCTGGTTGGTTTGATTGCGATTTTTAGCTTCCTGACCGTCCGCGTCTGGAAGACCAAAAATCGCTGGCTGAAATGGATTGGTACATTGCTCGTCGGGCTGTTGGCCTTGATCCCTGCAGCCCTGCTGGTCCTGGCGTTGATTGGTTATGCTAAGCTGAACGCGCACTTCGACAACCCCGTAGCTGATGTTAAGGTGTCCGGGACACCAGACCAAATCGCCCGCGGCGAAAAACTCGCTAACCTTTGCGTCAGTTGCCATACCCCTGGCAATCAGCTGCCGCTCTCAGGGACCAACTTCGTCTCCAAGTTCGAATTTCCTCCCCTCGGTACGCTTTATGCGCCAAACCTGACCCCCTCCGGTAATATCAAGGATTGGACGGATGGAGAAGTGATACGCGCCATCCGCGAAGGCGTTCACAAGAACGGTCGCTCGCTGCTGGTGATGCCGTCGGCGACGATGAGGAATCTGAGCGATGAGGATGTCCAGGCCCTCGTCGCTTACTTGCGCTCGCAGCCTGCAACGGGTAATCCCACCCCGGACACGCGATTTAACGTTCTCGGCGCGATCTTTATGAATCTATCTGATTTCCGCACAGCGCAAGCACCGGTGAGTCACGTAATTGCCCCCCAGACCGGAACACCCACCTACGGCAAGTATCTGGTGGATATCCTCGGCTGCCGCGATTGCCATGGGGATCAACTGCAGGGCAAGGTAGATAACGGCCAGCCCGGGCCGCCTCCCGGCCCGAACCTGACCCTGATCGTCCCGCAGTGGACGGAAGCGGAATTTATGAACTTCTTCAACACCGGCACGCTGCCCGGTGGCAGTCAGGTGCCCATCTTCACGCTGAAAAGTGGTTTTTCATCACCCAGGATGCCCTGGACAGAGTTTCGAGCGGCCACCACGGATGACGAATTGAAAGCGATGTACGCTTATTTGCACAGCCTGCCGCCGATCGAAGAGCCTGCTAAGGAATAAGGATTAAATAACTGTCCGGTGACTTTTCGTCCTTGCAATAAATAGCCCAAAGGGTTAAGCTTCTCATGATCAGACAAAACTATCTGCTTTTTATGGAGTGGAATGATGCAGCCCTACAGTCCTGAAATTGAACAAGCGATGAAGAAATATTACGCCACGCTCTCCGAAAAAGATCGGCGTCGATACGCTGCGATTGAGGCGTTGAAACTGGGACATGGCGGACAAGGTTACATAGCGGAGTTGCTGGGGTGCAGCGAAAAGACGATCAGTAGAGGTCTGGTTGAGTTGGAAGAAATGCCGGAAGAACCCAACTACGAAGCCTCGCAGCGCAAACCGGGTGGGGGTCGTCATAGCTATGACGAAAACCATCCGGACATCGACGCTCAGTTTCTGGATGTTCTTAAAGAGCATACCGCTGGCGATCCGATGGACGATCAGGTGATCTGGACGGACTTGACCCCGCAGGAGATTGCCGGGTTGTTGGAGAAGCATCATCAGGTGCGGGTGAGCAAGACGGTGATCCGCAAGTTGCTTCGCAAGCACAATTATCGGCGGCGCAAAGCGCAGAAGAAGCAAACGTTGAAGTCCGTAGCACACCGGGATGAGCAATTTGCCAAGATCGCTGAACTGAAAGCTGAATTTCAGGCGGCTGGCAACCCGATCATCAGTTTCGACACCAAGAAAAAAGAGTATATCGGCAACTTCTACCGCGACGGTCATTTATATACCCTGCAAGAACTGCATACGTATGACCATGACTTCAACAGCGATGCGGAAGGGATCATCATCCCACATGGGATTTACGATTTGCAGCGCAATATCGGCTATCTACATTTAGGCACCAGCAAGGACACCAGTCAGTTCGCCTGCGATTGTATCCGCTCTTGGTGGGTTCAGCACGGACGGGCCGCTTATCCGCATGCGACGGCCATCTTGGGACTGTGTGATGGCGGTGGCAGTAACAACACCAACCACTATATCTTCAAAGAAGACCTCCAAAAACTGGTTGATGAGCTTGGGATCGAAATCCGCATTGCCCACTACCCACCCTACTGTTCCAAGTACAACCCGATTGAGCACCGTTTGTTTCCACATGTGACCCGTGCCTGTCAAGGAGTGATCTTTTCCAGCATTGCTCTGGTCAAAAAGCTGATGGAAAAGACCCATACCAACAAAGGCTTGCAGGTCGTAGTTGAAATCATTGAGCAGGTCTATCAAACCGGACGCAAAGTGGCAGAAGACTTCAAAGCCAACATGCGCATCGTTTTTGACACCCTTCTACCTCGCTGGAACTATCGTGCCCTTCCAAACCAGACTCTTGTTTAATCCGCATTCCTAAGTGAAAT
>Ga0315542_1001405_pt1 | contig 15032 bp, 13 predicted proteins | sample SalMarSW160120MG_FD_202541 | JGI IMG/M metagenome (GOLD analysis project Ga0315542, IMG submission 202541) | Salt marsh sediment microbial communities from the Plum Island Ecosystem LTER, Massachusetts, United States - Salt Marsh Sediment SW1601-20 ...
TTTCATTACAATAAAATTAAATTAAATTATAAATATTCGATATATAAATTTTTTTTTTGCCGTTTACAGGTTTATACAACTTATAAACAAGTATTGGGCGTCATATGTTTTTAATTACTCATATCTGAGAGCGTCTATAGGATCAAGGTTGGATGCTTTTTTTGCAGGATACCAGCCGAAGAATATTCCGATAATTGTACAGACAGCAAAAGATAAAATTTCTGAACCGGGCAAAATAACCATGGGCCACGACATTGCCGATCCTATTATTTTCGATGCCACTAATCCCAGCAATATTCCAATCAGTCCTCCTGTTATACTTAAAAGCATCGATTCGGCAAGGAATTGCATTAAGATATCCCTGCCTCTGCCACCGATTGCCATACGAAGTCCTATTTCCCTGGTCCGCTCGGTAACTGATACATACATGATATTCATAATACCAATGCCTCCCACTAGGAGAGAGATTCCGGCTATTGCCCCCAGTAAGACTGTAAGAATATTGCTTATCGAATCGAATGTCGATAATAAATCTTCCTGGTTTCTTATTGTAAAGTCATCCTGATCAGATGTCCTTATTTTATGATGTCTTCGTAAGGTTTCTTCGATCTGGCTCGCCGCAAGGTCTGTTGACTTCGAATCAACTGCTGAAGTATAGATACCTTGTATATATGTTATAGCAAGGATTCTTTTTTGTACTGTAGTGTATGGTGCAAGAATTAAATCGTCCTGATCCTGTCCGAAAGTATTCAGTCCTTTTGGAGCAAGCACACCAATAACAATAAAAGGTATTCTTTTAAATCTTATTATCTGTCCGACAGGATCCTGGCCAGGACCGAATAGATTTGTGACCACTGTTTCGCCCAAAAGGCATACTTTGGCTGCACCACTTATCTCCCTGTCAGTAAACATGCGGCCACTTCCAACCGATCGTTCTCTTATCTGCAGATAACTCTCATTTACACCAAACATATTTGTAGGCCAGTTTTCCGCTGCATACACAACTTGTCCGTTGCCACGAACTTCAGGAGTAGCTGCCAGTACTGCAGGACATTCTGAAAGAATTGCATTAACATCGTCTTCTTTAAGACTTTGCATTGTTGAAGCCCCGAACTGAATTCCGCCTCTCTGCTGAGACCCGGGCACTACAGCAACAAGGTTTAATCCCATTCCGGCTATCTGGTTCTGTATGCTGATTTTAGATCCTTCGCCGATCCCGAGCATAGCAATTACAGAAGCAACTCCTATTATAATGCCCAGCATTGTAAGAAAGGCTCTGAATTTATTTCTTAATAAAGCATTAAGAGCTATTTTTAAAAGGTTTCTGATACTCATTTTTAATATATTAACTAATCTTCTTCAATAGGAATACTTGCAAGCATTTCCTGTGCATTGATCCTGTCGTTGACTATGCTTTCCCTCAGAATAAGGCCGTCTTTAAAAATAATGTTCCGGGTAGCACATCTGGCAATATCTGGTTCATGTGTTACAAAAACAATTGTTTTTCCTTTATTATTAAGTTCCTGAAAGAGAGCCATTATCTCATACGAAGTTCGGGTATCAAGATTCCCGGTGGCTTCATCTGCAAGAATTACAACGGGATCATTAACAAGTGACCTGGCAATAGCCACCCTCTGCTGCTGACCTCCTGAAAGCTGATTTGGCTTATGGAACATTCTATCGATAAGCCCGACTGATTCAAGTGCATTTTTAGCCTTTTCCCTCCTTTCTTTACTTTTTACTGTATTGTTATAAAGGAGAGGTAGCTCGGCGTTTTCCAGAGCTGTTGTACGTGGAAGAAGGTTATAAGTCTGAAAAACAAATCCCAGTTTCCTGTTTCTGAGGGCAGCAAGCGAGTTTTTACCAAGTTCTGAGATGTTAGTGCCATCAAGAATATAGTCTCCGGATGTGGGTTTATCGAGGCATCCGATAATGTTCAGCATTGTTGATTTTCCTGAACCGCTGGCTCCCATAATAGCAACAAATTCACCTTCATTAACAACCATATCAATTCCTCTGAGAGCATGAACCGTCACTTCTCCCACGTAATAATCTTTTTTCAGTTTTACTATTTCAATAAGCTTCTTCATAAGATATGTTTCAGTATTATCTTCCCCTTCTTCCTCGCTGCGGCATGAATGGGCTTGTTGCTGTTGTACCGGAAGCAGATGATTTTCCAGCCTGACTCATCGAAAGAATAACCACATCACCTTTCTGAAGACCCGATTTTATTTCTGTATTCATAGCATCCATGGCTCCTGTTACAACACGGGTACGATGAATCTTATCTCCTGTTTTTACCCAAACGGCAACTGGTCTTTTCAATGACTGCTCATCAGACATGAAATCCCCGCTGTCGTATTGTCCTGTTGCTTCTGTTGGCCGTTGCTGTCCATTTCCATAAGCCTGGCCTCCTCCAGCGCCCATATTCCCGGCAACCGGATTGTTTTTCTTCTGTTCAGCCAGATATGCTGCATCCGGAGTAAACCTCATGGCTTTCCCCGGAACGACAAGCACGCTATCTACTTTCTGGACAAGCACGGTTATATTTGCTGTCATCCCGGGCATCAGTTTTTTCTGCGGATTGGGAGCATTAACGATCACAGTATACGTCACAACATTTGAAGTCACAACCGGCTGTAATCTTATTTGTCTTACATCTCCCTTAAAGATTTCAGTCGGATAGGCGTCGACAGTAAAATCGACAGGTTCTCCCTGTCTTACCTGACCAATATCTGCCTCATCCACATTAGCTTCAACATGCATTTGAGTCAGATCATTGGCTATGGTGAAAAGGTTTGGCGTGCTGAAGCTGGCTGCCACAGTCTGACCCTGATCAACAGCACGATTCAGAACGACTCCGATTATCGGTGAATGGATGGAAGCGTAATTAAGGTTTACTATGGCTTTGTTGTATCCGGCCCGGGCTGTCTTCAGATCTGCAAGCGCTTTCATATAATTGTACTTAACCTGGTCATAATCAGCCTGAGCAATCAGTTTTTTATCTAATAAATCCTGATACCGCTCATATGTGGCCCGCTGATATTCCACTTCCCCTTTGGAATCATCAAGAGAAGCTTCAGCCTGTTGTACCTGCGTTTGCAAAGGAGTTTTATCGAGTTCAGCCAGGAGCTGTCCTTTTTTTACCACTGAATTGAAATCGACAAATATTTTTTTAATTACTCCTGATACCTGTGTGCCAATTAAAACTGTCGTATCAGCTTCTATTGTGCCGGTCGCTGTAATGGTATTTATAATCGATCCCTTTTTTACCACAACGGTTTCAAATGAATAGGAATTACTTTTTTTATGACATGAAAAGACTAACATAAAAACCATTGAAATAACTATGAAACTCACTACAGCGGATATTCTATTATTGTTTTTCATCTCTGCTTTCTTTTATTGTTGAATATTATTTTGAGTTTGTGAATGATAACGGTTTTCCCAAATAGAAATCGAGTACTTTGTAGCTGAACACCAATTTGTATTTTGATTGAAGAAATGTGCTTTCAGCAGTGATAAAACTTGTTTTCTGTATCAGGAAGTCTACCGAATTCATCAGGCCATTGAAATATTTTTCTGTAGCGACTTCCAAAGACTCTTTGGCTGCCTGGTAAACTTCAGCGCTTGCTTCATATTCTGTTTGTGATGAGCTAACGTCGAGACATGCCTGCTCGATCTCTTTCCGGAGTTGATCTTTAACGTTATAATCATCGAGTTCAGCATTAGTGGTATTCATTTTTGCAATTTCCACTCTTGATCTGACCTGACGGTTCTGATAAATTGGAATTGATGCTGAAAGTCCAATAGCCGGACTTATATTGTTTTTTATCTGGGACCCAAATTCTGAACCAGTATTTGCGCTGGAATACATTGTAGACAATCCGGCATTTACAGAAAGACTGGGGAAAAATCCGGCCCTGGCTATCTCAACTTCGATTTGAGAACTTTTCTTGTTAAGTTCTGCATTTTTTACTTCCGGTTTTATTTCCAGTGATATTTTATAAACATCTTTTGGATCAGGAGAACTCTTTTTATTGATAAGACTGTCAAGATCCGGATGTTCAATTGTAAAGGCATCATTTACCGGCAATTCCATCAATTGCATAAGGGTAACACGGTTAATTTCCAGCTGACTTTGTGCTGTGGCAAGAGTTAATTTTTCGGAGGCCAGCTGCGACTTAACTTGCAGATAATCTGAATTCGCAATCACTCCCAGCTTCAGTCTCTCCTCAGCCAGTGCCAGTTGTTGCACTGTTGAATTAACCTGGTTTATACTGTTCTTAACCTGTTCTTCTGCGTAAAGAACCTGGAGATAAGCTTCCAGCACGTTCAGACTGACGGTTTCTTTAATGACTTCAGTGGTATACCTGGCGGCTTCAAGATCAGTCTCAGATTTTTTCACAGAATTATGCTGCAACATTCCGTTATATATTGTCATTCCTGAATTGAGAGAAATATTTGTCCCATTGGTCCCGGCGAAGACTAGAGCTCCTGTTGTTGTATTTGCCTGATTACTCCAGTCAAAATTTTGTCTGACTGAACTATTTGCCGAAGGGTACCAGGCAGACTTTGCCAGTTTCAGATTTTCCTCACTAATACTGTTATTGACTCTTGCCTGCTGAACCTGGATATTTTTCTCTAAAGCATAATGTATACAATCATCTACACTCCACACTTTATTTTGCGCACGGAGGTCGTTTATATTTGTATTAATTAACAGGATACATATATATAAAACTGAAATCCTTATATTCATTAATTTATTTATTTTTATCCTCTAATTTAACATTCACAAGAAATGATCAGAAATCCATTTATCTAACCTGTCAGAAAAATCTGCCAGTATGTTCATATAGTTTATGTAAGCTAAAAAATGCGAATCATAGGGAAAGTAAATTCTGTCTGGTCCCCCATCCTTGTAAAGTGATGGGTCCATGAAAAAAAAGTGATCGCATGCCTGCAGATATAGCCAGTCTTTATTGATTTGATGGTCATTACATTTTTCAATTTTATTGCTGAAAGAGTATAATTTACTGAAAGCATCTATCTGCATTTTATTACAGGTTGAAATAAACAAATCCTGTTTGTTACTATTAAATTCCAACATGTCCCAGGGTTGTAATCCTGCATTGAAATCTGCCGCAGTTGATGAAGGAACCCCAAATTTAAAGTCAGATTTAGAAAGTATGGATATTGGAAAACGCTCTATAAATTCGAGTATCCTTGAATTATATTCCGAATCTAAAAAATGATTATAGGGGATTACTAAGTTAACTGTAACATTTTCATCCTTATCATATTCATTTAGAATTTTCAGGAGTTTTTCTGGCTTTGTTAACCATTCAGAGTGGTTTAAATCGTTCACTTTAAGCGAGTTGTTTCTCTTAATGTGTTCATTTCCGATTATGAATTTAATACGAGGTGAGGTCAAATACCTGTGATACTTATGTATATCTATGATTGTATTAGATATAGGATTTATCCCAAATACCGATTTAATAATCTTTTGCTGTAATTTGACCTGATTATCATATTCACTCTTATTTAAAATTGGTCCGAAGAGATTGGAATAAGTTCCTGATAAAAGTTCAGCACAACCTGTTTCTGTTAAAGTTTTAAAATTATCAATGATATCGGGACAATAGAGTTTAAACTGATCCAAAACTAACCCGGAAAAAAGAAAAGAAAAATTAAAGTCCTTTTTTGAAAAATGAATTAAATCCATAAGAATGTTGTTCCCAGGAAAATAATATTTGTGAGCTATTTTATTTATGTTAAAATCATTTGTATAATCATCATAATAATAATGTTTATCATTAATTTCAAAGAACCTGTATGTCCTCAGTTTGAGGGGTTGATGTACCTCAATAATTAAACATATTTTTTTCTCGGTTTCCATAATTATTTAGTTTCAGCTTTTTGAAATCAATTCAGGTATTTATTTTGCCTTTTTATTATAGAAATATCTTCCCTTTTCCATTTCATTCACAACCATATCTTTGCGAAACTTATTAAAAGTCGTTATTCCAAATCATGCTATCGATTTATAAAGATTTGATATTTGTCTTCCGGTTTTTTCCCATCCTAATTTATTTACTTCACGGCTGCCATTTGAAGAGAGCAAACCAGACAGCGTTTTATAATTAAGAACTCCGTTAATAGCATCCGAAAGTGCATTTATATCCCAGTAATCAACTTTTATTGCATAATTAATAACTTCAGAAACTCCTGATTGTTTTGAGATTATTATTGGGACCCTGGATTGTAGAGCTTCTAGTGGAGATATGCCAAAAGGTTCTGAAACTGAAGGCATTACAAATAAATCACTTCTAGCCAACAATTTTCTGACTTCATCATTTTTTAAAAATCCGGTAAAAGAGACTTTTTTTTCGATGTTAAGATCATTTACCATGGTAACAATTTTATCTTTTAAATCGCCGCTTCCGGCTATGACAAATCTTACATTGTTATGTTTTTGCAATACCCTGAAGGCTGCTTCAACAAAATACTCGGGTCCCTTCTGGTGCGTAATCCTGCCTAAAAATGTTACTATCTTTTCACCAGGAACCTTCTGAAACTTTAACCTGGAAAAATTAGCTGCTTTTTCAATCCCATTATGTATTGTAATTACTTTCTCGGGATTGATACCATAATTCTTTATAACAATATTTTTTGTATAATCGCTTACAGTGATAACCCTATCGGAAAATTCCATGCCTTTTTTTTCAATATCATAAATATCCCTGTCAATACTCCCGCTATTCCTGTCAAATTCAGTCGCATGGATATGAACAATGAGAGGTTTCCCTGATATTTTTTTAGCAGAGATTGCTGCAGGGAAAGTCAGCCATTCATGAGCATGAATAATATCATAGGTTTCTCTCACAGCTAAAAGTGAAGTCACAATTGAATATCTTTTTATTTCACTCCACAGATCTGAACCATAATTGCCAGTAAAAGGAGCAAAATCAGGATTATCATAATTCGTCACAAATCCTGACATATACACATTTTTTTCCATTTTTTTCTTATAGTCTTCAGGTGTTGTGTAAGGAATAAGTCTGGCTGATATTTCTTTGTAAAACACTTTTTTCCAGAAATCATTCGAATTTGATTCCAGGTATTTTGAAGGGATATCACCAGCATCTTGTATTGTGGCAAAACTTCTGTCTTCATTTCCAAATGTTTTCGGAACAACCAATAGTACATTAATGTTTTGTTTTGCCAGGCTTTTAGTTATACCATAACACGCTGTGCCTAGTCCCCCAGTAATTTGGGGTGGAAATTCCCACCCTAACATCAGAACTTTCATCTAGTATAATTTTAATTTACTTTTAAGTGCATCTTCTCTATGGCCAATAAATCTTGAAAAAAATCATTTCTACATAACCTCAATATATCGTTTCTCTACTATTTCCCAGTTAATAAGTTTCCAGAAAGCCTCAATATAATCAGCACGTCTGTTCTGATAATCAAGATAATATGCATGTTCCCATACATCGCAGGTTAATAGGGGAATTAGTCCTATCCGAAGAGGATTTCCTGCATTTTCCTTCTGAATTATTTCCAGCAACCCCTTCGGATTTAAAACCAGCCAGGTCCATCCTGACCCGAATAATGAAGCAGCAGATTTAATGAAAGACTCTTTGAAGAATGAGAGAGTACCAAAACTTTCGATTATGATATCTGCAAAAGGACCTTCCGGTTCACTTTTACCAGAAGGCTTTAACCCGTCAAAATAGAATTTGTGATTCCAGACCTGAGCAGCATTATTAAATATAGGTCCATCGGCAACTTTAATAGTCGTTTCAATATCTAATTTAGTAAATTTTGTTCCCGGAATAAGGTTATTCAGATTTGAAACATATGCCTGATAATGTTTCCCATGATGAAACTCCAGTGTTCTTTTTGAAATAAATGGCTCCAGGGCATTCATTTCAAACGGTAATGGTGATAATTCGTATTTCATTATATATATTTTTAATTATCTGATATAATACTGTTTACTGACATTCCCATTTCGATGACATTCTAATTCAAAAGTATGCATGTATTGCCGTTTGATGATTAAGATGGCATTAAGGTAGTATTAAGACCACATTAAGGCTTTTAATTTTCATGTATTCACTTTTTCATCTGAATGCCAGGTAAAGGAAAATGTATGCAGAAAACCTGCCTGGAAGCTTTTGTATGCATTTCACAGACATTATGTAATAAGTGAAAATAAAAACTGCTGACCAGAATGATCAGCAGTTTTCATCTACTTAAAAGAGATAATCAAATTCTCTCTTATTTATTGATCAATTCTCCCCCTTTAATTGTAAAATAGACAGTCTTCTTCATTTTACCATTTTGAATTTTAACAGCATAATGATCAACAATTTTCTTCTGGTTATTCGTAATACGCATTACGTCGCCGACTACTTTCCAGCCTTTGTATTGGCCTTTCTCCAAAGAGGCTATAATGGCATCCGGAACTGGAGAATCTTTATTTACAAGGTTATAACTTACCAGCTCGCCATTCGATTCAAAAACTGCATTTACAACAGATCCGTCTTTGGCGATCAGTCTGATTTCATAACGATCGATAGGCCCTTTGTAATCTTTATCCACTACCCATCCATAATCTTTCAACTGATATGGGAAAGTACCCCATGCAATCTGAGTGCTTCCTTCAAACAATTTATCTGCGGCATTAACAATTGCCGGAGGAATATTTGCCTTCTTTAAAGTAAGGTTTTCTTCCGGTACTTCTTCTGAAACAATTTCCTCCTGTGCCATAATTGGAAATGCAAACACAAGAAATGCCAGGATAAAAAATAACGACTTTTTCATAATAATAAATTTAATTTGTTAATAATAAGAATGATGTTTTCAATTTCCCGTTTATAATATAATTTGTTCTAACTGACTTCAAATTCAAGATGTCTATTACTCTGTAGCCTATTAAATAAATTCTAAATAATTGTTTATATCATGGATCATTAAATTATCCATGACAAATGTATTTCGAAATTAAGCAGACTTAATTAAGAGTCAGTTAATGTAAGATTAAGAACCGATTAAGAATAATTTTAAGCTGATTAACTGGCACTCCGGGATATCGGAAGCAGGTAAATCTTAACCATGAAAATGATAACCGGCTTTACGGGAAATGGTAGGATGGAGCAGAAAAACATATTATCTTTATTGAACTTCCTGTTCCTCACTCACCATATAACCAAATCCTTTTTTTGTGTGGATCAGTTTCTGTTTGAAATCTTTATCAATCTTCTTTCTCAGTGAGTTGATATGAACATCAATCACATTGGTCCCTGAATTGAATGAAAATCCCCATATTTTCTCGGCAATCAGCATTCTGTCAAACACTTTTCCTTTATTACTTAATAAGAGCTCAAGGATCTTATATTCAGTTGCAGTAAGATTTATTTCCTTGTCGCTTCTCCTGACCGTCATTGATATAGAATCAAGTTCCAGATCGAGAGCTTTCAGAACCGGATTTACCATAGCATTCCTGTTCCTGCGGTTCAGTGCTTTAATCCGTGCAAAAAGTTCCTGGAAGCTGAATGGCTTAACCAGGTAATCGTCAGCACCGCAGTCAAATCCCATAAGTTTATCTTCCACCGTGTCAAGAGACGTTAGCATTATTACCGGCGTCAATATATTATTAATTCTGATCCTTTTACATAATTCAAATCCCGAAATACCTGGTATTACTACATCAAGAATAATTACATCATGCTTTCCCGACAAAGCAAGCTTCTCTCCTATTGAGCTTTCATATGCAATATCGACCAAGCAATTATAACTCTCCAATCCAATTTTGATAAACGATGATATTTTAGGATCATCCTCGACAAGCAAAATTTTCATATTCATCTTTTTTTATCAAGTCATTTCGAGATTCCCATTAACAGTATTAGCAGAATTTTTTAAGAAATTAAAATACAATCAATCAGCTTTTGATAGGAACCTGATGATAATTTTTATGCAAGTTAAACAAAAACTGTTTTAAATTAGCTGACTATCGAAAATCCTAGGTCCCTATAAGACTTATTCCGATCTTTTTCATGTGATAATAATTCTCATCTAAAATGTGATCTTATAACAATACATTTCCGCAAAAATCAAGAGCAATTAAAGAAGGTTTCCGTATTTTTAGCATATATTATGTACCTTTGAAGTTCGTAAGGCTTTTATGTCAGATACTTCTTCTGAAAATATGCCAGGGCAAAATTTGCATTCATCACCTGTAATAAGACCATTACGGATAGCGAAATGGGTATCCCTTCTCATTGCTTTTGTTTTAAGCTTCTTTAATTTAGTTGGATGGGCATTCAATATTACCATCTTTCAAAACCTGGTGCCGCAGTGGATCCCAATGAAAATTATCGCTGCAATTTGTTTTATTATCACAACCACGGCATTAGTTTTAATCCAGGCTGAACTCCCACCAGTTATAAGAAAAACTATCCCAAGAATTCTTGCATCTCTTATTTGCCTTATCAGTCTGTTATCTCTCTTCTTTTCCATTTATACATTCAAATCGGATCAGGAATCTTCTTTTACAGGAATATCATTTTTCAGCTTTTTCTTTTCTTCAGAAATGAGGATGACTTTCTTAACATCATTTAACTTCCTGCTTATAGGCATAACATTTTTTTTAATCACCTCAAAAGATCCAAATAAATCAGGTATTGCACATATCCTGATTATTCCTGTAGTGTCTGTATGTTACATTGTTATTGTTAGTTACATACTATATATTCATTCTTTGATTCAATTGAGTGAAATAACAATGGGCCTGGATAGCAGTATCGCTTTTGGATGTATATCAGCTGCTGTCTTAATTATAAGACCGGATACCTGGCTGGTAAGGGTATTTATTCCCAGTAGTACAAGTGGAATTATTACAAAGAAATTTTTACCAGCTGTGATTATATTGCCAGTAATTATCGGGTGGCTAAGGATACAAAGCGAGCGCTCCGGCATATTTTCTTCTGAAGTTGGTGTTGTGGTTGTGGCAATTACATATACTGTTGGCCTGTTACTATTCATGTGGTGGACCATAAGGTCAATTAATCTTGTGGAAAAGAGACGGCAAGCTTCAGAAGAAGCATTACAAAAGAGCGAAATCAGGTTAAAAGAGCTTATTGCTACAAAAGATAAATTCTTCAGTATAGTGGCTCATGATCTGAAGAATCCTTTTACAAGCCTGCTTGGTTCTTCGGAATTGTTATCCCAGAATATTGATCAGATGAATGTGGAGGATATTAAAACGCTGACTATGATTTTAAATGATTCGGCAAAAAACGGTTATGCAATACTCCAGAACCTGCTTGACTGGTCAAGATCACAGACTGGTATGCTTGAAATTAATGCGGAAAGAATTGATTTAAAGAACCTGGTGGATAGAAATTTCTCTAACCTGCAATTAAGTGCAAATAATAAAGAAATTAAAATATACCTTGAATCATTAGATGATATTTACATTTTCACCGATAAGAATATGATCAGTACCGTACTACGTAATCTTCTCAGCAATGCCATAAAATTTACCCGCAGGGGCGGGAAAGTGATGGTTGGTGCACAAGTTGACTCTGATGAAGTGATTATTTCCGTTAAAGATAACGGAATAGGTATCCCGGAAAACAAGATTGAAATGTTATTCAGAATTGATAAGAGAAACTCTACTCCAGGAACTGAAAATGAACAAGGTACCGGTTTGGGTCTTAAGTTAAGTAAGGAATTTATTGAAAAGCTGGGTGGCAGATTGTGGGTTGAAAGCATTGAAAATAAGGGAAGTACTTTTAAGTTCTCTGTTCCCATAAAAGAAGGATAATCAGTTCACGATATATTCTATTGGCCAGAATTCTTCATATCATCACTCTTAATATACCGTACCCGCCTGATTATGGAGGCATGATAGATTCCTTCTGCAGGATTGAAGCACTGAGCAAGTCCGGCATTTGTATTCATCTTCACTGTTTTGAGTATAATCGGCCTCAGCAAAAACACCTTGAAACACTATGTCAGGAAGTAAATTATTATCCTCGTAAAACAGGTTTCCTGCAGCAATTATCTTTTAACCCGTATATAGTCAGTTCAAGGGATTCTGATCGTCTGCTGACTAACCTTTTACGCGATGATTATCCGATTCTGTTTGACGGACTTCATACAACTTTTTTAATTGATAATCCAGCACTTATCAACCGCAAAAAATATGTACGCCTTCACAATATAGAGCACCGGTACTATCAGAATCTTAAAAAAAATGAAAGAAATACATTTGCCAGGTTATTTTTTCTGATTGAATCATTAAGACTAAAAAGATATGAGCCGGTACTGAGGAAAGCCGACCTGTTATTTACTATTTCAAAAGGCGATCAGGAATATTATCGTTCTCAGTTTCAGAGATCCGAATTAATTTTACCCTTCCATCCTTTTAACAAGGCAGAAAGTCTGACCGGTGCAGGAAAATACATTCTGTTTCATGGAGATTTGTCGGTCAATGAGAATGCCTCTTTTGCAGAACGTCTTATAAAAGAAGTATTTTCAAGGGTTCCATTCAAGTCGATAATCGCCGGAAGAAATCCTGATCATCGTCTTTCTTCCAGAGCATCAGAATACGAGAACATTACTTTTATCTCTAATCCGGATAACAAATATATGGGCAGACTGATCAGAGATGCACATATCAATATTGTTACAGCCACAGCTACCACGGGCTTTAATATTAAACTTCTTATGGTACTTTTCTCCGGAAGACATTGCATTGCCAACTCCGCAATCACAAAAGATACAGGACTTGTGCAACTTTGTCATTCTGCTGATTCAACAGATGATATGATTAAAATGATCTATTATATAATGGATCAGTCTTTCAACACTGAAATGCTGAAAGAACGTGAGGTTGTTCTGTCGGAATTGTATAATAACCAGTCCTGTGCAAAAAAAATTTCAGAACTTATATTTACAGATTAGCTGGTCAATTGAATTTCTGTCCTCTTTACCGGAAGCAGTGAGACATTTGCTACACCGGTAAGTGCAACAATTTTACCATATTACTTTCCCTGAAAGTCGTGAAAGGCTGAAATAAGCAGCCCCTATCAGTGCAGCTCCCGGGCCGAGAAGCGCTTTTTCTATTTTTACTTCAGCCCTGCAGTTTTCAAGAGAATTGGCAAAAGCGCTTTTCCTGATCATCTCAATATAGGAATCTCCTGCTTCAGCCATGCCACCGCCAAGAACGATCATTTCAGGAGCAAATATTGAAATAAGATTTGCCACGCCTATTCCAACCAGCTCAGCATTTTCACTGACGATAGCTAAAGCCACAGGATCATTTTTATAGCTCAACTCAAAAATTTCCTTGCACGACAGAGCCCTGTATTCATTTTTCACTGATTTTCCTGTAATCTCAGAATATCGTCTTACAATTGCAGAAGCGGAGGCAAAATGTTCAAAAGATCCTTTAATGCCTTTATCGCTGATCCCATCGGAAAAATTAATTATCATCTGTCCTATTTCTCCGCCGGCATTATTTACTCCCCTGTAAAGCTGCCCGTTAATTATTACTCCACCGCCTATTCCTGTTCTTAAAGCCACAAAAATAACGTTGCTGAGATTCTTTGCTGCTCCGAACCTGTGTTCAGCAATTGTCATAAGGTTTGCATCATTTCCCACGTAAACAGGAAGGCCGGATTCGCGGTTAATTATTTTAGCCAGAGGCACATTGGTCCAGCCTCTAATTCCCTGATCAGGCCCAATGACAATGCCAGCCTGGTGATCTATAATTCCTTTAGCGGAAATTCCTATACATATCGGATTTATTCCTTTTGCAGCCACCTTTAGCCTTATATCACTTATAGCGCCGGCCAGTTTTGAAATCATATAATCTTTCGATTGTGCGCGATCAAGTGGTACCAAATCGGATGCTATTACTTCACCGGCGAAGTCAACAACAGCAATTTTGATTGATAATCTCCCTAGATCCGCTCCTATTGCAGCTGGTTGTTTCAATTTAATTTTTTATTGAAAACAAAAATATAATAACTTTAATTATATCATCAGGTAATTATAATAAAAGTTTTATATGATGTTGTTCGGGTCCGGATTTGATACCTTTTAATTTCATATCTTGCACTTCCTAAATTGATTTAATAAGATGTCTCAGGCAACCAATCACAAAACAAGAAAATGGATAATCCATTCAATAATAGCTGTACTGGTTATTGTACCCTTAATTGCCGTAATTATTTAACCTATCCGATTCAATAATTATATGGAAGAAAAGATCAAACGAATATTTAATACCGAAGCATCAGCAATAAATAATATTCCCATAACGGGATCATACTCAAAAGCAATTGAGATAATTGATCTTCATGTACACCATAAAGGAGGCAAGCTGATAACCTCCGGAATGGGTAAGGCGGGACAGGTAGCGCATAATATTGCAACCACATTCAGTTCAACAGGAACGCCGGCTGTCTTCCTTCACCCCAGTGAGGCTCAGCATGGCGACCTCGGTATTCTGCAGGAAAATGATGTACTCCTGGCAGTCTCTAATTCAGGAAAGACAAGGGAGATTTTAGAACTTATCGACCTGAAAAATAAACTCTTTCCAGGGATACCTGTGATAGTTATTACCGGTAATTCCGACAGTCCTCTTGCTCAAAAAGCCGATTGTTATATTATTACAGGAAACCCGGAAGAAGTTTGCCCTTTGGGGCTGACACCAACAACATCAACCACAGTATTTACGGTGATTGGAGACGCCCTTGTTGTAATGATGATGGAAAAAATCGGCTTCGGTGCAGGTGATTATGCAAAAAGACACCATGGAGGGTATCTTGGAGCAAAATCAAGGGGAAAATCAGAAAAAGCTTAAATCATTTCATTTTTAACTTCAGCCAGTGTCTTTTCAAGAGTCTCCTGGAAAAGGTTTGCATTTTCTATCCATCTGAGAATCTTTTCGCTTACGTCAGGGTATTCGGGCGATCGCATCGAAACGGTTCTGAATGCGT
>Ga0315542_1001407_pt1 | contig 15016 bp, 10 predicted proteins | sample SalMarSW160120MG_FD_202541 | JGI IMG/M metagenome (GOLD analysis project Ga0315542, IMG submission 202541) | Salt marsh sediment microbial communities from the Plum Island Ecosystem LTER, Massachusetts, United States - Salt Marsh Sediment SW1601-20 ...
TACTCGTACCCGAGCGCGCGGTGGCCGTGCACCTCCACCAGGTGGCGGAACAGCCGGTGCTTGAGCTCGAAGAACTCGGCCGTCCCGTGCGTCGCCTCTCCCAGTCCGACCACGGTGGCGCCGGCCAGGTCGTCGTCGAGGGAAGCGAAGACCGCGTCCGGAAACTCCAGCGGCGACCCCTGAGGAAGGGCCTCCAACAAGCCGTTCAGCTGTCGCGCGGCGGCCGCGGACGGACCGGACGCGGGCTCCTCGGACGCGACGGACGTCGCGACCGCCCACCCGACGACGACGGGAAGCAGCACGAGCAGAGCTCCCACGGTCCTGTTCGAAAAGCAGCTCATTCGCAGCATGGTGTCTCCTGGATCACCGGGCGGCCGGGGACGGCAACGCTGCGGCGTCCACCCACCAGACTCGGCCTTCGGCGAGGAAGAAGAGGTGGCGACCGTCCGGCGACAGCGATGGAAATCTCGCCGGGTTCGGGAAGTCGATCAGCGGATGGAGATTGACGGGATCGCTCCAGGTTTCGTCGGGCGTCCGGAAGGCGATATGGAGGGAGAGCTCCTCGCCGGTGTGGCCGCGGTTGGAGGCGAAGAGGAGCGTCGCTCCGTCGGGGGTGATGAACGGGCAGTAGTCAATGCCGGGGCTATTGATGGACGGACCCAGGGCCTGCGGCTCCGAGTAGCCGGCCGCCTCCCGGAGCGCACGGTAGATGCCTCGTCCGAACTCGACTCCCTCCATGCCCCCGGTGAAGTACAGGTCCCCGTCGGCGGTGAGCGTCGGCTGGCTCTCCAGCCCAGGGCCGTTGACTGGCGGGCCGAGGTTGAACGCCCGCGTCCACTCCTCGCGCCGCGCATCCACCCACCAGATGTCGACGCCCCCGGCCCCCCCAGCGGCTGCCGCCTGGTAGTAGAGGCGGCTCCAGTCGGGGGAGAAGGCGGGAGCCTGGACAGCCGCACCGGGCAGAGGCAGCACCTCCGGCCGGGTCCAGACGCCGTCCTCGCAGTGCACGGAGAGGATGGCCGGTGGCAGGACCGACCAGCAGATCCGCCTGCCGTCGGGGCTGACGGCGACGGCGCCGTGCAGGCGCTCACCGGCATCGCTGATGACCCCGGGGGCGAAGGGCTCGGGGGTCCGTCCGGGGGGTTGGAGCCCCAGGTAGGGAGCACAGCCGCGCTCCTGCGGGGCGGTAGGCGCCATCTCGTCGAGATCGCCGGTCGGCGACCCGGCAAAGACCTCCTCACGTGCACGTGCGCCCTGAATGCCCCCTCCGACGGCGAGCACCAGCACCGCCAAGATCACCATCCACGTCCCCATCCGTCCGTCCGCCACGTGCTCCTCCTGCGGCTCTCGAGCCGGGCCGGCGTCGCGTGCACCGGGATCCGTTGTCCGCTCGGCCGCGCCGTGGCGACAGCGTGGGGCTCGGCGAGGGGTGCGTCCTGAGGGACGCCCGGCGGATCTCCGGGGAACTTCCGGGGATCGGTCGGGGAGGCGAACAGCGCGCCTTCCACCGCGTATCCTCCAGCAACCGAGGGAGGAGAGTTGCGATGCGAAGCTCGAACGGGATCGCGATCGTGGTGATCTGGCTGGCGGTGGCAACGGTGCTGGCGACGACCTCGTGCACCTCGCGCGAAACGTCCCGCTTCCCCGAGCTGCGTGGGGACTACCTGGGCCAGGCCTCCCCCGGCCCGGAGCCGCGGCTCTTCGCTCCGGGCCTGATCACCACCGGCCTCTACACCCGGGACGTCGCCGTCACCCCCGGCGGCGACGAGATCTACTTCTCGGTCGCCGTGCCCGGCGCCTCGGCCATCATGGTGGCGCGCAGGGAAGCCGGCATCTGGAGAGAGCCCCGCGTGGCGCCGTTCTCGGGGGTGTGGCGCGACTTCGAGCCCTTCGTCGCGGCGGACGACCGACGGCTCCTCTTCCTCTCCAACCGGCCTCCTCGGGGCGAGGATCCGAGGCCCGGATGGGGCCACCAGAACATCTGGCAGGTGCGGCGGCAGGACGAGGGGTGGGGCGAGCCGGAGCTCCTGCCCGGCCCGGTCAACACCGACGCCCCCGAGTTCTACCCGTCGCTGACGGCCGGCGGCGCCCTCTACTTCACGCGCGGGTCGGGCGGCCTGAAGGCGAAGATCCTGCGCTCGAGATGGGTCGACGGCGCGTTCTCCGAGCCCGAGGAGCTGGGGCCGCAGGTGAACGCGGGGGAGAGCCAGTACAACGCGTTCATCTCGCCTGGAGAGGACCTGCTTCTCTTCGCCGCCGCGGGCCGCGCCGACAGCCGCGGCGGCAGCGACTGCTACGTCAGCTTCCGCTCACCGGACGATCGCTGGACCGGCCCCGTCAACCTCGGAGACCTGGTCAACGACGCCGGGGACTGCGACGCCGCGACCCTGTCGCCGGACGGCCGTTTCCTCTTCTTCATGTCCAGCCGCCGCGACCCCGCCCAGGGCCCCGACATCAGCGGGCTGACCCTCACCGAGCTGCTGGGCCGGCAGATGGCGCCCGGCAACGGGTCGGCGGACATCTACTGGATGGACGCCGGCTTCATCGCCGAGCTTCGACGCACTTCAGCAGCCGCTGTCGCAGGCTGATCCCGGGTGGTCCGAGCTCCCGTCGGCGCTCAGCCGGAGCTGCTGCCGCCGGCCTCGCCGGTGTGGGATCCCGGCTGCTTGAGGTCTCTCGCCGAGACCGTCTTGAACTCCAGGATCTCGATGGAGAACGGCGCCCCGTCTCCGATCTGCACGCTGGCCGGGCGGCCCTGGACCACGGTCACCGCGGCCTTTTCGGTCCACTCCTGCTCCCCCCCGTCGGCGGCGCCCTCCCCCTGGAAGGCGCGCACGGCGAGGAACCCCTTGTCGCTGTCCGCAAAGAGGGGCTTGAAGGCGTACCAGTTGGCGCCGTCATCGTAGGTGAGACGGAACATGGCGTCGGTGCCCACCATCCAGGCGTTCTTCGCGGGCAGGGCCCCCGGCCGCGAGACCTGCCAGATGACGACCGGGATCGTCACTTCTCCGTCCGTCGCGGTGGCGCCTTCTCGCGCGCCTGCGACGTGCAGCGGCACAGTAGAGGCCGCTGCAAGGAGCAGCAGGACGATAGGGACGGTCGACTTCTTCATGGTCTCCCTCCGCGGCTCATGGGCTGGCAACGACTGCTGCGAGTGTACCACCGCCGTTGGCTCAGACCGGATCTCGGGAGGTGACCACGGGCACGTGCCGCGCGCCTGCCAGCGGGAGATCCCCGCACCTGCCTCGGCATGACGAGACGGCGACAACTGTTTTCCGTTGAGGACGCCGCACGGCCGTCCACCGGCAACGCCGCACACGACCCCGCTGGACTGGAGGAACCATGGAGTACACGCGACTGGGAGACACGGGCCTCGAGGTCTCCCGCATCTGCCTCGGCTGCATGAGCTACGGCGACCCCGCCGCGACCGTCGAGGGATCTCAGCTGCGCTGGGAGTGGGCCCTCGACGAGGAGCGCGCACGCCCCTTCTACGAGAAGGCCATCGAGCTCGGCATCAACTTCTTCGACACCGCCAACGTCTACTCCTTCGGGGCGAGCGAGGAGATCACGGGGCGGGCCCTGGCCGACTTCGCGCGCCGTGACGAGATCGTGCTCGCCACCAAGGTGTGGGGGAGGATGCGCCCCGGCCCCAACGGCGGCGGGCTCTCCCGCAAGGCCATCCTGCACGAGATCGACGCCAGCCTGAGGCGCCTGGGAACCGACTACGTCGACCTCTACCAGATCCACCGCTGGGATCCCCAGACCCCCATCGAGGAGACCATGGAGGCGCTCCACGACGTGGTGCGCGCGGGCAAGGCCCGCCACATCGGCGCCTCCTCCATGTACGCCTGGCAGTTCGCCAAGGCCCAGCAGGTGGCGGATTCCAACGGCTGGACGCGCTTCGTCTCCATGCAGAACCACTACAACCTCCTCTACCGCGAGGAGGAGCGGGAGATGATCCCCCTCTGTCTCGACCAGGGGGTCGGCCTCATCCCCTGGAGCCCCCTGGCACGCGGCTACCTGGCCCGTCCGCCCGAGGCGGGCGAGACCAAGCGCTCCAAGACGGACCGCTTCGGCAAGACCCTGTATGCGTCCACGGCCGATGCGGATGACCGCGTGATCCGCGCCGTGGACGCCATGGCGTCGGAGCGCGGGCTTCCCCACGCGCAGGTCGCTCTCGCCTGGCTCCTCGGCAGGCCCGGCGTGGCGGCGCCCATCGTCGGCGCCACCAAGCTCGAGCACCTGGAGGAGGCGGTGGGCGCCCTCGATGTCGAGTTGTCCGCGGACGAGATCGCGGCGCTCGAGGAGCACTACGTGCCGCATCCCATCCAGGGGCACGGCTAGCAGCCGCGGCATCCCGCGTCCGAATCGGCGACTGCGATCGGCGGCTGCGATCGGCGGCTGCGATCCCCAAGCCCGGTCTGGCTGCTCACAGCTTGGCCCTCGAAGCTGCGGGCGCCGCAATCAAGCTGGTCATGAGGCTCCCCGCTCCCCTGAAACCGATGAGTGATCAGGTAATTCGCTCGGCGAGCTCGGTGCCCGCGAACCTGAGACGCGCACGGTGCGCCAGAGCGGGTGCCAGGCACGCTTTCGAATGAGGCGATCCGCGTCCTATCGAATCAAGACGGCGTGCCAGGCACCCTCTCTGGTGCTCCCCAAGCGAGTGCCCCTGGCGTACCCGACTCGTGGGCCGGTGCCAGGCACCGGGTCGTCCGCTGCCAGACGGCGGTGCGCCCCTTCCCAAACGGTGCCTGGCTCCGCCTCTCGCCTGCCCGGATCGCGTGCGGACCATGACGTGGCGGCTCCTCTACCCGACGCCGTGAGGACGGCCACGTCCAGAGACGCGCCGGGGCGCGGATCGCTGATCGCCGTCCGCTGACGCTGCCGCGGACGCCGTCGCTGGTCACTGCCGCGGTCGCCGCCGCCGTGATGCTGGTTGCATCAGTCTCCCGCACCAAGTCGCGTTGCGCGGTGGCGGCAGCGATTGCCCCACCCCCGCCGACAGGCGTATAGTGGGCCGTCGCGCCGGCCCGCGCCCTCGGTGAGCCGCCTCTCCACCGGACCCAGCACTCCCAGCGATCTCAGCCTCCGGGCCACGGACGAGGAACGGCCGCCGCGGAGCTCTGGTGCGACGCCACATCGCGGACCGGCCGACTGTCCGAGCAACCAGAACAGGAGGTCTTTCGATGATCCGAGTCGCAACCTTCGCCCTGGCCGGCGTCCTCGCGCTGACCGCCCTGGGGAGCTCCCCAGCCCTGGCCGACGACCAGGCCCCCACCGACGCGCCACAGCCGCCGCGCACCAACCCGTTCTTCTCCCCCAGCCCGCTGCCCTTCCAGGCGCCGCAGTTCGACCGCATCCAGGACGCGGACTTCAAGCCGGCCCTGGAGGAGGGCATGCGCCAACAGAAGGCCGAGGTCGAGGCCATCGCCTCGAACCCAGAGCCCGCCACCTTCGCCAACACCTTGGTGGCCCTGGAGAAGAGCGGCCAGCTCCTGGGCCGTGTGAACAACGTCTTCAACGCCTTGACCGGGGCCAACACCGACCCCGAGCTACAGGCGCTGCGGGAGGAGATGGCCCCCAAGCTGGCCGCCCATCGCGACGCCATCTACCTCAACGGGAAGCTGTTCGACCGCATCCAGGCGCTGTATGAAAAGCGTGCCGAGCTGAAGCTCGATCCCGAGTCGGAGCGGCTGCTGGAGTACGACTACAAGGAGTTCGTGCAGGCCGGCGCCAAGCTCTCCCCGGCCGACAAGGCCAAGCTGTCCGAGCTCAACGCCGAGGAGGCGACCCTGAGCGCCCGCTTCACCAACCAGCTCCTGGCCGCCAACAAGGCCGGGGCCCTGGTGATCACCGACAAGTCCGACCTCGCCGGCCTCAGCGACAGCGCCCTGGCCGCCGCGGCCCAGGCCGCCGCCGACCGGGGTCTGAAGGACGCCTGGGTGCTGCCCCTGCAGAACACCACCCAGCAGCCCGCCCTGCAGTCGCTGTCCAACCGGGCCACCCGGGAGAAGCTGTTCGAGGCCTCCTGGATGCGCACCGAGCACGGCAACGCCGACGACACCCGCGCCATCGTCCAGAGGCTGACCGAGATCCGCGCCGACAAGGCCGCTCTGCTGGGCTTCGACACCTACGCCGCCTGGAAGCTCCAGGACCAGATGGCGAAGACCCCCCAGGCGGTGGATGACTTCCTCGCCCGCCTGGTGCCGCCGGCCACCGCCAAGGCGCGCCAGGAGGCCGCCGACATCCAGGCCCAGATCAAGGCCGACGGCGCAGACTTCACCCTCGCCCCCTGGGACTGGGACTTCTACGCCGAGCAGGTGCGCAAGGCCCGCTTCGACCTCGACGAGTCCCAGATCCGGCCCTACTTCGAGCTCGACAACGTGCTCCGCAACGGCGTCTTCTACGCGGCCAACCAGCTCTACGGCCTGACCTTCACCGAGCGCCACGACCTGCCGGTCTACAACCCCGACGTACGCGTGTTCGAGGTCCACGACGCCGACGGTTCGCCCCTGGCCCTCTTCTACTGCGACTACTTCGCGCGGGACAACAAGTCCGGCGGCGCCTGGATGTCCAACTTCGTCGACCAGTCCAAGCTCCTGGGCACGAAGCCGGTGGTCTACAACGTGGCGAACTTCACCAAGCCGGCGCCCGGGCAGCCCGCCCTGCTGAGCTGGGACGACGTGACCACCATGTTCCACGAGTTCGGTCACGCCCTGCACGGGATGTTCGCCGATACCACCTACCCCAGCCTGTCCGGCACCTCCGTGGCGCGCGACTTCGTGGAGCTGCCCTCCCAGATCAACGAGCACTGGGCGCTCTACCCCCAGGTCTTCGCGCACTACGCCGTGCACTACAAGACCGGGGAGCCCATGCCCGCCGACCTGGTGGCCAAGATCAAGAAGGCCGCCACCTTCAACCAGGGCTATGCCCTGACCGAGCTGCTGGAGGCCGCCAGCCTGGACATGGCGTGGCACACGCTCGGCGCCGACAGCCCCCAGCAGGATGTGGACCACTTCGAGAAGAGCGCCTTGGAGAAGGCGGGGCTCGCCCTCGCCGCGGTGCCGCCCCGCTACCGCTCCAGCTACTTCGCCCACGTCTTCGGCGGCGGCTACGCGGCCGGCTACTACGCCTACCTGTGGGCGGAGATGCTGGACAACGACGCGTACGCGTGGTTCGGCGAGCACGGCGGTCTGACCCGGGCCAACGGGCAGCGCTTCCGCGACATGATCCTGTCCCGGGGCAACACCGAGGACCTGGCGACCATGTACCGTGCGTTCCGCGGCCGCGACCCGGAGATCGGCCCCATGCTCGAGCACCGGGGGCTGCCGACAACGACCCCGCAGCGCTGAACCCACACCTGACCGCTCTCGCGGCGGGCGCCGGAGGTACCGGCGCCCGCCGTTTCTCTCTCCTGGTGCGGTCTGCGACGCCGGATCGCCGGGGCCCTTCGCTTCGGAAAGGCCAGAGGCGGTGCCAGGCACCGTTCGGAAAGGGGCGCACCGCCGTCTAGCAGCGCACGACCCGGTGCCTGGCACCGGCTTTGACGTGGCAACGTGCATCGACCGGGTGCCTGGCACCGGCTTTGACGTGGCGACGTGCATCGACGGGGTGCCCCGCACCGGCGTCTCAAGGCGGTTCTGCGACGTTCACGCAGACAGCTTGCAGATAGCTGTGCACCAATCACTTAGCTTGACAGGGGCCGGCGCCGCTGGCACTGTGGCACCGTGGCACGCGTCCTCTTCGTCCAGGACTTCCTGTACGAGTCCTTCGGGCCGCAGCTCCTGGCCGCGGCCGCCGCCGGCAACGGCCACGAGTGCGACCTGATCATCCTGGCCTGCGAGGGCCGCAGGGCGCTGGCACGGACCCTGCGCCGGCTGCGCCCGGACGTGGTGGCCTTCTCCATCTCCTCCTTCGGCTACGACTGGTCGCTGGAGGCCGCTCGAGCCGCCAAGGAGGAGACGGGCGCCCTGAGGGTGTTCGGGGGCCCCCACCCGACCTTCGCGCCCGAGTTCGCGCGTCGGCCCGAGGTGGACGTCGCCTGCCGCGGCGAGGGGGAGGGCGCCTTCCTCGAACTCCTGGATGCGCTGGACCGCGGCGCGGACATCGCCGCCATCCCCAACCTCACGGTCAAGGGACCCGACGGCGCGACGCGGGTCAACCCGGTCCGCCCCCTGGTCGGCGACCTGGACACCATCCCTTTTCCCGACCGCCGACTGCACTTCAAGTACGCCGCCCTGCGCGAGCTGCCCTACAAGCGCTTCCTGGTGGGCCGGGGCTGCCCCTACGGCTGCACCTACTGCTTCAACAAGGCGGCCCGGGAGATGTACCGCAAGCTCGGCAGGTACGTGCGCCACCGCTCGCCCGCCAACGTGGTGGCGGAGATCCTCGACGTGCACCGCCGCTGGGGCATCGGCACGGTGGGCTTCGTCGACGACACCTTCACCACGGACAAGCGCTGGGTGCTCGAGTTCCTGGACCTGTACCGGCGCGAGGTGGCGATCCCCTTCACCTGCCTGGTGCGGGCCAACGAGCTGGACGAGGAGGTGGCAGAGGCCCTCGGCGCCGCCGGCTGCCGCTACGCCTCCTTCGGCGTCGAGGTCGGCAACGAGCGGATCCGCAACACGATCCTGGGCCGCCGCATGTCCGACGAGCAGATCAGGACGGCCGCGTCCCTCCTTCACCAGAACAACGTCAAGTTCCTGACCTACAACATGTTCGGCGTCCCCGGGGAGACCCTGGAGGACGGCGTCCGCACGGTCCGCCTCAACGCCGAGATCGGCACCGACCTGGTGGGCTCGAGCGTCTTCCAGCCCCTCATCGGGACCGAGTCCTTCGAGTACTGCCGCCGCGAGGGCTTCCTGGACGAGGAGTACACGGTGGAGGACTTCGACCGCATCACCACCACCTCGCCCCTGCGCAACATGCCGGACCTGCGGCGCCTGGAGCGGCTGCACAAGATCGCCTTCCTGGGGGTCCACTTCCCACGGGCCATCCCACTGGTGGCCCGCCTCGCCCGTCTGCCCCTGGGGCCCCTCTACACCGTCCTCTTCAAGCTGTCGCTGGTCCTGCGCTTCAAGGTGCGCTTCAACCTGTCCCTGGGCGACGTCATCCGCCTCGGCCTGCGCTCGGGCGGCCGCTTCGGCTGAGCACGCCATCGCTTCCGGCCGCGTGAGACGGCGCACAGCATCTCCGAGAGGACGGCAAATCACCCCACACGTGTGATGAATTGCACGGACTGTGCACAGCGCACGACCTATATTGAGACAAACGAGCGCATCCGAGGTCATTCCGTGTGATGTGTGTGCCCGTGGGCTTGCCGCCCCACGGGTCGTCTCGAGGGGGCACGGGGGAGGAAGGGGTGAACGATGGCCACGGAAGACGTCGTCCAGAAGCCTGACTCCGAATCGAGGATGACCGCCTGGCAGGCCGGCATGACCCTCATCGAGCTGGTGGTCAGCCTCTGGATCATCTCGATCCTGTCCATCATGGCGCTGTCGATGCTCAACGGACGCATCGAGAAGGCGCGCCTGGCCCGATGCATGACCGACCTGCGGTCCGTCCAGTCCACGGCCTGGGCCCACAGCGACGGGATGCAGTTCCTGGCTCCAAAGGACTTCTGGAACGTGGCCTGGGCCGGCAAGCAGCCCGGGCCCTACTACTACTTCACCGCGGACTTCGACCATAACGCCGGCCACGGCAACGATGTCGTCGACCTGTGCGACCCCGACAACCCCGGCAAGTCAAAGGCCAGCCGGGACTGCAGGGACGTCAAGTTCTTCATCCTGTGCCAGCACGACCATGGTCTCCTGGCCAAGTACGTCTACGTCGAGGACGAGGGGCCGCCCAAGCTGGCCGGGTGGACGTCGGAGACCGACCCCGGCTACGACTACTTCGTGGACAACCCTCCGGAGTACGACAAGTAAGGCGGCCTGCTCCCCCGGCGAGACTGGAAAAGCTCAGAACGAGAACGCGTAGATGCAGGCCAGGCGGTTGTCGATGAAGGCCCCGTGGGGCGAGCCCTCGAAGTCACGCACCCCCACGTGGTCCTCGATCGTCAGGGCCTCGAGAGCACCGGTGAAGTGGTACACGACGCCGGCGTCCACCGCCCACTGCTCCTGGTTCCGGACGGGCTCTCCCCGGGGGAAACCGTAGGGCCCGTCCACGGGATAGGCCGCGCCGCCGAAGCCGTAGCGCACGCGATACCGCACCACCGCCGCCGACAGGGTGAGGTCCCCGCTCACGCCATACGCGGTCTTGACGCCGTAGGCGTAGCCGGGTCCCACATCGGCGATGCCGTTGTTCATGGTGTCCGTGAAGAGGGTGCCGCTGAGGTCGTTGTAGGGATGGACCAGGCCGCCGTGACGGAAGGTGCCGAAGCGCTCCGGCGAGTAGTTGCCCACCAGCGTGACGTGCCCGCCCGCGAACGCGAGCCCCACCAGGGCGCCGTAGATGCGCGCGTGCACCGCTCCCAGCCGGTCCGCCCCCGATCCGCTCTCGCTGACGAGCTGTCCGGCTACCAGGGGCGTCACCGAGCTCGGGCCGGGTGCGGTGTAACGCGCCTCCAGATAGCCGAGCCGGGCGAAGTCGTAGAAGTCGTAGTACCAGGCCTCGGCCCGGACCTGTCCCTTGGAGATGGTCTGATGGTAGCGCGCGCCCACGGTGACGAAGCCGTTGGTCGGGCTCGTCGTGTACCGGTTGCCGGACGTGAAACGGTCGTCGAAGCGGCTCTCGTACCGGAACATGCGCGCCGCGAACAGGGACAAGTGCGGCCGGTGCTCCGCGGCCCCTGCAGGGTGCAGGTGCTCGGCACCGCTCGGGTTGACGCGGTGGCCGCTTCTTCTGGCGGCGCCGGCCCCCTTCGGGGGCACGACGCCCAGCAGGGGCAGCGGGTCGATGCTGGCCGCGAACCCCGAGAACGCCCGCGGCAACATCGTGAACATGTCCTGCCGGGCCCACGGCGTGTCGATGAGCTGCCGCCCGCCCCGGATCGAGAAGCTGCCCCTCCGATACTGGAGAAACGCCTCCGCCAGGGCGTGGAGATGGTGCTGGGGGCCAACCAGGACCTCGTTCACCGCGAGTCCCGTGGGGATGTTGTTGGCCGTGTAGAAGCCCAGGCCCGCGGCGAACCCGGCCACCGAGCCGGTGTCGAGCAGGATGTCGCCGCCCACAGCGAGGGCGTTGTCGTCCACCGCCGTCCCCTCGTCGTTGAGGCGCCCGTAGTCATACAGGCGAAGGTGGCCGTGGATCTGGCTGGCCGCGATGGCCCGGCCCACACGAGCGGCGAAGCCCTCCTCCTGGGCGAATGGCAGGGAGCACGGGAAACAGCACACTGCCGAGACGACCAGGAGCCTCCGCACGGCGCGCGAGGTCCACGAGCGGGCCGCCCCGCCCCCCGAGGGGCTCACCGGAACCACTGCTCCTCGATCTCCTCGAGGCTGCGTCCCTTGGTCTCCGGCACAATCCGCCAGCAGAACGCCAGGCCAACGACGCCGATGCCGGCGTAGATCCAGAAGGTGGCGCTGGAGCCGATGGCCGCGATCATCATCGGGAACGTGAAGGTGATGACGAGGTTGGCCAGCCAGTTGGTGAGGGTGGCCACCCCCATCGCCCGGCCCCGGACGCGGAGCGGGTAGATCTCGGAGATGATGAGCCAGAAGATGGGTCCGAGGCTGATGGCGAACGCCGCCACGTAGGCCATGAGGCAGACCAGGGACAGGAGGCCCCGCTGGGCCTCGGGACGCGTGAAGTCGTAGCCGAGCAGCGCCAGCGTGATGATCATGCCCACCACCCCGACCATCAGGAGGGGACGCCTGCCCACCCGGTCGAGGAGGAAGATGGCGACCACCGTGAACACCACGTTGACGAGCCCCACCCCCACCGTGTGCAGGATGGCGACCGACGCGCTGCCGAAGTTGGCCGCCTGGAAGATGGTGGGGGCGTAGTAGATGACGGTGTTGATGCCGATGAACTGCTGGAAGACCGCGAGCCCCAGCCCCACGATCATGGCCGGCCGCAGGGCGGGCCCCACCAGCTCCCGCCAGTGTGGCTCCTCGATCTGGATGACCTTCTGGATGTGCTCGACGGCCTCCTCCTTCTCCTCCTCGCCCCGCAGGCGGGCAAGGAGCCGCCGGGCCTGGTCCGCATGGCCGCGGTTCATCAGGGAGCGTGGGCTGTCCGGGAGGAACGCCATGCCGATACCCAGGAACAGGGCGGGCACCAGGGCGAGACCGAACGTCCAACGCCAGCCCTCCTGGTAGGCGAACGCGAAGTCCACCGCGTACGCCACCACGATGCCCACCGTGATGGCGAGCTGGCTGAGCGAGACGAGGGCGCCCCGCACCGCCGGCGGCGCCGACTCGGAGATGTACAGGGGGCTGGTGTAGGAGGCGACGCCGATGCCGTACCCGACGATGAAGCGGCCCACGATGAGCCACACGATGGACTGCGCGAAGGCGGTGACCAGCGCCCCGATCCCGAACAGGATGGACGCTGTGATGAGCATGACCCGCCTGCCGAGGCGATCGTTCAGGGAGCCGCTGGTGGCGGCGCCGATAGCCGCCCCGGCCAGGACCACGGCGGTGACTGTGCCGACCATGGCCGGATCCAGGTGGTACTGCTCCTTCAGGTACAGGAGAGCCCCGGAGATCACGCCTGTGTCGTATCCGAACAGGAAGCCGCCCACCGCCGCCACGCCGGCCAGCAGGTAGACGTAGGGGCCGTGACCCGACCGCTTCGACGGTTCGACCTTCAGCCCGCTCCCACCCTCGTCGCTCGCGCCCCCGCGTTTCGCCATGCCTGACTCCCCTTCACCGAGCTCCGGCGGGATGCGTCGCGACGCTCGCCGTTGCGGCCGCACCCATGCCCATGTCCATGAGGCTCCTGTCTACGAACAACTCGTCGCAGGAAGTGGATAGTCCATTTCCGGGGGCTGGGAGACGGCGCCGGCACAGAACAACACGGCGCGGGACGAGCCCGCGCCGTGATGCGTTCAACCAGGGCCGCCGATGGCGGCCCAGCGGCTACTTCGGCGAGCGCCGGTGGCCGTGGCCGTGGCGCACTGCGGTGTGGGTGACCACGCCGACCGCCTCCGCGCCGCACTCCTCGCCCACGGTTGCGTTGTTGATGAAGTCCACGAGCTGCATCCACTCCACCGCCGTGGCGTGGTCCGCACCGGCCACGATAGCCTCTTCCGCCCCCGCGATCACCCCGGCCACGGTCAGATTCAGGTCGGTGTCCGGAGGCAGGGGCTCGTCGCCCGCGCAGAGGTCGCCGAGGGTCAGGTCCGGGTCGAGCCGTTCGCTGACCACGTTCAGCCACAGGGCCAGGAGCTGGCGGATGAGCTTGTCGGCCATGGGGATGTTGCGCGGGGTGCAGAGCAGTGGCTGCGCCAGCTCGGGCGTGGTGGCGTCCACCAGCTCCGAGAAGACAGCGGACTGCTCGTCGACCAGGGCCAGCAGCGCCGTCAGCTCCTCCGGGGTGTAGGTGGCGCCGGGCCCGCCCGCCAGGGCGAGACGGATGCGGTTGCACCAGAACCCGGCCCCGGTCACCTGGTCGTCCTGGGCCGCGGTCTGCCCTACGGCCACCTGCGCCTGGTCGCACTCCGGCGCCTCGCTCTCGGCAGCGGCCACGCAGGCGGTGTTCACCACCTTCTGACCGTCCGCTGCCGCCTGGTCGAATGCCGCCGTGAAAGACACCATGGCGCTCTCACCCGGGGCGAGAGGCGCACCCAGGGCCCAGGCGAGGGACGTCTCGTCCTGTGAGGAGGGCGTGGGGGAGGTGGCCACGATCGAGAAGGCAGGTACCTGCTCGCCATCGCCGTTCTCCACGGTGGGAACGGTGTCGGTGATGACCACCTCGGTGAGCGGGCAGTCGCCCTGGTTGGCGACCTGGATCTGGTACTCGACCTCCTCGCTCAGGGCCACGCCGGTGGTGGACGCGGACTTCGTGATGGCCACCTGGGGACAGGTCGGCTCGGCGGGCTCCGCGAAGGCCAGCGTCACGTCATGTCCCGAGGGGTTGACCACGTCGTAGCAGGTCTCGCCGTGGCCGGTCGTCTTGAAGCCCTCGGCGGTGGCGTCGAAGTGCACCTCCAGGTGCGCTTCCCCGGACACGTTCACCGGGATCTGCCAGATCTCTCCTCCCGCCAGATCGTCGAGCGGAACCTCGAGGTACGAGGTGGGATACACACCGTGACGCGGGATCTGCGCGCCGCTGCACGGCATGGATGGAACGCCGATCTCGAAGGTCGCGGTCGCCAGGTCCACCACCTCCCCGCCGGGAAGGGTGACGGACCCCGAGGTGAGCAGGGCCGGATCGTTGAGCGCGATCACGAGCGTGAGCGCCTGCGCGCTCTCATCCGCCTTGCCGACGTTCTCCACCACCAGCGTGAACGCGCCGTCGCTCACCACGTGTCCGCCTTCCCGTGGCCCGGCGCCCTCCGGGTACAGCCAGAGCTTGACGTTGGCCCCTCCCACGGCCGGGAAGGCGGTGATGGCCGCAAGGGCCAGCCCACAGGCGGTCAGCAGGGTGCGGCCGAGGACGCGATCGACGACGTTCGTGCATTTCGTGCGCTCTCTGTTCATGTCGGCACCTCCTACGCGGTTGTCGGGGCACACCACCGGCGGAGACGCCCTCGGCGCGTTGACCGTCGGCGTCTGATTGCTCACTTTCAGTCGATGGCGCGCTCACCCCTGAACATAGGCCCGACCCGTCGTCACTGCCGTGACCATGGTCACCGGCGAGAATCGGGGATTCCCCGGGGCCGGGACGTCACCCGCGTCCGCGTCCGCGACCGTGACCCGCGGTCGGCGACTGCGAGCGGCGGCAGTGAACGGCGGCAGTGAACGGCGGCATGGTCACTCCGGGTCGTTCGTCTGAGAACGTAGCCGGTGGGCGGCCCGTGAGAGGGGGCATGAACGACCCGGAGGTGACCATGCATGACGCGATCCCTGGCACTGGTCTCGCTGCTCATCGCCTGGCGCTCGAAGCGGCGGGCGCTGCGATCAAGCTCGTG
>Ga0315542_1001408_pt1 | contig 15007 bp, 12 predicted proteins | sample SalMarSW160120MG_FD_202541 | JGI IMG/M metagenome (GOLD analysis project Ga0315542, IMG submission 202541) | Salt marsh sediment microbial communities from the Plum Island Ecosystem LTER, Massachusetts, United States - Salt Marsh Sediment SW1601-20 ...
TCTATCATCAGAGATAGATCGTATTATTGTGGCCATATTATTTTTAACATGCTCTTTTTTAAAGGTTAAATGAACCCCTTTTGTTGGTCTGATCAAAGGTTTGGGAATTTCATCAGGATAGTCTTCTAAAAGTTGATCAGTCCATATTCCAGTAGCATTAACAACTAAACTTGCTTGAATATTAAACTTTAGCTCTTTTTCCATATCGATACATTCTATTCCCGTTATTTTGCCATTAGATTTTTTATAATTGATTGCTTTACAATAATTTAATGCATCAGCCCCTCTTACAACAGCTTCCTTGATTGTTTCAATAGTCAACCTAGCATCATCGACATTATTATCCCAATAAACCGCACCTCCTAAATTTCCCTCCCGAATATATTCGGGTTCCATTTCAATTATTTCCTCAGGTTTATACCACTTATACTTTTTATACGTTTTGAAATCAGAATCATTATCACTTAGGAAATCATAAATTTTAACAGCACCGATAATATCCCGTTTTTTGTATTTCCCACCTTCTATATGAACGAATAAAAAGGGGATTGGTCTTATCAAATGAGGGATATGTACTCTCATCCAATTGCGCTCATGAGTAGCCTCTTTTACTAAATCCATATCACCATGTGCAAGATATCTAATTCCTCCGTGAGCTAATTTGGAGCTTCTCGATGATGTGCCTCCAGCAAAGTCTTGCTCATCAATTATAGCTACTTTTAAACCTCTCATTGTTCCTTCTCGAGCAACTCCAGCTCCCGTTATTCCTGCTCCTATGACTAAAATATCATATTTGTTTTTCTGTAGTTGCCTGATTGTACTTTCTCGATGCATATAATTCCAAGTGCCATCAAATAACTTCCTCTCTAAATCCACTTTCGTCATCACCTTTCTAAATGATTTTAATTAAATTAAGATTTCTTAATTTTCAATAGCAATAATTATTCAAGATTTAGCAGTTTATTGAGTATTAAAGGCATGGAATAGATATCATAATAATTATGTTCTATACATTCTTTAACAGGACCAATATAGCGATAGGGGTTTTTGAGATAATTCCTATAACAAAAACCAATTAAATTACTTGGTACGTCGTGATCTCGTTGAAAATCTAAAATTAGTTTTTCCATATCTGTAAGCGTGTAATTATAAAATAATCCTTTAAATTTTCTCCGACAATTATGATATAGGTCAATATGGTGATAAAGTGTATTGAGAGATTCATAAGGCGTGTCATCTTTACTTATCATTGGGTTAGAATCAAAATAATACATAAATCTATTGGCTAAATATGGTATATCAAAAGACTTACCATTGTAAGTGATGAAACATCTAAACCTGGGAAGAATTTCGTTCTTTAGATGTTCACATATAGCTATTTCTTCGCTTATTTCCCTTGCAAATAATATTTTGATATAAAAAGAGGAGTTTTCAAAGTATCCATACCCAAAAATAATTATCGGACTATCATAAAGATCTAATGTTTCAATATCAAGAAATAAAAGCTCGCTTAAATTAAAACAGAAGCTAATGTCAATGTCATAAACATATTGGTTATTTGAAAGTCCTTTAAAGTCTTGGTCCTTGACTAAATCGATTATTTTCTTTGCATATTTTCCATATCTAATAACGTGTCTTAAATCATATAAAGTGTTTATACCCCTCTTTTTAAGGAATGATTCGATTTCTTTTCCTATAAATGGAACTACTTTGAGATTTTTAATTAGGTTCCTTTTTGAGAGAGTTAAATCTATATTTGAAGAGATATTTAAAGGTTTGTGAGTTATTTCCAAGAACTCTCCCATTCTATTTGAAATAATTTGATGACTTGGAAAAAGTTCCTCGAGTGTCTTTCCCTGATACTTTTCAATCAAGGGATTAATATTAAAATTATCACAAACGCGATAGTAATCCATCTTTTAAATAAAAGTATAATCTATATTTAATTATTTGATCGGTAATGAATTATAGTAAAAATGGTTAATAATCAATTCTAGGAATTGTATCTTCCATATTACTTCGAGTTGGTTTGAATTTGAAAAATCTTCTTGATTCACTATCTTCTAGTACATAATTACTTCCCCCACCATGAACCATACAATAAGGATCCATCAATCCGATCAAGTTTGCATACTGTCTTGTGAAGCCCCGCCCACCTAAGGTTCTAAAACAATGAATTGCACTTTCGAATCCTAATTCTGTAGAACTAATTTTAAGCCCCATTGCATTAGCTGCCATCAATTTTGAGCCCGCTAATTCAGGGTGAGCATCTAATTGCCTAACATATTGAATTAATGCTGAGAATAGTAAATTTAGTTCCCTAATTTTAGTAGATATTGGAAAGCGAATCACCTGATATTGATGTAGACGTTTTTCAAACTGTCTTCGTTGAAGAGCGTACGCGTGTGAATAAATTAACTTTTTCATAGTATCGCCAAGGGCTTCTGCACTAATTACTAATCTTTCTTCTGTTAATTGATGAAAAGCTATATCTAATCCATGACCCGCCAATAAATTTTCTTTTGGCAATTCTACTCTATCAAATATTAACCGGCTCACAAATGCATCAGTCATTCCATAGGTTCTAATACGAGTACTCCTGAAATCTTTTAATTGCTGATGTTCGGTATCTACGACTACTGCTGCTAACTGACCATTGTTTAGTCTGCCATACAAAATAATATAATCTGCAATCATGCCATTAGTGATGAATAACTTTTTACCTTTTGCAATGATCTTGTCATCCCTTTCATTAAGTGCAAGCTCCATTCTAAAAATATCTGATCCCGCATTGAACTCAGTCATCGCTGATGCTCCAATTTGACCTTCTTTTGCCACAGGAACTAAAAATCGTTCCTTTTGCATATTATTTGCAGCATAATTAACTGGATTGCAATATAATGTTCCTCCTGCTAATCTTCCCATTTCAATACTATAATTTCCTGCAATATATCTCTCACTATATTCACTCCAACGGCCTCCACACAATGCATAAGCGATTAAGGCGTTTCTAGTAATCCGTCCTACCTCATAATCACTTTCGTCAAGAACTGTGGAATAATATCCATTATCCGAAAGTTTTTTCATTATTGCTATTACAATATCTTTTTTCTTATCTTGAGTTGGTTCTTCAACCAAATAATTAAGTTCTTCAAGTTTTCTCAGCTCAACATCGAGTTGTTTTTCGATGAAATCGTATAGTTCCGCTAAAAACTCTTTTTCTTTTGCATTTAATACGGGATTATTCAGCAAGTCTAATTCAGGCACGTATTTCGAGATACGGATCTTACTGAATTCAGCAATTCTAGTGTCCATAATATATGATACTTTTTGTTAGCATAATAAATTTTTCAGAAAGAAGTTTTTGTAGGATTTTATTCCCACCAATTTCTTAATGTTTTATATAGCCATAGAATCTTCCTTGTAGAGATTTTTTTCTCTCCATTCAATAGGAGCATTAATATGTGAGATAATTTTAATATTTATTGGCTTTAATCTTTCTTCTGTTATTTTTTTAATCAATTTTCTTCCTTCTAATATCAAATTATTAAAGCTGTAAATATTTTTGAGGTACAAATCTGTAAAAATTTTTAAGATTTCTCGGTTTATGGATTCCACAACTACATAATCATAATTAATTAGGCACTGTTTTAATTTTAGATTAAGAGCTTCTAACACAGTGATATCTTTACCATTTATAGAGTTGATTTTTTCATATTCATTTAGTTTCTGTTGAGTATAATTCTGAATAAATTTGCTATAAAGAAAAACGAAATGTGACGAACCAATTCCAGGCAAAGTACAAAATAATATAGATTTTCCGTTATAAAAGGCTTCCGCTGAAATATAGGTATGATATTTAAGAAAAATGTAGCCCTCGATTTTACTAATTTTCATTTTAATAATCCGTTTAATTAAAGTGATTTAATAACGATATTAGTTTAATAGAGTAATTTTTATAAAATAATATACTAACTATGATTTTTCTATATAGAACTCAATGGGAGGAAAATCCCAAATAAGATTATTAGTAGTAATATTTTAATCATAACGCATCAAATATTAAAATATCAATCTGTTTCGAAATTATAAATTGATATTAAATATATTTTGTATAAAGTGTAGAATATGATTAAATTTAGCGAAAAACAATTAAAAATCCCCAAATTAATGCGACCAGTATATTTAGCTACAGTAGGGATGTCAAAATTTGATAGGGCATTCCCAGAAACTAGAACTGAAGAATTATGTATTGATGCACTTACTGCTGCGGCTGACTTTGTTAAAATGACCCCCTCAGAGTTAAAGAAATATATTCATACTTGTTATTACGGTCATTTTGCAGATCATTTCGGAGATCAATTACTTGGAGAAGCCGTAATTCATGATAGACTTGGTTTAGATCCATTAGGAAATATTGGAGTCAAAACTGGTGGTGCTACTGGAGGATCAGCAATGTGGGAAGCGATCAAAGCTGTAGCTTCAGGGTATAGTGATTGCGCTTTGGCGATGGGCTGGGAACGGATGGACGAAGTCCCCACTGATGAAGGTAATCATCTTATTTCTGCTGCTGCGGATAAAGACTGGGAAACTCCTTTAGGACATATATATACAGGATATTATGCGGTCATGGCACAAAGATACTGGAAAGTATTTGGCAAGGAAGAAGAATCATTTCGGAAGACAATGGCAGAAGTCGCCGTGAAAAACAGGGGTTATGCAAGAATGAATCCTCACGCTCATGGACCGATGGATATAACGGTACAAGATGTTATAGATTCTCCAATCGTGGCGCATCCCCTTCGCGTATTAGACTGTTGTTTAATGAGTGTGGGTTCTGCTTGTGGAATTGTTTGCGATGAAAAAACGGCTTATGAAATAACTGACAAACCTTTAAGAATATATCTTGGTGCTGGAAGCCATACACTAAGAGTGGCTGATCGGCGTGATATGAAAATACCGTTATTACCAAATGAAAATAAAGGGCAGTATGATGATTTGGGTAAAAGATTTCCAGGTGGAGATCGTTATCCAGGTTTTAGTAGCTTTTTAGCAGCTAGAGTAGCAGCATATTATGCATATCACATGGCTGGTGTTGTAGATCCTACAGAAGACCTTGATTTAGTAGAATTACATGATGCATTTACGATAAGTGATATCCAAACCTATGAGGACATTGGAATAAGACCCTATGGAGAAGGAAGAGACTATATTGAAAGTGGTGATGCGTATGTTATTAATCCAAATACTAAAAAGCCAGGAAAACTACCAAGTAATCCAAGTGGTGGATTAATCGGATGCATGCATGCTGTTGGAGCAACTGGTTTAATGCAAATAGCTGAGATTGGATACCATATATGGAACCGTTGGGATGAAATTCACGAGCCAATTGAAAAGTGGAAAGCTTTTGGAAGAGAAAAACCAAAAGATTGGACAAGCCTGCAAGTTAAAGGAGCTAAACGAGCATTGGCAATTAGTCATGCTGGTGTAGGTTCTCACGTAACTTGTACTATTTTAATGGACCCTAATAACTTAATAAAGGAGGATTAAGAAAATGCCTAAAACAGAAGAAGAAAAAGGATTTGTTGAAGTTATAAATGGTAGATATAAACCTAGAGGTAAGTTTCACATTATAGAAGCAAATCAACCTATTTTTGATAAAGATACTGGAAAGCTTGCGGGAGTTACTAATCCTCGAGATATGACGTATATACATTCATATGGTGGGGAAGCAATATTCTTTGAATCTTTAGGAAAGGGTAAGCTCATGGCAACGAGGTGCGATAATGAAAAATGCGAAACTCGTGGTTCAATTTATCAACCTTTTAGAATCGCATGTCCCGATTGTTTACGAAAAATGACAGTAATAGATATGACTGAAAAAGCAAGAAAGACTGCAAAAATACATTCATTTATCATCACACATCGTTCAGGAGCATTTAATATGCTAGCAAAACCTATTAAATTTATAAATGTGGAATTCGATGACGTTGTTACGATTTTAATGTCTTATCTGTCTGTAGGTGAACCTGAAATTGGAAAACGAGTAGTTCCGATTTTTAGAACAAAAAATCCAACTTACACAATAACTGATCTCTCCTTTGTAGTTGAAAACACACCAGAATCAGATTTACCCGAAGGATTTTCATATTAATTTTTTTTTTCTATAACTATTTTTCACAAATAAAATAAATAAAAAGAAAAATTTGAATAGAGTTTTTTAGCTTAAAGTTGAACATGCTCTTTTTTAAGATTGAAAATTTCTCTTGCTTCATCACCTTGAGCAATTTCTCGACCTGCAAGTTCAGCTACTTTTTTAGCCCATGCTACTTGCTCCCAACTTCCTTTTGCTAATTCACCTGAAATAACACGAGTATTATCTTCCAACCCAACACGAATATGTCCATTCATAGCTGCAGCACATAGAGCAGCTTGGAATTGTTGTTTAGAAACTCCACATACACTCCATGTTGAATCTTGAGGCCTCATATCTAACATCAGTGAAAAATTTCTCGGATTGAATGGAATTCCTCCAAGTACACCCCAAACAAACTGAAAATGTAATGGTTGCGTGAAATTTTCTGGATGTCTATTAAGGAAAAGCATGTTATACATTCCACCCAAGTCATAGATTTCCATTTCGGGTTTTGTACCTGCTTTCTTCATTTCTTTTGCGAATTTTTGGATTGTTTTGAAAGTATTTTCAAAAATATTAGTTGCGCCCATACCAACTTTACCAGTGCGATAATCTCCAACTGCAAAGTTCATAGAAGCGGTATTTAATGAAGCAAGTGGAGGTTTAAATGTTTTGATAGGAGCAATTCGTTCTTTTTCAGTAGCAACTGAGCTAATTGCAGTACTCAGATTAATAATTATATCCGGAGCTTTAGATTTTATATTTTCTAATACAGCTCTTATTATATCTAAATCTGGTGTAGGATTGCCTATTTCAGGATGTCGTGCATGGATGTGTACAATAGCAGCTCCTGCATCATAGCATTTTTTAGCTTCATCTCCAAACTCTTCAGCAGTATAGGGTACATTTGGATTATTATCCTTAGTAGTAATCGCACCAACTAAGGCTGCTGAAATTACCAATTTATTTTCTGGATTTGGCATTTTTATTATCACATAAACTGAAATTTCGATTAATATTCATTTATAATTATATTGATATAAAAATTAATCATCTTACTATTTAAAGTTTAAATATATCCTAATAGAGTAATACTGACTTTTTTATGAAAACTAATTTAAAACTATTTATATATCAACTGCTAATATATTAACTCAATATATATATTAAAAATCAAAAAGAATGGAAATCAAAAATGGATAAAGATAAAGTAGCGATAGTTGGTTGCGCTCAAACTAAATATGAAGAAGATAAAATTGATTTAACCGTTTCAGAACTAGTTTTCGAAGTTGTTCACCAGCTTCATGAAGATCTCGGAATAACTAATGATGATGTTGGATGTGTAATCACCAGTTCTAATGATTTTAACGATGGCAGAACAATTGCTAACATGGCGATTCAAGACGCAGTAGGGTCAGTAAGAAAAAGCGAATCTCGCGTTTCTGGTGATGGGGCGTTTGCTTATGTATATGGAGCCATGCGAATTTTATCAGAGTCATATGATACAGTTCTTGTAGTTTCTCATTGCAAATGTTCAGAAGTAAACCAGTATCTGGTAAATAATTCAATATTCGATCCATTCTATCAACGACATCTTGGTTTGGATCAAGTTTCGTCGGCTGGATTGATGGCGAACATGTATATGCAGAAGTATGGAATTTCTGAGGAACAAGCAGCTAAAATTGCTGTAAAAAATAGAAAATATGCCCGTGACAATCCATACGCTCATTTGCAGAAAGAAATTTCCATTGAGGACGTCCTTAATTCAAAAATGATGGCATATCCCCTAAAGGAATTAGATTTACCGCCTTTTTCAGATGGTGCTGTAGCAATGCTTCTAACAAATGAAGCGAAAGCTAAAGAATTTACAGACACTCCAGTATGGTTGAAAGGATATGGAAGTTGTACAGATGCATATTACTTAGGTCATAGGAACATGACTGATCTCGTTGGATTGGAATTAGCAGCCAAGGAAGCATATAAAATGGCGAATATACAAAATCCCCTAAAAGAAATTGACATATTTGAAGTGTATGATGCGTTTTCATTTCATGAACTGATGATCTATGAATCTCTGGGCTTGTGTAAAAAAGGAGAAGGAGGAAAGTTTATAGACGATCACTTTGAATCAAATCTTCCAATAAATAAGTCTGGAGGAGTGCTATCTAGTAACCCGACAATGGCAAATGGTTTAATAAGAGTTGCCGAAGTAGCCACGCAACTCATGGGAAAAGCTGGGAAACGACAAGTAAATAATGCTAAAATAGGTTTGGCACATGGAATGAATGGGATATGTTCCCAAGGAAATTGCGTTTTAATTTTTGGAGGCGAGTAAAAAAATGACAAAACATCAAACTGCAATAGTTGGAATAGGGCAAACCAAATTTAGAAGTAAGAGAAGAGATGTAAATATCCCAGAAATGATATATGAAGCCGTTAGAATGGCTCTTGATGATGCTCAACTTGAACCAAAAGATATCGATGCGATTCTAATCGGTAATATGGATCACTTTGAAGGGATAAACTTTTCTGAGATGTGGACGGGAATTGACGCTGCTCCAGGATATCTGAAACCTGTAGTCAAGGTGGCAACTGGGGGTACCACGGGCAGTTCATTAGCAATTTGTGGATATCATAATGTAGCTTCTGGGATCTATGATAAGGTTCTTGTAATAGGATGGGAAAAATTGAATGAAGGTGGAGCAACGACTGGGATTATAACTGCATTTGACCCAGTTTGGGAAAGACCTTCTCTCGCAGGAGCACTAGGTCCACTAGCTTTAATGGCGGGAATGTATTCAGCAAAATATGGAATAACACCTGAACAGGCAGCAAAAGTGACTGTAAAGAATAGAAGTAATGCCGCAAATAACCCTTTTGCTCATCTCCAAATGCCAGATATAACAATTGATTATGTGATGAGTTCTCAAGTAATTTCCTATCCTCTAAGATTACATGATTGTTGCCCACAGAGTGAAGGTGCATGTGCTTTAATTTATGCCAATGAGACAGAGGTTAAAAAGATCACGGATAATCCGGCATGGTTCCACGCAGTGGAAACTGCACATTATTATACATTTGGGACAGATGATAAAATGTATGACCTTCCTACAGCTACGATAGCATCAAAGAAAGCATATAAAAAAGCAGGCATAAAAGATCCAATAAATGACTTAGATGTTGCTGAAATTTATGAACCGACTTCTTGGAGTGAACTTTCTTGGACTGAAGCTCTTGGTTTCTGCAAACCCGGAGAGGGAGGAAAGCTTTTAGATGAAGGTATCACCCAAATGAGTGGAGAATTACCAGTTAATCCTTCGGGAGGCGTTTTGAGTACTAATCCTATCGGTGCTACCGCGATGGTAAGAGTTGCAGAAGCCGCGACTCAGATAATGGATCGTGGAGAAAAACGTCAAGTTCCAGATGTTGAAAGAGCACTTGCTATGGGATTTGGTGGAAGTTTATGGACGGAATTAATGATATTAGGAAAAGAACCAATGAGGTGAAATAAATGAGTAGAAAGAAAAAAGGAGACATTTTTGAAATTAAATGGAAAACTAATTTGCCATATAGATGGTCAATTGGAAAACTTGCGGTAAAATTCTTTGAAGAATTAAAAGAAAATAAGAAAATTCTTGGCAGTAAATGTCCAAAATGTAAAAAAGTACATTTTCCCCCTAGAGCTGTATGTGCAGAGTGTTTAGTGAAGATGACCCTAGATGATATGGTAGAATTACCTCCAAGAGGAACATTGGAGGGATTCACGGTTGTAAATTACCCATTTACTGATCCCTCAACAGGAGGAATCCGACCATTTCCTTATGGTTATGCAATATTCAAATTAGATGGAGCTGATACCTATACAATGCATTTTGTTAATGAAACTGATGCTAGTAAGATGAAAATTGGGCAAAGAGTCGAAGCAGTATTTAATGATGAACTTGTCGGTGATTTGGTTGCAGACATTCCATATTTTAGAATAGTTGAAGATGAAAAGGAGGGAGATTAAAAATGACAGATGACATTGAGAAAAAAGTTTATCGAGGGAGGATTAAAGTTCCCTATAAACATACTGCGGGAGCATATGTAGAGAAATTCATCACAGAAATCGGAAAAAACAATAAAATATATGGTGTAAGGTGTCCTAAATGTGGAGAGGTATATGTTCCACCGAAAATGGTATGTTTCAAGTGTTTTGAAAAGATGGAGGAATGGGTAGAACTGGGAAACCAAGGAACTATAACAGGATTTACGGTGATCACTCATTCAACTCCAGTAATGCCACTCGATCCACCTTTTGCCTATGCTCGCATTCGACTTGATGGGGCAGATTCTGATTTTGTTCACATAATAAATGAGGGAGATCCTAATAAATTAGAAGTTGGAGCAAGAGTAGCAGCAGTTTTTAAGGAAAAACCACGAAAAAGAATCTTGGATATTGAATATTTTAAATTAGTCTAATTTGGGTTTCTTTCCCACTTTTTTTATTTTTTTGATCAACAGAAAAATTAATCCTTTTAATAACAGAAAGATAAGCAGAATAATAAATAAGCAGAAAAACTAATCCTTTTAATAATAGAAAGATAATATTTTACCATGGTCGAACCAAGATATTTAAAGAAGGAAGATATTGATAGATTGCTTAAAAATCCTTTAAATGAAGAGGAGATACTATTATGCCGACGTCATCATCTCTTAACTAATGCCAGAGAACATATCATAACCGGGAGCACCGAACCAGGCTCAGTTTATTTTAAGACTCAAGATGGTAAAGAAATTCTTGATTGTACGTCACAAGCTTGGGTCTATAACTTAGGTCACAATAATCCAGACATAAGTTATGCATTATACTTACAATCTCAACTAGTAACTCATTCTTGGTCTTATTTTTTGAATCCTGTACGAGTAAGATTCACTAATAAGATCGCTGAGATCGCTCCAGGCCAATTAAAAGGAGGAAAAGTAAGCGTGAATAATGCAGGAGGCGGTGCAGCATTGGAATGTGCTATAAGGTTGAGCATGATCAATAACAAAAAGGGGGATCAATTTATTATATTTAGACGAGGATATCACGGTTCTAATTTAGTTATGATGGGAGCTTCACAGAGATTACCGATGAGATTCGAAGGATGGGGAAAAGAACATTGGATTAAAACTTTTTATCCATATTGTTATCGTTGTCCTTGGAATTACAAAGAAGGTTTTGAAGGAAAAAGAGATAAATCGTGTAATTTAGAATGTTTGGAATTTATTCGTGAAAGCATAGAATTATATCCAACTGGAACTCCGATTGGATGTATTATAGAACCAATGCAAGGCCCAGGTGGCATGATTCCTGCTCCAGTTGATTTTTTGATCGGATTAAAAGAGATCTGTGCAAATAATAAAATACTTTTAACTTATGATGAAGCACAAACTGGATTTGGTCGAACGGGGAAGATGTTTGGCTCAGATTGGTATCAATCAACTTATAATAAAGATATTTCTCCAGATATCATGACTCTTACTAAAGGTGCAGCGGCAGGTGTGCCCATTGGAATCACAGTAGCATCTGAAAAATTAAGAACCTTGACTGAATTTGAAGATCACTCCACTTTCTCTTCACCACCTCTAGCTATGGCTGCTTGTTTGGTTAATGTTGAGATCTTACAGAAAAACAAGATACCCGAAAATGCTGAAAAACAGGGTAAAAAAATAACCTCATACATAAAAGAATTAGCAGAAGACATTCCAGAGATTGGAGATGTTAGAGGCCCTGGATTATTTATTGGAGTAGAATTTGTTAAAGATAGAGAATCTAGAGAGCCACATAATAAAGTTATAGAATCCATGATCCATATTGCATGGAAAAAGTATAATATCCTTTTTGGAGAACAAATGCAATTAATTGCGTCCACAGGTGGTTATTTCATTCAGAATGTACTGAAAATTAAGCCCCCATTAGTGATTAATGATGAAGAAACCGACCAAATTTGCGAGCGATTTGAAAAATCTCTAAAAGATACTCTAAAAGCTATATAATTCAATTTTTTTTCAAATAATATTAAATAAAATTTTTGGATATTTAAAAATAGAAAAATAAAAAGATATTTAAGCAACATTGCCTAATTTATAACCTTTTGCTACAGCTTCCAATACTGTTTGCGGTTTTAAGGCATCACCTAACTTCTTCACATCAAATCCCATTTCTTTGACTTGAACATAAAGTGAGTCATCAGGTTCAACTCCAGTTGCGTGATATACGTAATCAACATCGCTAATGACTTGATCATTTCCTTGAGCATCTGTATAATTTACATAATTCTCTCCAATTTCAGATACAGTAGCATTTGTAACGAAATTAACACCGTAAAAATCACATTTATCTAAAAGGACCCATTTAGTCGTTTTTCCTAAAGCAGACCCCAATTTTGGTAGCTTTTCCAGAACCGTTACTTTATTTCGCTTTTCATGGAGCATATCTAATGCCACCAATGGATCTAAGGCATTATAAAATGTTAGAAAATCGAAAGCTTCTGGACTTAAAGCACCATATTTTGCAATGTAAATAGCTAATTCAATTCCCGTAGCACCACCACCTATGATTACGTTATTCCTTCCCACTGGAGCATTCATTGTGAATACATCATTTGCCCAATATACATTCTCTCTGTCAATTCCAGGGATTGGGACAATGATAGGTTTAGTACCTGTTGCGATAAAAACCGAATCTGGATTGAACTCTTTAACCAATTGAGCATCAACTTCTTGCTGAAGGTGAACTTTGATGTTATATTTTTGAATCCAGTAGTTGTAATTATCAATCATTCTTTTAAACTCATTTCTACCAGGAGGAATCCAAATCAAGTTCAATAATCCTCCGATCTTATCGTCTTTTTCAAAGATATGAACCTCATGCCCTCTAATTGCTGCAACTCTTGCTGCTTCTAAACCTGCTGGTCCAGATCCTATGATCATTAGTTTCTGCTTCTCTTTTAGATGCTTTAATTCAGTTCTTCCCTCATTACCTGCCCGAGCATTACGCAAACATGTAACAGGCATCATCCTGAATACATTATCAAAACATCCTTGATTACAGGCTACACAGTTCATAATATCTTGTGTTTCTCCCTTTTGAGCTTTTACTGGTAGGTAGGGATCCGCAATTAAACCTCTTCCAATACAGATTGCATCAGCTTTTCCAGCCATTAAAACTTGTTCTGCTAATTCAGGATAATTAATCCTATTGGAAGAGAAGATGGGGATATTTACATTTTTCTTGATATTTTCCGCTAAATACGTGTAGCATCCATGAGGGACATCCATTGTCAATTGAGGAGTCTTAGTCTCATGCCATCCACCAGTTACATTGAAATAATCCAAGTCTCCACTTAATTCCTTAGCAATTACGGCTTTTTCTTTGTAAGTATTGCTTCCTGGAACAAAATCATCTCCAGAAATTCTATATCCAACAACTAAGTCTTCAGATTTTGATTTAATTCTTTCAATAGTTTCGAGTGGGAATCTCAATCGATTTTCTAATTCTCCACCATATTTATCTGTTCTTTTATTAGTTTTAGGTGAAATGAATTGATCAAGTAAGTATCCTGCATTGGCGCAGATTTCAACCGCATCAAAACCTGCTTTTCTCGCTCTAATTGTAGCATCTTCAAATGCTTGTTGTTCTCTTTCAATATCTTCTAACGTCATTTCGCGAGGTGTGGTTTTGCTAAAATTACTATACACGGCCGAAGGAGCTATTGGTGTCTTCCCGATAATTTGAGGAAATGCATATGCTCCTCCATGATAAAACTGACAACATACTTTAACATCAGAACGCGCATCATGTACTGCTTTAGTAAATTCTTCTAGTTTAGGGAGATATTTATCATCATCAACCGCAATCATTGATGGTAATCCTTTGCCATAAATATCCACATAGCATCCACCAACGATTATCATCCCAGCTCCACCTTTAGCCCTCTCAACGTAGAAATCGACTAGTTTTTTGCTAATAAAACCATCTTTAGCCAAGTTTAAATGCATCGCTGGCATTATAATTCTATTTGAGATGGTTAAATTCTTAATTTTGAGTGGTGTAAATAGTTTAAAATACTTCAAATTATATCCTCTTGTTTTGGTCTAAAATTTTTCAATAATATTGATTATATTTCATTAAATTTCCATAAAAAGTTTTCATGTTATTTTCGAATAGATTTTTTTTCATTACGAGATAGTAATAATTATATTAAATATAAAAAAAATGAAGTAAAATGAGTGAAGATATCGTATTAATTGAAGAAAATGAAGATAAAACAATCACCACAATAAAATTAAACCGCTTAAATAAAAAAAATGCTTTTAATTACGACTTAATGGTCGGTCTTCAAAAAGCTATAGATCAGGTCGAACGTACTGAAGCCAGAGTGGTCATTATTACTGGAGGAAATGATTTTTTTAGTTCGGGAATAGATCTTAATTTTTTAACTGGTCAAGAGAGAGATCCTGAAGGCATCATTCCTGATTTACGCATCCCTCGCAATTTTCGATATTTTGCAAATACATGGATACATCCCATTTTTACAAAAATTGAAAAAATGGAAAAACCAGTGATTGCAAAAATAAATGGATATTGTTTTGGCATGGCATTTGAGCTAGCTTTGGCATGTGATTTCCGATTTTGCACGGAATCTGCTTTATTCCACATGTTAGAAACTAAAATCGGAATGAATCCAGATGTAGGTGGTTCTTCAAGGCTTGTAAGATTAGTAGGTATTCCTAATGCAAAGGATATTATATTAACTGGGCGTAAATTTGACGGTAATGAAGCTTATAGACTCGGAGTAGTGAATAGAGTAGCAAAATCACAAGAAGAATTAGATGAAATTATTA
>Ga0315542_1001410_pt1 | contig 14996 bp, 13 predicted proteins | sample SalMarSW160120MG_FD_202541 | JGI IMG/M metagenome (GOLD analysis project Ga0315542, IMG submission 202541) | Salt marsh sediment microbial communities from the Plum Island Ecosystem LTER, Massachusetts, United States - Salt Marsh Sediment SW1601-20 ...
TCTCGGGAATGGGCGTGGACTACAAGGAGAGAGGCGCGATTTACCGCGATCCAAATACCGGACAGGATCTCTATACGAAACTGGAAATCATGAAATTTGCCCCGAACCTGGCCTATCTGGTGACCCCGAATTTCTCCGTCGGTATGTCTTTGAGTATCGATTACGGGAACGCCGATTTCGGGTCCGGAGGAGCACATAACTACACGATGGGCCTGCAGGTGGGAGCCCTTTACCATATGGGGATATTCAATTTTGGTGCTTCTTACATCACGCCCCAGAAAATTACCCATGAGCGAGTGTATGATTTTGATGGCAACGGTACCCTGGATGATCTGAAGCTCCAGTCACCACATACGCTCATTTTCGGAGTGGCGGCTGAGCCTTCTCCAGAACTTCTGGCGGAAGCGGATGTACGGTGGTACAACTGGGCTGATGCCAAGGGATATGAGGATTTTGACTGGGACAATCAGTGGGTCATTGCGCTGGGCGTGCAGTACCGGCCCATCGGTCCGTTGGCGCTAAGGGCGGGATTCAATTACGGCAAGAATCCCGTGAATGAACACAATGGCTTTAATATCATGGGGGTAACCCCGATCCAGGGAGTGAACGTCTCGACCCTGAATTACGAAATGCTCCGGATAGTCGGTTTTCCTGCCATCGTGGAAAAGCATCTGACCCTTGGGATCGGCTATGATCTGACAGAACGGTTGATTCTGAACCTTACCTACATGCATGCGTTCGAGAAGACTATTAAAGAGGTATCAGCGGGCAATATGGCAAGCCTTGAATCAAGCCTCAGTGAGCGCTCATACAGCTTTGGTCTGACTTGGCGATTCTAGCCTCGGCCCGGGCTTTCTCACCGATTTTTCGCCGCGAGACGGCACGCTGGTGAGAAATCCGGATGTTCCTTGTTGCTGCAGGAGGAACCGCCCTCCTGCAGCCTCCCGTCCAATCAATATCTATCTCTTGCTCACGTAATACTCTCTGATCTTATTCAGGGTATCCATGTACTCCTGCTGATATTGCAGGTCGGGATAGTGCGTCATTTCGCCCGTCAAGGCCCGGATATAGGGGTAAATGTCAATCCCGTAGGAATTCTTTCCCTCTTTGTCCGCCCGGTACACGATCAGCAGTGAATAGTAGGTCACGAGAACCCGTACCGTAGATGACCGTCTCCACAGATATGCCCTGCCACCGATGGTGTTGAGAAGAAACCCGGCATATGCATAGGCCGTGTGAAAGCTTGGCCTGAGGGCGTTCAGTTCTGGATCATCTTCTCCTTGCGTGAACCAGCGGAAAAACATGCGCAGGTCCATCTCCATATTGTCCCGTTCATGACGGATAATTTCTTTAATGAGCCGAATGTCTTTCCGGTCGAGAACCCTGAAGAAATAGTATACGTTTGCGGTGAGGATTCTCGGGTCTATGCCTTCACCTGCGGGAACAGGAAGATGGGATGAGAGCTTCTTCAAGATAATTTTGAAACGTTCTTTCGTTCCGGTTCCCAAGTCGAGATGACGGATAGAGGGCTGCTGATCGAGATAGGTGAAAAATTCCGACAGGCTCAGCTCAGCCATTGGAACTGTTTTTTTTACCATAGGGGTCACGGCGATGCCCGCTGTCTGTGAAGATTCACCAGGCGTCTGCAGCATTTCAGGGGCGCTTTCCGGGCTTTTTTCAGGAGCTGCTGCTTTTTCAGGCGTCGGCAGTACTTTTTCGGGAGTTGAGGCCTTTTCAGAGTCCTTCCCCAGGTCGCCCCTCAGCAGGTAGCCAATCAAAGCGCCGAGAACCAGGAACAACAACAGCCACCACCAGACACGTTTTGACCCGCGTGCATCCATTTTCTTCATCTCATTTCTCCCGTACATGAACGATTCTGAACGTTCCCCGAACCAGCAGTTACGGTTTGACTTTTTGCCGCATGCCATGAATAATCATTTGAAGCGCCTGTCAAGCTGAATATACAGGAGAGTGTTCATTGAAGCAATGAGAATTCTTCTCACAAACGATGACGGAATCCATGCCCCTGGATTGCGGGCACTGTATCTGGCCCTTTCCAAGGATTTCCACGTGGAGATTGTTGCCCCCGAGGTGGAGATGAGCGCGGTGGGCCATGCAATCAGCCTTTCCAGGCCGTTGCGGGTGAAAAAGGTCAAAAAAGGCAGCCGGTTCTACGGGTACGCTGTTTCAGGTACGCCGGCTGACTGTGTGAAAATAGCGCTCCAGGAACTCCTGGAAGTTCCCCCGGATATTATCCTGTCGGGTATCAATCTGGGTGCAAATGTGGGAGTCGATATCCTCTATTCAGGGACAGTTTCAGCCGCCACGGAAGGAGCATTCCTGGGCATAAGATCGGCAGCGATCTCTCTTGATACACTTGAAAGTCCGGACTTCGGATTTGCAGCCCGTTTCAGCAAAGAGATTGTCCATTTTTTGGCCGAAAACGGCCTCAGGGACGGGGCGGCCCTGAATATCAATATCCCGGCAGCCCCTCCCCGCGAGATTAAAGGAGTGCGCCTGACCAGACAGGGCATGTCGCGGTATGAAGAGAAATATGAACGCCGCGTGGACCCCAGGGGTAATGTCTATTACTGGCTTTCAGGGGAAACCCCGATGGATAACGGGACCACCGGCACGGATGGGCTCGCAATACGGGAAAAATGGATCTCCATTACTCCCATTCACTATGATCTCACCTGTGAAGAAGAATTGAACCGCTTGAAGACAGCGGCATTCTTCAAAGATTTTTCACGTTTTTCCTAATCCGCCTGGCCGGCCAGCGCTTTGTAGTGGGTGTATCGGTCCTTCACGTCGGCCTCGGCCTTTTCAAAGAGCTTTTCTGCCTGCTCCGGAAAACTCCTGGTGAGGCTGGAATACCGGACTTCACCCATGAGAAATTCCCTGAAATCTCCCTTCGGGTCTTTTGAGTCTAGGATAAAGGGATTCTTGCCTTGGTCTTTCAGCCTCGGGTCGTAACGGTAGAGGGGCCAGTATCCGGTCTCAACGGCCTTTTTCTCCTCCGCCTGGCTCCTGCTCATGTTGATCCCGTGATTAATACAAGGTGCGTAGGCGATGATGAGAGACGGGCCGTCATAACTTTCCGCCTCAACAATGGCTTTCACGAACTGGTTTTTATTGGCCCCCATGGCCACGGAGGCCACATAGACATACGTGTAGGTTGCGGCCATGAGGCCGAGGTCTTTTTTTCGCGTGGGTTTTCCGCTGGCCGCAAACTTGGCCACCGCGCCGGTGGGTGTGGATTTGGAAGATTGTCCTCCGGTGTTGGAGTATACTTCCGTATCCAGCACCAGCACATTCACGTCATGACCCATGGCCAGCACGTGATCCAATCCCCCGTAACCGATGTCGTAGGCCCAGCCGTCACCGCCGAAGATCCATATGGATTTTTTCGTGAGGTAGTCGCTCCTCTCCAGGATATCAATCAATATGGGGTTGATCTCGGCCTCGGCACTGGTAAATTCGACCTGTAGCTGCTCTTCAATCTGTCTCCCGAATACTTTGGATTTCTCGCCATCCTGCATGTTCTCAAGCCAGCCCTCCATGGCCTTCCTGAGATCATCAGGCAGGGGGTCTTTCAGGGCGTTTTCCACCAGTTCCACAAGTCTTTTTCGCCTCTGGGAAACACCGAGCTGAATTCCATACCCGTATTCGGCATTGTCTTCAAAAAGAGAATTTGCCCATGCAGGGCCGTGTCCTTCTTCATTCACGGTATAGGGGCAGCTCGGAGTGGAACCCCCGTAAATGGAAGAACAGCCGGTAGCATTTGCAATAATCATACGGTCCCCGAAGAGCTGGGTGATCACCTTGATATAAGAGGTTTCACCACAGCCTGGACAGGAACCCGAGAATTCAAAGAGGGGTTGACGGAACTGGCTGCCCTTGACGGAAGTTACCGGCATCAGGTCATCGTGAATCGGGATGGTTGTGGAGAACTTGTGATTTGGTACCTGGGTCTCAATCTGTGAGGCAAGAGGTTTCATGATCAGGGCCTTTTCCTTGGCGGGACAGACATCGGCGCAATTTCCGCAACCCGTGCAGTCAAGGGTGCTCACCTGAATCCTGAACCACATTCCCTTCAGTTCCTTTCCCTTCGCCTCAACGGTTGCGAAGGTTTTTGGAGCTCCTTCCAGCTCTTCTTTGGTGGCGAGCACCGGGCGGATCACCGCGTGGGGGCACACAAATGAACACTGGTTACACTGGATGCAGTTCTCGGCAATCCATTCGGGCACGTTGATAGCGATGCCGCGCTTTTCATATCGGGTGGTGGCTGTGGGGAAAATGCCGTCGGGGCTGAAAGCGCTGACGGGTAATCTGTCTCCCTGCTGTGCAAGCATGGGGCGCATCACGTCTTTCACAAATTCCGGTTCGTCTTCCTGCATATATGCTTCATGGCCGGCCGTGGCCCATGACTTGGGCACCCGAATTTTCTGCAGGGCACCCACCGCCTTGTCCACGGCATCGATGTTCATCTGGACGACTTTGTCTCCCTTTTTTCCGTACGTTTTTCGTATTGCGTCTTTCATATACTCGAATGCCTGCTCGGGTGGGATCACGTCTGCAATCTTGAAAAATGCCGCCTGCATAATCATGTTGATCCGACCGCCGAGTCCGAGCGCAGCGGCGATTTTCACCGCGTCGATATTGTAAAAATCGAGTTTTTTCTGAGCAATGGTCCGCTTCATGTGTGCAGGAAGTTCTTTTTCCAGGTCCTTCAGGGACCAGGGGGAGTTCAACAGAAAAGCGCCTCCTTCCCTGATGCCGTCCAATATCCGGTATTGATGCACGAACTGAGGATTGTGACAGGCAATGAAGTCCGATTGTGTCAAGAGATAGGGAGACTGTATCCTGTGCGAGGAAAACCGAAGGTGTGACATGGTAATACCCCCGGATTTTTTCGCGTCATAGGCAAAATAGGCCTGCGCAAACATGTCAGTATTTTCACCGATGATCTTTATGGCGTTCTTATTTGCGCCCACAGTGCCGTCGGCTCCGAGTCCCCAGAATTTGCATCTGACCATGCCCTTGGGTGACGGTTCTATTTCATCTCCCAGGGAAAGAGAGGTGAATGTGACGTCATCCTTGATACCGACCGTGAAATGGTTCTTTGGTTCTCTGCCGCGGAGGTTGTCAAACACCGCTTTGACCATGGTTGGTGTGAAGTCCTTGCTTCCGAGGCCGTATCGGCCCCCCACGATAATGGGCAATTCCTTCCGTTCCTGAAATGCCGTACATACATCCTGATAAAGTGGCTCTCCAAGAGCCCCCGGTGTCTTCAGACGGTCGAGCACGGCGATTCTCTGGGCAGTTGCCGGAAGCGCCTGGAAGAAATGCTCAGATGAAAAAGGTATATAAAGCCGGACTTTTACAAGACCGATTCTTTCACCGAGTCCGGTCAGGTAGTTTACCGTCTCCTCGATCACGTCGCAGCTGGAGGCCATGGAAACGATGACCCTGTCAGCCTCAGGATCTCCCACATAATCGAAAAGATGATAGGGGCGGCCTACCAGATCCGATACCTTTTCCATTTCCTCCTGGACAATTCTGGGAACGCGTTCATAATACGGGTTGCAGGCTTCACGGTTTTGAAAGAAGATGTCTGGGTTTTGAGCTGTTCCGCGGAGCTGGGGGTATTCAGGATTTAACGCCCTGCTTCTAAAATCATCGATTGCTTCCCAGTCCACGAGGGCTGCCATATCTTCATAATCGATCATGTGTATTTTCTGAATTTCGTTGGAGGTTCTGAAACCGTCAAAAAAATGTACAAAGGGAAGACTGGCGCGGATACTCGCCAGATGCGCCACGAGGGCGAGATCCATGACCTCCTGTACTGAGGCTGAGGCAAGCAGGGAAAAACCGGTCTGCCGGACGGCATTGATATCTGAATGATCTCCGAAGATGGACAGGGCATGGGCGGCCACGGCCCTCGCCGCAACGTGGAATACGGCAGGCATGATTTCTCCGGCTATTTTGTACATATTCGGAATCATGAGGAGGAGACCCTGGGACGCAGTGAATGTTGTGGAAAGGGCACCGGCTGCGAGAGCCCCGTGCACGGCACCGGCCGCGCCTGCTTCTGACTGCATCTCGGAAACCTTCAGTGCCTGGCCGAAAATATTCTTGCGGCCGTGAGCGGCCCACTCGTCACAATATTCTCCCATGCTGCTGGAAGGCGTAATCGGGTAAATAGCGGCCACATCGCTCATGGCGTACGCAACGTGGGCTGCAGCTTCATTTCCTTCAACGGTCTTTGTGGATTTTGCCATGTCTGTTTCTCCCTCTCCTGGTGCGGTTGAAATAATACAGAAATTGTCCTAAAATGGGTATGCTATGGTATTCTTTTCACCTCATCATGTCAAGAAACATGCCGCGCGAAGAGCCTATCCCCAGAGACCCTTCGTCGGAGTCGCGGCCGTCATTCTCAGGGGTGAGGACGTCCTCCTCGTGAAGCGGCGTAATATGCCCGGCAAGGGAGAATGGAGCCTGCCGGGCGGACTGGTGCGACTTGGGGAAACGGTGCAGGAGGCCCTGCATCGGGAATTACGGGAAGAGCTTTCCGTTGAAGTTGAGTTCTTTGGACTCGTGGGGGTGTACGACAGAATCGTGAAGGATGTAAAAAATACTATTCAGTATCATTACGTGATTGTAGACTATTGTGCACAAATCATTTCCGGCATTCCCCGGGCAGCATCAGATGCCGCCGAGGCAATGTGGGTATGCAAGGCCGCATTGCAGAACTATACAAGCGACGAACAGGTCAGGATGGCTGTTTCAACAGCCTCCCGCCTGCTCCGCGACGCGAGCGAGCATCCATTCCGGTAAACGGCCTTTTCCCGGTGCGCCTTTTTTATCTTATGATGTGAAAAATGCGTTTCCAGTGGGGCCAGGACCAGTACACGATAAAGGCCTTTCCCTTTACCGATTCGATGGGCACAAAACCCCAGTATCGGCTGTCATAGCTGTGATTCCTGTTGTCTCCCATTACAAAAAGGTGACCCTGTGGTACCGTGACGGGACCGAAATGGGCGTTGGGGTGAAAGGGAGGCGTATACACCCCGTGTTTGTCCTGGAACAGCTTTCCATTTATAGAGATAGAACGTCCAAGAATCTCGATCCGATCACCCGGAAGCCCGATGACGCGTTTGATGAAGTCCTTGCTTGGATCTATGGGATATATAAAAACAATGACATCGTTCCTGTGTGGCTGCCCGATAGGAATGATTGTCTTTCTGATAAAGGGAAGCTTGACTCCATAGATGAATTTATTGACCAGAATATGATCACCCACCAGCAGGGTCGGTTCCATGGAACCCGAGGGGATTTTGAAGGCCTGCACCACAAATGTCCGAATAAAGAGGGCGAGGACGACGGCAATTATCGCAGCCTCCGCGTATTCCCTGAAAACACTTTTTTTTCTTATTTTCCCCTGAACCGCTGAATTTTCCACAAACATCCTCCTTGGACTCGAGTTCGAAACGTCCCTATTTCTCCTTTATCCTGTCAAATACCATCTTGACCGTCGACATTCAATATTTTTCAGGCGTTACCCCTTTTAACGGCCAGCCTCTTCAAATGGCCCCTTGAAAAATCGAACCTGTTGAAAAGGGATTTCCGATTTGCTCATGATGCATGTTCCTGTCCTTTTTCTGCTAGAAAACCTATGTTGGCCCGATTTTTGAATGGTTTAAATCCGAACGCATAACTTTGTAAAGAAAAATCTGGCAGCTGCCGATAGTCATAGAGGGCTCCGACGAAACATGGCGCTGTATTCAGTATCCCGGGTTCATGCTGCGGGAGGAGATGAATTGAGATGAAGAATCATGAACCGCGAGCAGGACAGCCGGGATTGCTTTCATGCTTTTAAGGAAATAGGCTGATAAAGACAAGAAAAAACCAGACATGTCCTGTTGTTTCGGCTGTTTGTAAAACAGGTACCTATAAATTATATAAAATGTTATTAATTTATAAAAATGTAGTTGACAAATATTGCAATTTATGTATGATCTTGACTCAGCTCCCCTGAAAGACCTTTTTGAAGTGTGAAACCGGAGGGTACATTGAGTCAGAACTTGGTAAGAGACATTAGAGAGCAACTTCTCATGAGCAAGGCGGAACTGGCTAGAAAGGCAGGGGTTTCTCCTCTCACCATTGACAGAATAGAGAAGGGGAAAACCTGCAGGATGGAAACCAAGAGGAAAATCATTCTTGCTCTGGGATACAAGCTTTCAAACAAAGACAAGATTTTTCCAGGGAACTAGAGAACAGACGCGATGGCAGTACCGAAGAAAAATCAGGTGATTGGTCTGGATATAGGGTCACAGTCGATAAAACTTGTAGAGATCGATCACGGTAAAAAAGGTAGAATTCTGAAGAATTTCGGCATCATTGGATTGCCTCCGGACGCTATCGTGGAAGGGACAATCAAGGAGATGGAGATCGTCTCATCAGCCATCAAGTCCCTGTGCCGGAACCTGAAGGTGAAAAATAGGAATGTGGCTACATCCATTTCCGGCTATTCCGTCATTGTAAAAAAAATTGAGATGACTGATCGAGACGAATCGGAACTCGAAAATAGTATCCAAAGTGAGGCCGAACAATACATTCCATTTGATATAAACGATGTGAACCTGGACTATGATATCTTGCGGCGAGGGATGGAACCGGCAGCAGATACCAAGGAAAGCGGGGGAAAATCCGCGAGCGGCAAAATGGAGGTCATGCTGGTTGCGGCAAAGAAGGATGTCGTGGAGGATTATGTGTCCTTGCTTCAGCTTTCCGGCCTGAACCCTGCCGTCCTGGATGTTGATGCATTCGCGCTCCAGAATGCCTTTGAAGCGAGTGCCGTTGAAGCGGAAGGCTGTTATGCCCTCGTAAATGTGGGCGCAGAAGAACTGGGTATCAATGCGATCAAGGACGGGGTTTCCATGTTCAGTCGCGATTCATCTTACGGTGGCAACCAGATTACGGAAGCCATCATGTCCCACTTTGATGTTGATTTTGCAGAGGCGGAGAAAATCAAACTGGGCGGAGAGAAGTTGGAAAAAGAGAAGGGCGCTCTTGAGGAAATTTTTACTTCCGTCATATCGGAGTGGGTCCAGGAAATAAAACGGGCACTTGATTTTCTGGCAAACAGTTACCCGGAAGAAAGCATCCAGAAAATCATGTTGAGCGGTGGATCATCACGGATACCGGGATTCAGAAAATATCTGGAAATGGACACGAACCTTCCTGTTGAAGAATTGAATCCTTTTGCAAACCTCATTATAAATGAGAAAGCCTTTGATTCGAAATACTTGAGCTATATGGCATCCCAGGCCGGCGTAGCGGTAGGGCTGGCCCTCAGAAGCATTGGTGACAAATGATTAGAATCAATCTTCTTCCTTTTCGGGCGGCAAGAAAGAAAGAAAATATTAAACGCCAGATAAGCGTCTATATTCTGACGGTGGTGTTCGTTTTTGCTCTCATGGGATTCTTTTTCTTGCAGCTTACCGGCAAGGTGCGGGCGCTCAAGACGGAGAAAGAGGGTGCGAAGAAACAGTTGGCCGCGTATGCGGAGACCACGAAAAAAATCAAACGCATCAAGGAACAGATCCAGGAAATCCGCGCCAAGCTTACGGTCATCCGTGATCTGGAGAAAAAGAAAACCGGCCCTGTTTTTCTGCTGGATGAAATCGCGAGAGCGGTTCCGAAAAATCGCCTTTGGCTTCGTTCCCTGTCTGAGAAGCAGGGCCTCCTGAAACTCCAGGGAACCGCCATGGACAATGAGACGGTTGCCCTTTTTATGACGAACCTGGAGAAGGCCAACCATATTACGACAGTTGATCTTAAAAGCGCAACCTTACGGGATGTACCCAAATATAAACTCAGTGTGGTTGATTTTGACATTGATTGTAAGACCTATTCATTTGAGGGAAAAAAGCCGAAGACCACGACCGGCCGCAAGAAAAAGAGATAAGGCCGCCTCACACAGGATTTTCACGGTATGAAAGAAAGCCCGTTCCTAGAAAAAATAGAAAAGATGCGGATGGCGTATAGAGTTCTCATCCTGGCGGGAACTGTTGTCTTTTTGGCTGGCCTTTTTGTCTGGCTGGTTGTGCTTCCTAAAACGAGTGAGATTGCCAAGACCAAGAAAGAGATCGCTGTTCTGAATCAAAAATTGAACCAGGCAAGAGTTCGCGCGAGAAACTTGAAAAAATTCGAGGTGGAACAGGCCGAGGTCACTGCTCAATTCCGAGAGGCCCTCAAATTACTGCCCAACAAGAGGGAAATTCCCTCCTTGCTGCGAACGATTACCAAGCTCGGCACCGATTCTCATCTGGAGTTCCTCCTATTCAGCCCGAAGAGAGAAAAGGCAGGCAACTTCTATATCGAGATTCCGGTGGCAATCAAGGTGAGCGGGACATATCATGACGTGGCTTCATTTTTTGAGAAGGTGGGACAGATGGAGCGCATTGTCAATATCCTCGATGTTTCCATGACTCCTAAGAAACCTCTTTCAACGACGCTGATTACCACCTGCAATGCCGTGACGTATCGATTCAAAGGAATGACGAATGCAACGACCGGGGCAAAGAAGAAAAAGAAATAGGAAACCCAGCGTGTGGGGTCTGAGTGCCCGAAGAGTGCAGGGCAATGGCTTGCTGATTTTGATGGCATGCCTTGCGGGTCTTTTTTTCACGGGTACGGAGGCCTGGGCAGCAAAGCAAATGGTGCATAACGCGTCCCGGGACTTGAAAAATACGTCTCTGGCCACCGGGAAGCCTGAAGAGTCGGCAGGTGACCGAGCGGCAAGCAAACCGGGCGAGGAGAACGTAGACCCCTTCAAGTCCTTTTTGTCCCTGCAGGAAGAGGCCAATGAGAAAAAAAGGAAAGAGAGACCCAAAACGTACCTGGAGACTCTGGATCTCTCCCAGCTTGATCTGATCGCGACGATTCTGGACCGGAAAGGGAACTGGGCCATGGTCAGGGATTCCAAGGGCGTTGGTCATGTCATCCGGAAGGGAACTCGGATTGGGACCAATGACGGGGTCGTGCGTGAGATCCGGGAAGGGGCGGTTGTCGTCCGGGAAAAGCATACGGATTTCATGGGGAAAGTGGAAACAAAAGACGTGGTCAAGAAGATGTCAACCCGTAAATAAACGGGTATCTCAGACCTTGTGTCCTGAACATGGAAGGATTTTTGGAGATGGGGTATGTAATAAGGGAGATCACACATGTGCAATGCGTTGAATAGAAATCGTAAACTCCTGCAGTTTGTCTATCTGGGTGTGGCCTTGGTCTTCCTGGGGGTGTACGGGTGCGCGTCAGCCCCGCAGAAGGCTGCACAGAGCCCGGGAGTTCTTCCTCCGAAGGTGGAAGCAATAAAGGTCCAGTCAGTAAACGCCGAAGAGACTCGTGTGGAGGTAGTAGGCTCTCAACCCTTGCCCTATACTGCATTCAAACTGATGGATCCGCTCAGAGTTATTGTGGATGTCCAGGGCGTCCCCGAACCCCAGATTCTTCAGACAAAACAGGTAAATGACGGTAATGTGAAACAGGTGTCCATTTCGATGGACAAGTCGGACAAGGCTACCAGAGTGGTGGTACTGCTTGCTCGTGCGATGGATTATACCGTCACGAAAAAGGCGCATTCGCTCATGGTGGCCTTTCGCTCCCTCCCAGCCGAGGAAACCGAAAAAAAGGAGACTCCCGAACAGAAGCCTGCCCAGGCCGAGGTGAAGACCAGTGCTCCTGTGGAAAAGGCGCCCGTTTCGAATCCCAGGATCTTCTTCAAACCGGGACAGGATCATCAGACGCAGGTGCTGGGGGTGGATTTTGCCATGCTGAACAATGGAAAATCCCGGTTGAGCATTACCACAAGCAAGAAAGGAGTCTACGCGATTGAGCGTAGGGGTCCCAAGACCATCCGTCTGAACCTGGAGGATGCCACGATTCCACCGCTTCTGATGCGGAGACTCGATGCCACATATTTCAAGGGGGCGGTCGACCGGGTGAAGGCAAACTATCTGCCCGAGAAAAAACAGGTTTCTCTTGACATGACATTACGAGAAATGGTCCCTTTTCATATTGATCAGACGGATTCGACAATCCGTATCGATTTTGGGGAGACACGAGTGGTCCCACGGGAAAAGCATCTGGTCCCGGTGGCCTTGACAGAAACAAGAAAAGAAACGTTCATTCCCCATTCCCGCGGCTCCGCCGGGATGATGAAACTGTCCGCGCCGGTGAAGAAGCGGCATGCAATGCGGAAAAAATACGTTGGCACACGCATGACCATGGACTTCGTCAATGCGGATGTGACGAATATCCTGCGCCTTATCGGGGAAGTCAGCAACCTGAATATTATCTGGGGCCCCGAGGTAAAGGGGAAGGTCTCCATGCGACTGCGGAATGTCCCCTGGGACCAGGCCCTTGATCTCGTTCTGGAAAATAATGATCTTGGTATGCGACGTGAAGGAAATGTGATCTGGGTGACGACCCAGGCAAAGATCGCCAAGATAGAGGCCGAGGAGAAGAAGAAACGGGAACAGGAAGAAGCTGAACGAAAGAAGAGACTGGAATCGGAAGAGGCGGCAAAGAAGGCAGAACCTTTGGTCACTGCATACCTGACCGTCAATTATGCTAATGTGGAGACCATCAAGAATCTCATCAACGATAATGTGAAAGGACCCAGGGGAAAGCTCTCCGTCGACAGCGCCAATAAGACGATCATCATGACTGATACCTCCGCCAACATTCAGGCGGCCAAGGAACTGAAGTTGCTGCAGGACAAGCCTATCAAGCAGGTCATGATCGAGGCACGCGTTGTTGAAGCGAGCACCAGTTTCAGCCGAGAACTGGGGGTCAACTGGGGTGGAAGCTACGAGACGCAGCACAATCCCTGGGGAGGAACAGGAGACGGTACGTATGGATATAATTTTTCTACAAATTTCAGCATCCCTTCGGCAACTACGGTTGGGATCAACTTTGTCAATACGGCTGCCACCAAGCTCCTGAATGCACAGATCGCTTTTGCGGAGACCGAAGGCGAGGTCAAGACCCTCTCCGCCCCCAAGATTGTCACGCGTGACACGATTAAGGCAACCATCATGCAGGGAACCAAGATTGTCATTCCCTCCGGGACGGATTCCAACGGGAATACAACATACCAACAGGTAGACGCCGCCTTGAAGCTTGAGGTCACGCCGAAGATAACGCCGAATGATATGGTTATTATGAACATAAACGTGAGCGATGACTATCCGGACTATGCCAACGCCAGGGGTGATAATGTGCCGATCAATACGAAAAGCGCGCAGACTGAGATGATGATCGGCTCAGGCGACACGGTGGTTATCGGCGGCATTTATAAAGAAAACAAGAGCAAGACGGAAAACGGAACACCTTGGCTGCGGACCGTGCCCATCCTGGGCTGGCTCTTCAAGGATCGGAGCACGACAACGGATAAAAGTGAGCTCCTTATTTTCCTGACCCCTACCGTGGTTTCGGTTCCCGGGCGGATATGAGGGGATGACCTGAAACAGGGGTAATGGACCGAAGCAGATCGTCTGACAAAGGCAAACAAAAGGGATCGCGTGCCCTTTATCACTGGGGAACCGTTGTCGTAATATTCTCATCCTTTGTGTTTTCCGGTTGTGCCGGGAACAGGGAACTCACCGCGAAAAAAGCTCGGGCTGAGGCAGCTCTTGGTATATCGCTTATCCAGGAGAACCAGCCAAGGGCCGGTCTGAAGCATCTGCTCGAAGCGGCGCAACTCGCCCCTGATAACGCACGGATCCTTCATGAAGTAGCACTGGTCTACCGAGACCTGAAGCAGTATCCCCTCTCATTACAATATTTCAAAAAGGCCCTCGCCATTGAGCCGGAATTCCCGGAAGCCTGGAATAACCTGGGAACCCTCTACCTGATTCTGAAAGAATGGGATAAGGCTATTCCCTGTTTCAAGCGGGCGGCAGAGACACTGACCTACAAGACCCCTCATTTTGCCTACAATAATCTTGGTCTGGCATACTATCATATCGGTAACTACCCGAAGGCCATCGAGAATTACCGGGAAGCCCTCCGTCTGGCGCCCGATTACAGCCTTTGCTGGGACAACCTCGGCGTTGCCTTTGAAGCAACCGGCAAATGGACTGAGGCGATAGAGGCATTTAAAAAGGCCATCCGGTATGCCCCTCAATTTCCAGCTCCTCACTTCCACCTTGGAAGGCTCTACCTGAAACAGAAAGCGGTGAAGAAAGCGCAAAAGGAGCTGGAAGAAACTATTCGGCTGGCACCGGATGGCCCTTTTGCAGAGGAGGCAAAGGCCCTTCTCAGCAAGATTCAGTGATCTTTCCACCGGTGACCCGGAGCAAGCTGGCGATATCCATGTGCCTGGTCACATGATAGTCTGCATCCAGCTCCGGATTCTTATATGCGATAAAGGGGACCCCTGCGGCCCGGGCCGTCCTGGAGTCAACAAGGGAATCACCGACATAGATGGCCTCATCCGGCGTAATCTGAAAAAAATGAAGAATCCTGAGAATACATTCCGGGTGCGGCTTGGGATTGCTGACATCAAGAGATGAAATAACGATATCGAAAAAGCCTGCAAGGCCATGTCTTCGGAGTACTTCCGAAATGGTATTGCTCCGATTGGTCGCAATGGCCAGGCCGCAGTGAGGCTTGAGGAACCGCAGAAGTTCCATGAGATCCGGCTCAACAACCATGTCTCGAATGAAAGGCGAGTAATCCATTTCCATCCGGTAGGTCTGTGCCTGGTTCTCATATCCTGTTCCACGGAAGATGTGCCGGATTGACTCATCAGCCGTGTGCATGTGGACAAAGCTTTCTTCGTCGTTTTCCATGGGCGGAAGGCCGAAGTGGGCAAGAATATGGTTGTAAAATAAGGTATTGGCCTGGCGGGAGTCAAACAGGACTCCGTCGCAGTCAAAGATGACCGAGGCAACGCGTCTCATGCGTTGGAACCTTTACCAGTG
>Ga0315542_1001411_pt1 | contig 14995 bp, 16 predicted proteins | sample SalMarSW160120MG_FD_202541 | JGI IMG/M metagenome (GOLD analysis project Ga0315542, IMG submission 202541) | Salt marsh sediment microbial communities from the Plum Island Ecosystem LTER, Massachusetts, United States - Salt Marsh Sediment SW1601-20 ...
AGGTGGCGCGCCACCGCCAGGGCTTGCGGGTTGCTCTGCAAAGCAGCTCGATTCGCGATCAGGGCGGCTTGCGAGGGCTGGATAACGCCATCGGGCAGCGGCCGCAGGCGGTTGTCGCGCAGCGTTTGGCCGGAAGAAACCAGGTCCGAGATCAGGTCGGCATAGCCGATCGCCGGCGCGGTCTCCAACGTGCCTTCAGCGGAGATCAAGGTGTAGGCAATGCCGTGATCGTCCAGGCAGCGCCCGGTGAGGGTCGGATATTTGGTCGCCACTCGCAGCGGCTTGCCGCTGGCCGTTGCCCGGGCTTTCAGGCCGGCCATATCCTGGACATCCTCCCAGGCTTCTGGAACCGCCAGGGTCAGTGCGCAGTGACCGAAGCCCAATGCATCATGCAGCACCAGGATATCACCGTTGGGACCTTTGCGCTCTTCGATCACGTCTATCCCGGTTATACCGAATTCGACACTGCCGTCACGCACGCTGACGACGATATCGCCCGGGCGCTGAAAGAGCACCACCAGATCGGGCAGTACCGGGATGCGCGCCTCGTACTGGCGCGGGTTGGGTTTGTCCACGCTCAAGCCGCAGTCGGCCAGGAAATTCAGACTGTCTTGTGCCAGACGCCCTTTGGAGGGTAGGGATAACCTTACAGTAGAATTGCTCATTGGGTTCCTCTTAGCGAACAAAAAAGCCCCCGGGTTACCGGGGGCATGAGAACGAATCCGTGATACGAACGCAGAACCAGACCACCGGTCAGGCGGGGGGCAGGCTGGTATGATGATGGGCAACAAGAAAATCGCTGGGCAAGGTGTGTTTGCGTTCCATATCGAGCCTAGTCTACCACGCAGAAAGAGACCTGTCAATCAAAAATTAATTTAATCCTAATTTAATCTAAGGATAAGTTGGGGATAAAGCCTAAATTGGGGCATTTAAGTTAAATTATTAGTGTGGATCGGATGGGTTCGTAAGTAAACGCGTCCCCGGCGCCAACAGCAAAATAGACTATTGGCGAGAAAGATCATTAGGGAGAATAAATGAATTCACAGGATAACCAACCCCAGAAAAGACAGATCCATTGGATCTGGTGGGTAATTCTCATTGCACTTTTAATATGGAATGTCGTATTGTTTTTGCCTAAGGCTTCGCCCCAGGTCACTCTGCCATACAGCAGTTTTCTTGCTCAAGTGAATAAAGGCAATGTGGCCAGTGTACAAATCTCAGGCAGCGAAATTACCGGGAATTTCGTCAACCCGATTCCCGCTCCTGCGACAACTGCAACCCCGGCACAAGGGAATACGGGGCAATCAACAGCCGGCCAAACTGCGGCTACATCATCTGCGAGCAGCACGCCGCAAACCTATACCGAATTCCAGACGACTTTTCCAGATGTCCAGGGTGACCCCAACTTCATCTCGGAATTGAGCAGCCATAATGTGGTCATCAACGTCACACCTCCGCCAAGCCCGATTGTCTCCATCCTGCTTTCCTGGGGCTTGCCACTGCTGCTGCTCGTGCTGGTTATGGTCTGGATCGGGCGCCGGACGAATATTGCCCAATCGGGCCTTAAGAATATCGGCAGCAGCAAGGCACGCGAGTATTCCCTGGATCGTCCCAAAGTGACCTTTTTGGACGTGGCTGGGGTCGACGAAGCCAAGCAGGATCTACAGGAAGTGGTGGACTTTTTGCGCCGCCCGTATAAATATCACCAGCTTGGCGCGCGTATCCCGCATGGTGTTTTGTTGGTCGGCCCGCCAGGTACGGGAAAAACGCTGATGGCGCGCGCCGTCGCTGGAGAAGCCGGGGTACCATTCTTCAGCATCAGCGCTTCCGAATTTGTCGAGATGTTCGTGGGTGTTGGCGCCAGCCGGGTGCGCGATTTGTTTGAAAAGGCCAAGTCTGTGGCACCTGCCATCGTTTTCATCGATGAATTGGATGCTGTAGGACGCCGGCGCGGCACTGGTTTGGGAAACGTCAATGACGAACGTGAGCAAACCCTCAATCAACTTCTGGTCGAGATGGATGGCTTCGATGAGAACCATGAGACCATCGTATTAGCTGCTACTAACCGGCCAGACGTGCTCGATCCGGCACTGCTGCGCCCGGGACGTTTTGACCGTGAGGTTACAGTCGGTTTGCCAGACCGCCCCGGTCGCGAGAAAATCCTGCGCATTCATACCAAGAATCTGACCCTGGCGGGAGACGTGAAATTGGAGCTGATTTCGCGCACGACCACTGGCTTCAGTGGTGCGGACCTGGCGAATTTGTGCAACGAAGCAGCCCTCAACGCGGCCCGTGAAAATCAGCAGGAGATTCATCAGGTCGACTTTGAGATCGCCATCGATCGGGTTCGCCTGGGCGCCAAGCGCTCCTTGATCCTGAACGAGCATGATCGCAAGATCATCGCCTACCACGAATCGGGTCATGCCCTGGTAGCATGGCTGCTGCCGGAGGCTGATCCGGTGCATAAAGTCACCATCATCCCCCGTGGCCGGGCTTTGGGCGTCACCGAACAGGTGCCTGGTGAGGACCAATATAATTACAGCAAAGGTTATCTGCTCTCTCGTCTGGCCGTGATGCTGGGTGGTCGTGTCTCTGAGCAAATTGCGCTCGAGGACATTACCACCGGGGCCGAAAACGATCTGGTGGAGGCCACACGCCTGGCACGCCGTATGATCACGCGCTGGGGGATGGGTGATTTAGGCCCGATGGCGCTTTCCACCGATGAGCAGCAGCCCTTCCTGGGATATGATATCTCCCAGGGTCGTGACTTCAGCGATGAAACCGCCGCTCAAATTGACCGCAATGTGCAGACCTTGCTCGCAGATCGTTACGAACTGGTCCGCCAAATCTTGGAAGGTGCCCGCGATAAGCTGGATGCTCTGGTGCGCGAATTATTGGAAGATGAGACGATTGATCAGGACGATCTGGTGCGCATCCTCGGCCCACGCATTGCCTCGAATGGGGATGGCAGGCTCCCGCCTATGGATACCGTCATCGACGCACCCTCTGCCAATACGATGGAAGAAAAAATGGATTAATCAAGAAAATCCCGGACCGCCGGCCGGTGTTCAGGAGGTATTCTGGAAACAGCCGGCGGCATGGGGGAAATTAGATTGAGGAGAGTCACCTATGGAAATACCAAATAGTTCTTTGAGCCCACAGCCGGAGAGGGAGAAGACCAACTCCTGGTGGCAAGTATTGCTGACCGGCATATTCCTGTACTTCATCGCTGTTTTCGTGCTAGTCCTAACCGGCAATCCGAACCTGTTCCCCACAGTCGTTATGCTGGGCAGTTTCCTGGTGCCGGTGACTTACGTCACCTTCTTCTACGAGCGACGCCATCTGAGCCGGCTCAAGATGTCTACCACGATCCTGAGCTTCGTCTACGGCGGCATCCTGGGCGTGCTGGCAGCTTCCCTGTTGGAGCCGATTTTCATCCGCAGGCTGGATTTTACATCCTCCTTCACGGTGGGTTTGATCGAAGAGTTTGCCAAAATCTTGGGGGTGATTTTGATCGCCCGCCGTCTCAAGCATGACTCCGAGATGGATGGTTTGATCCTGGGCGCGGCGGCCGGTATGGGCTTTGCGGCCCTGGAGAGCACCGGTTATGCTTTCAACGCTTTCCTGCAGAGCGGCGGGAGCCTCTCGGCTACCGTCGGCGTCACCTTGCTGCGCGGCATCCTTTCACCCATCGGACACGGCACCTGGACTGCCATCCTGGCCAGCGTCCTGTTCCGCGAGAGCCGGGCCGGCCATTTCCGCATCAACGGCAAAGTCATTGGGGCTTATCTGACTGTATCCGTGCTGCACGGCCTGTGGGATGGGCTGCCGGCAGCCATCTCGGTGATCTTCTCACCCGGATTGGACGTGTTCGTTGGGCAGGTGATCGTTGCCTCTGCCGGATTATTTATCCTCTGGCTGCGTTATCGCGAAGCCAGGCGGTTGCAGTTGGAAAAGATGATGGAAGAGCAACGCCAGGCGCTCTCGCTTTTCGATCTGGAAGTCGAGCGCGAGAAAGAAATGGAAGACTCTCTTAAGGTGTAGAATATCTTTGAACCAGTATTGATCAGAGCCCTGTGGCTCTCTACCCGCTTGCAGATTAAGATGAGTGCTAATTGCCCGGATTGTGGTGCCCTGCTCGAGGAAGGAACTGACTGCCAGTCAATTTTCGATACCTTCCTGGTTCTGGAATTTTCAGATCCCGGTTATGGTGAGGTCCATATGCTCAGCGTGGCTTGCTTCATGATCCAACATGGACGCTACAGCGATGAAGCGCTTGTCTGGATCGAACAAAAGTTGCGCGCCTATCTGCAAGAAGGCGTACCGCCGGAGATGATCCGGCGCCAGACCTCGTTTCAAGCAAGCCAAAGCGTGCGTAACTGGAAAGTGACTCGCCAACCAGGCACAAAGCCCCTGCCGAAAATCAAATGGTCGATGACCATCGCCGACATAGCCTCACAGTACCAGGATGCCAGCAGCTACCGTGACCTGGTAACACAATGGGCGCACACCACCCTGCGAGAGATGAGCCCTTTAACTCACCCTCAGTCGTAGGGGCGACAGCATAATGAGATTTCAAGCGAAATCTCATTATGCTTCGCCCCCTGATTACAAGCATATCAAGAACCCTTTTTGGAAGGGCATCGCAAATACTGTTCGAAACCCAAGCATTGTCTCGACTTGCCCTGTTCTTTCTTTAAGAAGGAGTCCCCATGGCAACAGTTTTCATGAAGTGGCTCGAAAGAAGTCCGCGGGATTATGACCGCGGCATCCGCCTCCTGACGCTGGGTGCTCTGGACAAATTGCATAAAGAAATCGTCAGAGACTACATCCGGGAGGGCATGCGGGTTCTGGAAGTCGGTTGTGGAAGCGGTGCATTGACAGCCGAGATGGCGAAGCAGGGCGCCATGGTGCAGGGGATCGACGTCTCACCCGGGATGCTGGCCCAGGCAAACAGGCGTATCGAGCGTGAAGCGCTTTCAGGTCAGGTCGATCTACGCCTGATGGACGCCTCCATGCTGGCTGAGAGCTTCGAGCCCAGAGATTTCGATTTGATCGTCGCCAGCCTGGTGCTCAGCGAGATGCCGCTTGAAGGCCAGGCCTACTTCTTGCAAACTTGTTCGAAGTTGTTGAAACCTGCGGGGCATTTATTGATTGCCGATGAAGTTCTACCTGAGCGCCGCTGGGATCGCCTGCGCTATCACGCCGTTCACTGGCCGCTGACTCTGCTGACCTGGCTGTTGACCCGCACAACGACTTCACCACTGCGTGGTTTTGATGCCCTGTTGGCAAGCGCCGGCTTCCAAGTCAACGTGGCGGCTTCCTATCTGGCCAACAGCCTGGTGCTTTACGAAGCCCGGCCCGCCAGTGTGCTGGCGCCGGAAACCGAATCCACTGCCTCACAATCTCCCCCGCTTCCTGGCCTGGTAGCAGGCCGGCTCAGTCACCGGGTTACTTTACGCACGCTGCTCATCGATCTGTGGGCACTGTTCTTCCGCATCATGCCTCCTTATCCGAAAGTGCGCCCGGGTCTATATCAATTGGGGGATCCTTCAGCGGACTCACCTGTGCTGGTCACCGGCAATTTCGACCTGACCGTACGGCGCCTGGTCAAAGCCATTGATGGGCAGGTGGATGCCTGGATCCTGGTGGTTGACACTTCCGGGATCAATGTCTGGTGCGCCGCAGGTGGCGGCTTTTTCACCGCCGAAAAAGTGATCGCTGCCCTCAAATCTTCCCGCCTCGATACAGTTGTAAATCATCATGCGCTGGTCTTGCCCCAGCTTTGTGCCAACGGCGTCGACGGCTGGCGCATCCGCGAACAAACCGGTTGGGGCGTGCACTGGGGACCGGCGCGCGCTACAGATATCCCCGCCTATCTGGCCGCTCATCGCAAGAAGAGCGACGCCATGCGCTGGGTGCGCTTTCCACTCAAAGATCGCCTGGAGATGGTCACGGTCACCTTGGGTTTCTATGGCTTGCTGATCTTGCTGCCGGTATTTATTTTTTGGCGCAGCCTGTTCTGGCCGGTTGCAGCCAGTTTATTGGGACTGTCCTATTTCTATGCCGTTGTACATCCCTGGCTACCCGGTCGCGACGGCCTGGAGAAGAGCATTCCGATGGTACTCATCGCGCTGGCGGGGTTTTTCATCTACACCAGCGTATGGAACCCGCTCCCGGCGCTGGGTTTATTCCATTGGGCGGTGGGCCTGACCGGGTTATCCGTTTTCACTGCTGCCGAACTGCAGGGCATGTCCCCCTTGATGCGCGGTGAGCAGGCGAATTGGAGCTGGGAAGCGATTATCGGAGCTGGCCTGGCTCTGTTCTACTGGCTGGTCCCGGTGGTAACCGGCTGGCGGTGAATGATGAGTGAACAACCTGCTATCAAATCATTGATTGCCGAACACTGGCAACTTGCGAAAAACCTGCGTTCCATGCAGATTTATTACGACCCCGAGAAATGCAAAGGGGTCTGGCAATGCTACGAGGTCTGCCCTGTGGGCTGCTGGACGCCGGACTACGAGCATCGTAAGGTTATTTTTCATGACCCCGAACGCTGCATCGCCTGCGGTGCCTGCGTGCTGCAATGCCCTGAAAACGCCATAGAGTTGAAATAATCAGACTTTTTCTCCAACAATCACCACCACGGGCTCTCTTTGGATGCCTACCCTATAGATCTGCCGGCGTAGAGATTCACCTTTCCGGATCAGCGCCTCGCTTTCAGGGGCAGATAAAGCGCGCTCCAGGATCCACTCGATGAAGGTATCGATCTCGTGCAGTGTCCCCGGATCTATAGGATCGGACTCCATATCGAGATAGTCAAAGCAGCGGATATTTTGCAAATCCAACGCCTTAAAATAATCTACCAATTCCTGGCGAGAGAACGTCTTATGGTGTGGGATGCCCAGGGCTGCGTCGACCTCGGCTTTCAAATGGTGCAGTTGAACTGCCAGGTCCTGTTGTTCGCTGACGCCATTACAGTGCATCTCGCTCACGACCAGCCTGCCGCCTGGTTTGAGCACGCGCTTCATCTCCGCCAGCACAGTGGGGATATCGGTCAGGTGGTGCAGGGAAGCCGATACATTAACGCAATCGAAACTATCCTGGGCGAACCCCAGTTTCTGGGCGTCCATCTGGACGAAGCGAATATCGTCCTGGTCGAAGGCGCTGCAGGCGGTCGCCAGGGCATAACCGTTATTGTCAATCCCGGTAATCGAACGGTATTCTTTTAGAAAGCTGGTCAACAGGCGGATGAATCCCCCCTCGCCAGTAGCGATGTCCAACAGATTTCCAGCGCATACCGTTCCCAAGGAATGCTTGAATACCTCATCTGGTTTGCTCGTCAAGAATCTGGGAACAGGTTCGGTCTTGGTGACTGCCTCCTTAAGAGGTGGGTCTATCTCCATCATATGCTTTTCCTCTTCCCCCAATAAAATTTGTTCCTTTTGCATATAAAATAGCAGATTTTACAGTGTTTGTCATCCCCCAATTTCCTTAATCGCATCGCTATTGGAACAATCCCCTGCTCAAGGTGAACGAGAAAATTGAGTGTCTAGAAATTCACTCACTCTTGGTACGAACTGCTCTTTGCGCATGACGAAACACGTATGCCCGCCATTCTTTAGCTTGAACAGCTCTGCCCCCGGAATTTCCCTGGCAGTCAGGGCGGCCTGTAGGTAGGAGACCTGCGTGTCTGTCGGGCTGTGGACCACCAGTGTGGAAGCGCTGATATTCCCCAGGTGGTAGTGTGGCAAGTGTCTGATCTGGCGCTCATCGTTCCTGGCGCCTTCCAGGCGCAGGCTGGCGCTGGCGATCGGCCCGTAGATCTTCTGCAAGGCGTCCAGCTTCTCGGGGTCCTGCACGGCTTCGGAAGCCAGTCTTGGGTCGGCGCCGTTCATCACCATCAAGACTTTCAGGCCATTCCGCCACAGCAGCCACCAGGGGAGATCGAAATGCATGCAAAAATCCTGGGCTTGAGCCAATGCCTTCCTGATTGACGGTTTAGGACCGGGTCTGCGGGTGATCGCCGAGACAAGTATCAGTCCCTGGCAGCGTTCAGAATGGCGCAGGGCGAACTGGATCGCGGCCGGCCCACCTGCGGAGATACCGATCAGCACTGCTTGGGAGACATCTAATGCATCCAGGAGTTGGGCGAAGCTGTCGGCCTGTGCTTCCGGTGTCCAGCCGGTATCCGCTGCTGAGCGCAGGTAGCCGGCTCGCGACGGGCTGATGAAGCGGTATGCACTGTCCTGAAAGAGGCTGGCGATCGCCAATCCCTGGTCATAACCGCCCAGGGTTCCGTGCGAGATCAGGATAGCCGGACCTTTTCCCTGCTCGGCATATTCGATTCTTCCGTTGGGTATTTCAATCACCTGGCTGCCATCAATCAACTTATCCAGTAGCTCCCGGTGTTCCCGCAGATATTGAAGGCTGGTATAAGCCCCCCACGCTCCCAGCGCGATGCCGCTGCCTGCAGCCAGAAATTTCTTTTTATTCATTTCCAAACCCTTGTTTTGACCTGCCCATGCGCATAAAATTGGCTTACGCCGCTCAATCTTATCATGAAAATACTGATGATTTATCGCTTCGCCAAATCGCTGAATCGCTTATTCCCCCAAATGCAATTTGCTGATGCGCTGATAACTCGAGCGCACATTGGTTTCGAAGCGTACTATCCCCCTGCTCAGCCAGTCATCGAAGGGTTCCGGCAGTTCGATCTCCAAAGCCTGCTCAAGCGTCCCACCTGAGGAGACCACCTGCTCTACTGCCTCCTCCAATACTGCAATATAACGTTTCTGCAGTATCAGGTCATCCCGGCTGCCCAATGGGCCATGTCCAGGGACCAGGGTTTTGAATTCGGACTGCGCCAGTTTATCCAGCAGCGCAATCCAGGCCTGCGGATCGCAGTTAGCCATAAAAGGTGGGCTCTGGAAGAAAGCCACATCTCCCAGGAAAGCGATCCGTTCTTCAGGAAGCATCAGGCAGCAGTCCCCAGGTGTATGTGCATGTCCAACCGCTGCCAGCTCCACCCGGCGCAGCGGCCCATGAAAGCTCAGTCTGCCTTCGAAGGTCTGGTTAGGGAATCTGAGGCTAAGATTGGGCAGCATCGCCAGTTCATGTTTCATTCGAGTGAGCATGATTTGCTGAGAGACTCGCCGGCGGGCATCCCGTTCTGATCGAAAGTTTTCCTCCTCCTGGCGGATAAGCTCCTCCAATTCGGAAGGGTTGGCTTTCACCTCCAGGATATCGGCAGCAAATTTTTGCATGGCAGCACGACTTTGCCGGGTGGTGATGATCGGGGTGTTGATAGAGAAGACCTGGTTGCCCATCCAATGATCCGGGTGGGCGTGGCTGATGATCACCCAGGATGCCGGTCGTCCCGTCAGGCGTTCGGCAGTCATGCGCAGATCCACGGCTGCCGTGTGCGTTTCGAAGGTATCGAAAATCAGCGTCTGGTCGCCCAGATCGATGATGCCGGCATTGCTGTAGGCCGCGCCGCCCTCAACAGCGATCGCGGCATAGACGCCTTCAGCCAGCCGCTGAAGCTCGAAATGTTCGGATTTGGGTACCGTGTGGATCTCTGCTCGCATCTCTGGCTGCCTCCTTATCATCCAACCTCAGATCTCGATTTCACCGCTCCAGATCAAGATCTCCTCATCTGTTTCATAGCCTCCCCAGGATTGCGTCCAGCCCTTGGTTTTCCAGCGGTAAAACAGGTGCATGCCCACACCCAGGAGAGGCACGCCCAGAACCCAGGCCCAGAACATCCTTTTGCCGCGTAGCAGGTAAGCCAGGCCGCCATACAACATCCATTTGGTTACACGGAACCAGATCGGCTGCGTTTCTTTGGAGAACATCACCTCGAATTCGCGCGAGACAGTTTCTTTCACTCGTTATTCTCCTCACTCAACTGTTTCAGGTTAGCTTCGATTTGAGCGCGCTTTACACCGCCGGCTTCCAGCTCTGCATCACCCTGTCCCAGTAAGCGGCGGTAGTAATCGCGGTACTCAATTTTGACTTCGGCTTCCAGGCCGGTGGCTGCCAGAAGGTCGGCGAGCGTCGCCTCGCCCTGGGCATAAGCCCCAGTCTCCTCATAATAATGGAACAGGGAGTACAGGCTGACTGCCGGCAGCGGTTGGGAGTTCAGGCGCTGCAGCAGGTAACGGATGTGTTCATTCGGATTGGGAAAACCATATGCTTTCCCGGAAAGGAAAGCCTCCACAAAATAGTTCAAAGAGCGCAGATAACTGGCGCTGGCTTCAGTATTTTTCCCCTGGGCGCTGAGCACATCGCCATCGTGACGGAACAGCTCAGCCAACAACCCCAGGCGGTCGGTATCCATACGTCCCTCATGGGTCAGGCTATCCAGAAGGCTGTCATCATCCATCCGGCGCACCAGGTCGGCACGCAACCCGACAATCAGTTCGAGTAATTGGTCGATGAGGGCGCGCGCCTGTACATATTCCCCCGAGGCCTTAAGACCCAGGATCCTGGCAATCATGGCGGCTGCAATGGCGATCATGCGCTTGATATAGTCTTCGACATACATCCGATACCCACACTCCCCCCGAATCGTACCACAACCTGTCGAAGGAATCGGTCTCAACATCATCCCCCATATGCCTGAGCTTTCTAGCCTCTATCCCTGAGCTTTTTCTCCAATCCAATGTGCCCAATCAATGCCTATTTGGCGGGCCCTATTCACCAACCGTTGATCAGTTGTCTAGAATTCCGCATCTAATTTCTCTGCCAGAGCAAGATAAAAACTATCATAAGCTTGGTATTGGTTAAGCTGGCTTGCCCATTGGTAAGCTTTCCGGCACATTTCTGTATCAGCAGCAACAAATTCAACGCTTCCAGAGATTCGCAACCAAATCAGAAAAGGGGTTATCAATAACCTGAAATATGCCTACACCTGCATCAATCACGACGGTTGATGATTTGGGCATCGCGTTCCTCACGTAATTCAGCAATTATTTCCGGAAGATTCAATTGTAGAGGAATTCCACCATGATCATCCAATATCGCCTGGCGTACCTGGCGAGCTCTTTCAAGAGCCTGAAGGCGCTGTTTTTTCGCACTGGCATACGCCTGCTGGCGTTGTTGAATACCTTCCTGAACAATCTCACACGTGACATCAGAGATGCTCCGTCCCTCACGTTTTGCGATATTTGCCAGGGCTTCCTGTTGTTCAGGTTCAAGTAATAAGTGGGTCCTTCTTTTGCTCACCCCATCATCTCCATGAATCGATTATCACATGCACATGTGCATGTGTCAAGGAACCAGTTAATCAGATTCTTACCGGGATTGATGGATTTCGCTCGGGCCAGATTACAGTGAAACGGAGGCAAATAAGTAAGAGCCTCATTCGCCGAGATGGCGCTCTGCAGGCAGATCGTGGGCTTCCATGGGACAGAAAAGCACCAGCAGCCTGGCCGGGACGTGTTCGGCATTATGCCAATGATGGGGGGCGCGTGCGTCAAACAGCAGGCTATCACCCTTCGAAAGAGGATATTCCTGGTTTGCGACCATGCAAATGACCTTGCCTTCCAGGCAGTAGATGAATTCACGCCCGACGTGGCTGATATCGCTGGCCTCATCTGGATCCGGATCCAGCGTGACCAGGATCGGTTCAGCCCCCAGCGGCGGCAGACCTTCGCCGAGTTTTTCCAGCGTTCCGTTTGCGAAGCGTAGTTTGGAACGCTGCCCCTGCTGCTGGTGGACCAGCACATATTCGGGCTTGTCTTGATTGAAAAAGGCGACCAGAGGGATCCCCAGCCCATTGGCTAACAGCTTGAGCGTGCGCAGGTTGGGCGAGGTCCGGTCGTTCTCAATCAGGCTGAGTGTGTTAACGCTGATCCCGCACCTGGCTGCCAGCGTGCGGATACTGATTTTCTGCTCCCGGCGAAGCTGGCGCAGGCGACTTCCGATCAATTCTTCCTCGCTGCAGCATGATTCCTGATCGAAAACATCAAGATCATCAAATAAGGAATGAGCATCCTCGATTTTTTGGAGATGGTTTTCTCTTAAATTTTCTTGAGACATAATTTGCCTCTTCACTGACCCGCATAAAACGGGAATTGAACGAATGCATGCCTATAGGTCTTATTCACGCCAGCTTTGCAGGAGGTCGAACTGCAGAATCTCACGTTCTGCCAGGATGGAGCGCATCATTTCGCACACCTCGACCACCTTGGGGTTAGTGATCTCGTAATATACCTCCGTGCCTCTGCGTTCAGAAGCCAATAAGCCGGTGGAACGTAACACCGAGAGATGGCGTGAAACGGTTGGTTGGGGTGCCCCTACGATCATAGCAATTTCATTCACCGGCTTTGGACCTTCCTGGAGTATATCAATAATTTGCAGGCGTATGCTGTTGCCCAAAGATTGGCAGAATTGTGCCTGCATCTCGAAAAACAAGGATTCATGGTTCATATTTGCTGCTAATTTGCCTCGATCTCATTATTTGTTTCACAGATATTAATCGCCCGCAGGGATTTGAACAGGTTGTAAATTGGGGGCATCTATCTCTGCAGAAGATTGAACGCTGACTGTCTCCGTAAAAACGGGCAGGAAGTGGGAAATCAGGCTGAATACCAGGAGGATGCCGGATATCACGCCTACCAACAGGGCAATTTCAATCCAGGACGGGAAATAGGTTACGCCGTTAATTGGTTTGAGGACAAACCAGGATATATCGAAACGGTTCATCACGATCCCCGCTATAACAAATAAAGCGCCAACCAGGGAGAGCTTGTTGCTTATACGTACCTTCTTCATCAGGAACATGACCAGCGGAACCATAACCCCGACGGTTAGTTCGGCCAGGTAAAGCAGGCTGAAGATACCGCTTGTAAACAGAAGTCCAAACTCGCCTGTCACGATGAGTTCACCCAGCTTCAACGCCAGATAAATACCCAGAAACCAGGGCATGAGGCTTCCCAGTTTTTCAATCGTTTTCTGTCCAAGTGTCTTTCCAAACAGCCTGATACTTACATGAGAGCCGACGATGATGGTGGCTATCCCAGCGGCAAGCGAAGAAGTAAAGAAGAATTCGGGTTGGATGATGGAATACCATAGCGGGTGTATGCGTGGCATGGCTATCACAAATAATGCTCCCAAGGAGGATTGGTGCATAGAAGAAAGTGTAATGCCTGCGATCACCATGGGGATGGTTATTTTCTCGACAAAAGCCATCAGCTTGTTGTTATTGAATCTTTCCAGGATGACCGGGCTAAATTCATATACCAGAATGGTGGTGTAGATCGCTATGCACCAACTGACCTCGAAAAGCGCCGAGGTGAGGTTTGGATATACCAGAAAATGCCAGAAGCGGTCCCAGCGTCCCAGGTCAAAAAACAAAATGACCAGCACAGAGCTGTATCCTAGCAATCCAAAAAGAACAGTAGGTCGTACGGCTGCATGTAATTCGTGCATGTGGAAAACATAAACCAACATTGCCAGCGTAAAGGCAGCGCCAGAAAGCGCTACCGTGGTCAGATCGAAACTGATCCAAAGACCCCATGGAAACACAGTGCTCAAGTTGGTAGTGGAACCGAGCCCTGCGACTAGGCGATATAAACCAGCGCTCATTCCTAAGGCAGTGAAGATGGCTAGAATGTACACAAAGCGCGGAAGACCTTTCAATTTCTTATAACTATTTACTTTGACGTTGAGAGCCATGTTTTGCTCCTTCTCATCCGTTATCGTTCTTTGTTTCGGTGGGTTCAACTTGCACAGTAGCGTGTTTTTTACTTCTATGTTCGAGAGCCAGGTAAATGCCAGTCATACCAAGCGCCATACTACCGGCGATAATGGGCGTTCCTTTCTCGGTTGTCACACGGTTGAATTCAGCCGGGGACTCTGTTCGCTCTGTAGTCGGGAAGCCAAGCTGCTCGAACGGAATCGGGGAAATGTAAAAGGTTGATGTACCGCCATTCTCATACTCGCCGTAGACATGGTTGACGTAGCGGTCTGGCTCATTATTGATGCGTTCATGTGCCAGGGCCAGCATATCTTCCCGAATCCCAAATTGAATGGCGTCCGTTGGGCAGGTTGCGGCGCAGGCGGGCTCTTGTTGTCCTTCTCCCAGGCGGGAGACACACAGATCGCACTTTGTAATTAAGGCAAACTGTTGGTCCCATTGAAAGTGAGGAACTTCGAAAGGACAGGCATACATGCAGTAGCGACAGCCGATGCAGGCCTCGTTATCATACGTGATAATGCCTTCTTCATTTTGCTGCAAGGCGCCAACGGTACAGGCGGATACGCAGGATGGGTCGTTACAATGCATACAGTGGTAGGGCGCGGTGTAGTGTTTCAGGTTTGGAAACTCACCAATTATGCCGCTGTCTATTATCCAGATACGTGTACTCGTCATCGGAACATTGTTTTCAACACTACACGCCACCAAACAAGCACGACAATCGATACAGCGAGATGCGTCAATTAAGAAACCGTATTTTCCCATGTTCTACTCTCCTAAATAAAGTGGCTTTCGGGTATCTTTTTGGGGCGCATCTGCAACCTTTTTTACTGTTACAAAAGTCTGAGTGAGCGCCTGGCCCCCGCTGATGGGGTCGGTATAGGTAGCGTGCAGGGCTGCATCGCTTGCACCAATGCCGAAGGCTGTCGTCAAACCTTTGGATAGATGTCCATAGCCCGGAGTGAGATATACGCAATCGGGGCGAATAGCTTCGGTAGCCAGCAGGATGCTGTGTGCAGAACCCACCTGGCTGGTTATTTCTACCCAATCGCTATCAGCCAGTCCGAGTTTAGCGGCAGTTTTGGCGTTCATCCACAGGCGTGGTTCATCAGAATATTTGTGTAAGAGCTGGTTGTTTTGTGTGCCGAACTGGGACTGCTGGGCTACTTTACCGGTCAGCAGGTAAAATTCGTTGATGCCGGGTTGGGGTGGCGCTTCCCAGGTGGGCCAGGGCGAGAAACCGGCAATGGCCAGCGTTTCCGAATAAACTTCGATTTTTCCGGAAGCGGT